>Ga0209062_1003613_pt1 | contig 17558 bp, 14 predicted proteins | sample Coa_R2_2_FD_187158 | JGI IMG/M metagenome (GOLD analysis project Ga0209062, IMG submission 187158) | Surface soil microbial communities from Centralia Pennsylvania, which are recovering from an underground coalmine fire - Coalmine... | ecosystem: Environmental > Terrestrial > Soil > Unclassified...
ATCTAGCCGGAGATTATTTTCAGCTCAGCGAAATTTTGACTCAGGGGTCTTTTTTCGAAGAGTCGATTTCCAGTCTGCAAAAGGCGATGACGCTTGATCCGGCGAATTTCGATACGCCGGCCAACAGAGAGACTTTGGAGCTCGCAAAATCGCGATCGAGCGAAACGACGCCGAAGCCAGCAAATGACAGGAAGAAGATCGGGCGCTATCCGGAGACGCAGGTTTTTCTAGGCGATTTCCAGAAGCTGGTGAAGGATCACATCGCGGTCAACCTGAAGAGCGAGGAGAAGTTCATCACCAAGAACACCCGTTTCTTCACGATGGGATCCTGCTTTGCCAGGAATTTGTCGCGCAACCTGGCCAATAGTGGCTATGTCAGCCATCACATGGAAATCTCCGAGTATATCAACACGACATTCGCAAACAGGGTATTTGTCGATTGGCTGAGTGACCGCGAAATTAGTGATGAAATCCGCGACCGGATTGTCAGCCTGCTGCCACCGGGCTGGAGCAAGGAAAACACCCTTCAGATCATCAAGAGCAGCAATGTGTTCATCCTGACCCTGGGTGTTGCGCCGGCATTTTTTGACAGGGCAACCGGGGAGTTCGTCCTGCCGCGGTCCACCGCGCTCAATTCGCGGGTGCTGGCGGAGAAGTATCGTTTCCGCACCACCAGCGTCCAGGAAAACGTCGACAATGTTCTCTACGTCCTCGACTTCGTCAGAAAAATCTCTCCCGGGATAAAGTTCGTCGTCACCGTCTCGCCGGTGCCGCTGGTGGCGTCGTTCGAATATGAATCGGCCGTGCAGGCGGACTGCCTCTCCAAAAGCACGATGCGACTCGTCGCGCATGAGGTGGTGAACAACTCTGATATCTCGAACATCCTGTACTGGCCATCTTTTGAGGTTTTCAGATGGGCGGGCTCGCATGCGGGCAACTACTATGCCGCAGATGATGGTGCGGCCTGGCACGTTTCGGAAGAGAAGGTGGCAGGCACGATCAACGCTTTCATCGAGATGTTCTCTGCCGCCTGAAGAAGCGGACCTGACGGAGTAAAGCCCGTGCAAAGCAGCGTCGGCTCCCGCGGCTTCCAGAACGCGAGGCAGCAGAAGAAACTCAAGAAGCAGGCGGAGGCATTTCTTCAGACTGCGCTCGCAGCCTACCGCGCGGGCAGGCACGCAGAAGTGCAGTCGCTGTGCTGGCGCGCGCTCATGGAGCTGCCCAGCTACTTCGAGGCCATGCATCTGTTGGGCGTGTCCGTTCTCGAATGCGGGAAGTTCGATGACGCGCGTCAGGTGCTTGAGCGCGCGGTTGCTCTCGACCAACGCTCGGCGGCCGCGCATGGCGATCTCGGCTTTGCGCTGTTCAACCTCGGACGCTATGAGGAGGCTCGGGCCTGCCTGGAAAAGGCTGTCGGCCTGAGGCCGAATTTTCCGACTGCGCACAGAAATCTGGGCAATACCTTTTTGCGCTTGAACCTGGCCGAACGGGCGATCGCAGCCTTCAACCGCGCGATCGAGCAAAATAGCGAGGATGCCGACGCCTATTGCAATCGTGGCGTGGCGGAAATGGTGCTCAGGCGACATCAGGCGGCTGCCGCGAGTGCCGAGAGGGCGCTCGCCTTGCGGCCGCGCCATTTCGAAGCGATGGTCGGCAGGGGGTTGGCTCACCTTGAACTCCGCCACTACGACGTGGCGGAACAAGCGCTCAACGCCGCGCTTGCGGTCAAGCCTGACCATGCGGAATTGCTGACACATCGAGGGCGTCTCAATCTCCTGTTGGGACGGCGGGGGCAGGCGGAAGCCGACTTTGATGCGGCGGTGGCGCTGGAGCCCACGCTGGAGCTGGCATGGCGGGGCAAAGCGCAGGTCAGCATGCTCACGGGCAATGTGCAGCAGGCGATCATCGCCTGCAAAAAGGTGCTGGAGCGAAATCCGACGTGCGAGGCCGGCCTCACTTTGCTCGGGGCCTGTCTCGGACGGCTCGGACAAACCGCTGCCGCGATCCAGCATCTCGATCGGGCAATCGAGATCAGGCCGGATTTCGAGGAAGCGATTTCGAAGAAGATCTTCTATCTGGATTTTTGTCCCGGCGCGGATTTCGCCGCCCAGCAGGCGGCGCGCAAGCAATGGTGGGACGCAGTCGGCTGCAGATACCCCCGATGCGAGCTCGCCAGCCGGGCGCTCGATCCGGGAAAGCGCATCGTAGTTGGATATGTCTCGTCCGACTTCAGGACCCATTCGGCGGCATTTGCATTCTTCCCGGTGCTGCAATCCCACGACCGGGCGAATTTCCAGATCAATTGCTACTCCTGTTCACCGACACGGGATGGCCTGACCGCGGTTTTCCAGTCGCTCGCCGATATCTGGGTCGATGCCGTGGCGCTTTCCGACGATGAGCTGGCAGACCGCATTCGAGCCGACGGCGTTGATATCCTGGTCGACCTCTCGGGCCACACGACAGGCAATCGCCTCGGCGTGTTCGCACGCAAGCCGGCGCCGGTCCAGGTCACGGCGTGGGGCAGCGGTACAGGGACCGGCCTTCAGACCATGGACTACTTTTTCGCAGACCGGGTGACGGTCCCCCAGAGCGCTCGCCATCTCTTTGCGGAACGGGTCTATGATTTGCCCTCAGTGATCACGATGGATCCGATTTCCCGAGAGCAGCATTCTCCCCTTCCGATGCTGCGTAACGGCTTCGTCACGTTCGGTGTCTTCAACAGGATTGACAAGATATCCGACGAGGCGCTGGCAGTCTGGTCAACATTGCTGCGCGCGGTTGACGGATCGAAGATCGTCGTCAAGCACTTTGCCCTCGACGATGCATTTCTGCGCAACAGTCTTATCAGCCGTTTCGTGGCCGAGGGTGTGTCGCAGGACAGGCTGATCTGCACAGGTTCAAGCGGGCGACGCGACCATCTCCTGGCGTTCGAGAACATCGACATTTCGCTTGATCCATTCCCCCAGAACGGCGGCATCAGTACCTGGGAATCGCTCTACATGGGCGTTCCGGTCATTGCCAAGCTCGGCGATGGCGCGTCCTCACGTGCAGCCGGAGCCATCCTGACAGCTGTCGGTCTCGACGACTGGGTCGCCGAGAGTGACGACGGCTATGTTGCGATTGCGCAGAAATATGCATCAAGACCATCCCACTTGCAGAAGTTGCGGGCCGATCTTCCCGCCAAGATTGCGAACTCGCCAGCCGGAAATGTCAAGGTCTATACGCAAGAGGTCGAGGCGGCTTATCGACAGTTCTGGCGTCACTATTGTGTGACGGCTTCCGGCGACGGCTAATCGGCGGGGGCCGGCCTTGCCTCGCGGCTCCCTGCCATGAAGAAACTGACGACCCTACCCTCCCAACTGCGCGAATAGGCCACTAGGCCGCGCTGAACCGTGCTTTCTTCGCTTTTGAGGGCGTTCCGTCAAAGACAGCTCCTCAAACCCGATCACCGTATGGTAGGCTCGGCGGCAACCCGATTTGGACCAGAATTTAGAGGCGCTAAGTCGAGCCAAGAGAACCATTCGGCAGATATAGTTTTTCTGTGCTCAATCTCGTCAAGGACGAGCAGTTCGGTGTCGGGATGCGCGCCGGGAGAAGATTGACGCGCCCTCGCCTTAGAGCGCGCTAAGGGGAGTAATCCGCGTTCTAGGTAGGTCAGCCCGTTCAATGAGTCCCAATTACGAATACGTGTTTCAAAGGGCACTATCGCTAACCCATACGCGGAGCCCCCGCGTACTCGATTACGGCTGTGGAAGAGGCGAGATTGTGACTTATGGCCGCTCACAAGGCGTCGAATTCTACGGCGTGGACATGGCCGCAGACCCTTCGGAGAGGCCTGAGAATTTTAGACCCATCAAAGATGGGGTCATTCCATTTGAAGACAATTTTTTCGATGTCGTGGTTTCGAACCAGGTGTTTGAGCACGTCGCCGATCCGCCAAAGGCTGTTGCGGAAATAAGCCGAGTTCTCAAGCCGGGTGGTCGCTTCCTTGCTCTTTTCCCGGACGGGACCTCATGGTTTGAGGGCCATGTCGGACTCTACTTCGTCCACTGGATGGGGCCCTCCCTGGCACACCGTTATATGATGCTCTGCCACCATCTCGGATTTGGTTATTACCGGGAAGGGAAGACAGCAAAAGAATGGGCAGATTTCATGCTCAATCAGCTTCAAACCGATGTCTTTTATCACTCGCCCGAGGACTTGCGTAGGTGGTGGAGTGATGCGTTCGGTGGATCTCCAGCTTCATTCGAACACGATTTCATGGGCTTCAGATTGGGAGCCTCACCCTCACTGAGTCGGTTCGCGGGTGGGGCGAAGAACCCGTTGGTCTCAGCGATCCTGTCATTCGTTTGCCGAAAGCGCGCCGGTATTGTCTGGCTCGCAACAAAGCTAAGATGATGGAGATTGCTGCAAGAGCGAGAACGCTGGGTGGTCTCGAGCGAATGATGTGCGGTCTGGTTCTGAGCTGACCACCGCCAATTGCCCAGAGTCCTGCTTGCTGCTGCGCCGCAGCGCGCTCCGAGTTATCGCGAGCGGCATTTAGTTGTCGCTTGCTGGGCAAGGGCACCTCGAGTTGGCGCCGGTTCGTTCAAGTTTGGATAATGCACCGCAGCGCTATTCCCGGATTCTCAGGCGTTTGAGGCAATCCGGAACAAGCGCAGAGTGGCTGTGCGATGAGCACCACGGACGCGATCAAATCCAGTCGAATTGATCGCGCCTCGCCTTTCGTGATCGATAGGCCAGCCCAACATTGATGACCAAAGCATGAACCTGCGAGCCGCACCAGATACGAATACGCATAGCGCGGCCGCTTTCGTGGGACCCGGTGGCCCTCGGAACTAGCGGCCGCGAATTGAGTTCGGTCAAAGGTTTGGGCGTGTAGTGAACAGAAGGTACAAATGCGTAAATTGACGCCAAGAGAAGCGGTCGCCCGGGTGTTTCCTAGTTACGATCTGGGAATGGCTGATCGGGTTATCAGTTGGCTGGATCGGTGCGGTTACCAGATCGTCGAGAAGGATCAGGTGAGCGTCGTGCCCGCGGACCCTCCCAGTCAAGAACATGATCGCGGCGAGCCGGCATTGCATTAGGAGATGCACGCGGTCCGCGCCGCCGAGCCAAGGGCATTATCAAGTGTTCGGCCTGCCTGTTCCAGCCGATCGTCCGGCCTGCCTAATTGGAAAAATTCTACGGGGGTGGGGTACGTCGCGGTGTGGCCGGGCGCATTCCTTCGGTTCGGAGCGCAGCCTAAGTACGCGAGTTAGCGCTGCTTCCCCCGACCAGCCATAATTCGAGCGGCTTCCCTCCGCAGCAGATCGGTTGAATCATAGGGTGTGCACCGAACGACCTGTCCTTAGAACATCATCGTTCTTCGGAAAGCGCGTCCGTTTGGGGTGATGGAGCTTCCTATCTACCTTGCGCTCCGGGCGTGTACAGGCGATGGCGGCTATGCCGAGGCAGGGTGCGCACTCGCGAAGATCTCACTTTTTTTCTAGCTAGGGCCACGTTCGTTGCCAAAGCCGCGTCTCATGTGCCCATTCCGGTTTCGACTATCAATCGCGAACCCGGTCGCGAAGTCTTCGCGTCGATAGCGAGCACACAAGATATCGCCGTCGGCTGGTCAAAATTAATTGTGGAGGAGTTGATCGCTGGTCTTGGCGCTTACAATAAGAGCCATCCGTGCAGCAGTTACCAATGGTGAGGTCGGCTTCGGAAACGCAATGTAAGCTTCACTGTGGCGCTGCCAAAGCAGTTCGAAATTCTGGGTCCTTCATTAACCCTTTGACGACCTTCTGCATCCCAAGCTCCGATGGATGATAGGCATCTATGAAGTTTTCGGGATCGTCATCAATCTGCGAGTGAGACAGATTGAAAAACGGGACTCCCAGCCTGGATAGCCAGGCTCGCGTCGAGCCGCTTTCGAACTCACGCCAAACGCCATAGAAGGTGTCGTTGGAGCTTCGGCCATCTAAGAAAGTAACGGCAGCGCGAATGTAGGGCAGCTGGATAGCGATCAGCTTGATGCCGCGTTCCCTTGCAAGGTCGGCGATTCGTTCAATGGGGGCTTTTTGCCGCCGCGAGAGTTCGGGGGCACCTGGTAAGGAAGCTACCAGGAAGTCGACATTCCGATATTGGCGAATTGCGGTATCAATGTGAGCTTGGGTGAATAGCCAGGAGCCATCCCGCCGGAATCCCTCGTGCTGCAAGATTGCCTGAGTGCCTATGAAGTTGTTTGGTGAGCGAGCATAGTCCTGAAAGACGGGCCAGTGCCTAAGCGCCGTTCTGACAAAATCTCCCAAGCTCGATTCGAAATATCGCAAGGGCTGATTGAAGATCATTTCGCGAGAGGTCCGAAGCTGATCCGCCCATCGATCTGTAAAGAGAAAGTAATCCAAGGAGATGATTGCCACCCGCGGACGGACATCGCGTGTCGCTCGCTCAAATGCTTCCATCAGTTGGTCCGTCGTCCAGCCCGTAAAGGACATGTTGTAGAAGCGGTAGGGCTTAAACATCTCGGCCATCGCTGAGCCTGCGCGAGAGGTGCTAAACCAAACGATCTCAGGTCGTTCGATCTCCAGCCTGTAAATTTTAAACTCTGCATTGTATCTCAGATCGAAAGGCAGCACGATCGAATCCGGCCTCTCGTTTTGGATCTTTGCCAATCGTTCGGAGGCTGCGGTAGCGTTGAAAGGGCGGGACAACTGGAACAATGTTGCAGCGACGATCAGGGCTAGGCCGGCGCCGCACGACAGAGCAGCCAAGTAGGCAAGGTAGGGGTAGCATTGTGTCTGCGGGCGCCCGTTAGCCCATTCCGCTTCGCTTCGAATCATTTGAACGACGGCTCAAAGCTGCGAGTGGTCCACCGAAAGTCCGCCACCGCGGCTGATGAATCAAATGCGAAGTCTTTCAGCATTCACTCGCCCATGGCCGTGGTTACGTTTGGATAGAAAGGTTTAGCGATGGCAAAAGCCGCTTTCCAAACAATCGGCGGGAGCGGAACTAGACGCCGCGGGAGCGAAAGCCCATCGAACACGCGCCCGACCATTTCGCGATAAGACAGGGTTTCGGTCGCCGTTGTGAAATAGGCTACGTTCGTCCGCGTTGGCCGACCTGGCGGCGGAAATGGCTCCCGCAGCAAGATCCTCAGCATGCACTGGCTGGCGTAAGCCGGAAGCATCTCCATACAGCGGCATGAAGCGCAGCCTTCGAACGAGCTCCGAGATTTGAGTTATGTTTCGATCGCGACTCTCCTTATAGATCAGAGTCGGGCGCAAGATCGTCCATTCCACTCCAGCAGATTGGCAGTCCTGGACGATCGATCTTTCCGATCTCACCAAGTCCAAGATTGAACTGCGCTCCCTTTCGTCGCTGGTGTCGAGCTTTGTAAAAACGCTCGTTGAGCTGATGACGATGACGCGCTTAGGATTTGATCGCAGGATGTACGGAAGTGCCCTCGCAAAGGTTCGCGGGTTAGTCGCGCAAAAGACAGTTTCTGCATTTGGAAAGAGAAGTGTCTCAACCTTGGCTAGGTCCGCTGCAACACATTCTCCATATCCTAGTTGTCTCTTTTGCCTAGAGACCGCAATAACCGGGCTCCCGCTCTTGGCAAGGCCTTCCGTGATGTAACTGCCAACCATTCCGGTCGCGCCGAACACGATATCCGCCAATTCCGCAGTCACTCCAGAAATCTACGGAAACGAACAGAAATAGAAGACCACACAAGCTTTCCGAGAGCAAGTGCCCGCGGCGCTTGGGCGCTGTTTGATGATATGAGCCGCGGTGTTCGGCGAGCTCCTGGTCGCGGGTAGAGCGCCTGGCCAATAGCGACCGGACGAGATAGCCCAACCCAAACAGTGGCCAGCGCGCTAGATTGGTCTCGTTTCAGAAGAACCGGCTGCCGCCTAATTTAGCCGCCAAGCTGATCTCCGATAGGGCAGTCAGGTGAGCGTGTGGCGGTCGCTGAGGACCGTAATATCTCGTGGCTCGTTGGGGGCTGAGGGAGACGGCGGAGCCTCAGTGCCTTTCTGGCATAAGACTGGCCTCCTGCAGCGCGCGGGATTATCTTATGCGAGCCTTCATTCGCTCCCAAGGTGTGGGACGGCCGAGAAACTGCAGCGTAAACAAGAGCTGACACGCTTGACGCCAAAGCGAAGCCTCATACCGGCTCAACCGGTCGAGAGGATAGGTGGGCAGGTTTGCCAGGCGGATGAAGGATCGCGTGAGGTCGGCTCGATCTGCGTGATCCACAGTTTCCAGATCGATATGAATTGGCACTCCAAGTTCGTGTGCCGCGGGCTCCATCCAAGAGTCGCTTGCATGTTTGTCGTAATAGGCGTCCACTCGCGCGGGTATGAATTTGCCAGTGCGCCGATAGTAGGTCGCGACCACTTCGGGCAATTTTCTAAGCCATACCGGCACAGTACCGAGCATGATGATTTTGTGAATCCCGGACTTTCGTAGCGCTTCGATAGAAGGCTTCAACATCTCTGCATTGTCGTCCCCGTTCCAGATCGCCTCGAGTATGACGAGATCAGGCGATGCGTCTGCGATCCGATGAGCGATATTTTGGTTGCGCTGAACGCAAAGCTCGGTGAGCGGTGGGTGTGGCACAAGAACGGGCGAACAAGAAGCGACGGTAAATTGAGCTATTCCGAAGGGAGTTGTCTTGTGAAGCTTGCGGAATCCGCGGACTAGCGCGGAGGCGGTCGAGTCACCCCAAATTGCAACGAGTGGCCGCGCTCGATCCACACTGTCCGGCGAGAAATCATTGTTATCCGTTTCGAACAGCATGCACTCATGCGCGCGGCATGCCCTCGCCGGGCGAAACGGTCGTCAGCTCAGTAACTGCATCTGGCAACTTCGGGACAAAAGCGAGGGATGGCAGAATGCCGATCACTGCAATTGCCGCCATGGTCAATGTCAACGGCGCGACGACGTTCCATCGCTTGCTGAAGCGAATAGGGCGCTCTATCGCCTTGTACGTGAGTGAGGCCAGAATGAAAGCAAGTCCGATTGCCAATCCTTTTTCAAGGTCCGTCAGTGCCTTGAGTTTGTAGTCTGCTGCGAACACCAGAACGGGCCAGTGCCACAAATAGAGCGGGTAGCTGATAAGTCCGACGTTGACCCCGGCCGGATTGGCAATGATCGTAGTGTTGATCCAACTTTCCTCGCACAAGACAAGCATCATTGTTCCCGCCGCCGGGACGGTCTCAGCAAAGCCAGGAAATGGCGTGTGGTCGGTGAACCAGAAAAGCGACACCCCGACTAGCCAGGAGGCCAACGAGCGCCAATGTCTCGGCCGCGCGTCCCCTAGGTCCCGGAAGGTTCAGGGCAAGCGCGCCCGCAGCAAGCTCCCATACGCGGGTGAACGGGAGGTAGAACACTGCGGAAGGGTTATGTTTGAAGAAAGCAATATTAAGGGCGTAAGAGGTGATTAGGATGGCAAGGATCATCCAGGTTAGCGATCGGCGCGGCGCAATCATTAGAGCCGCTGGCCACGCGAGATAGAACTGCTCCTCGATGCCCAGCGACCAAAGGTGCAGAAGTGGCTTTGCATGGGCCGCAACGTCGAAATAGCCCGATTCTAAAAGGAGCATCAGATTTGCGGAGAACAGCGCACTTGCCAATACGTTGTTAAAGAACGATTTCAGTTCATCAAGATCCAGCAAGTTTCCAACCCGCGGCGACGCACGCTATTAGCACCACGATAAGCGCGGGAAAAATTCGCCTGATCCGCCGAGCATAAAAATTAGCGAGAGCGAATTGCCGTTTCTCCAAATTACTCGTGATGATCTGTGTGATACCCGGAAATAACGAAGAAAATATCGACGCCGACAAAACCGCCGGGCAACGCTTTAGGGAACGTATGAAACAAGATCACCGCCAAGACAGCGAGCGCGCGAGTCCCGTCAATATCCGGCCGATAATTTGTCGATCTGAGGTGCATGGCCTGAGTAAGGTGCGCTCGATCGGCGGCTTCGAATCTATCGGTCAGGAACTCGTCCTACTGCGTAGTCATTGTTGAGCCGGCGGTGATCGAAGGCAATCACCATGAACGACTTTAAGCTCACCGGCGCGCGACCAGCGCGTGGCATTCCGCCTAAAAAAGGGTACCAAATTAGCCTCTCGACGTTCGGCGTAGGCAGGCATACCATGAGTTTCGCCGGGTTTCGAGAAGTTGGGTGAGGCGCCGGCGCTTTTCCCCGGGGGGCGATGGAGGAACCATCGCCATGAAGACCCAATATCTTGCCGTAATCGCGGCAGCGGCGCTTGCCGGCATTGTCGGCTCGTCGGTGTATTCTGTCCGAAGCGGTGATCAATGCCCGCAAGCATCGGCCGCTTCAGTCACCGCGCTCTTTGCGCCCTGTCAAGCATACGCCGCTGCCACAGGTCCGACGATCACAGCAGAGCAGGCCATGGACATGGGCTTGCCCTCACTGGCTCCGCCAGCATCGGCCCCCGTTCGACAACCGGTGCCGAGCCCGGCACAGGTGGTGGCGGAGGATTTTCAATCCATCGCGCAGGAACACGCAACTACTGGCGTCGCGACCTCTAAGCACTAACGGCCGACCAGCAGCCAGGATCTACCGTTTTGGCCTCCACTTTGCTGGTTGGAAATAGGGGTGTGAGTGCTTCGCAAACGCCTCAAGAGCGATGAGCCTACTGGATGGTGACATGAGAAGAGCTTCACATGCCGATTGGCTGAAATACCGGAGCTCGGACATTTCTCCATCTCGCGGCGCGTGCGAGCCCCCCACTATGGAGGCAAAGAAGGCAATCGTCGTGTAGTAGGCAAGGTCGCCATTTGGATAGCGGACGAGAAACTCGGGTCCTCCAAAGACGCCAAGCAACCTGTCAGGCCTGACAAGTAGCCCGGTCTCCTCGAAACATTCCCGGACCGCCGCGTCCGCTGGGTGCTCATGCGGATCAATGCCACCGCCGGGCATGGCCCAGAAGCCTCGCTCGACGTCCTTGCCCAAGAGAATGCGGCTTTTCTCGTCAAACACCGCGATCGAAGCTGCGGTGAGAGCAACAAGGTCGTGCCCGACTTTGGCGCGGATCGCTTTTAGATAATTCGAAATGGGCATAGGCTTAGATGGATATCCTGTACTTTTTAGCCAAGGCGTGCGCGACCGCTGGGGTTAGTTCTTTGGGTTTGAGGGGCATGGGTCGAAAATAGGCGCTCGGACCGCCAATTGCGAATCCCTTCTACCGTGCATCAGGACAGACAAGAGGACCGTCAAGCGAGGTGGCTTTTTATTCTTCATCCTCGGGAGGCAGCTTTGCCAGCAAGTGTGGCCAGTTGCGTGCAACGATCCCGCGGACTTCAGGATCGATTGCCTCGACGGTGTCTAATTCCTCAAGCTGCTGCCGGATGGTCTCCAGTTCTTCTGGCTCCAGTGGCCGTCCGTGTAAGAATTCCATCGGCATATCGGGGCAACCGCACCTTTGAGCGCTTGTTCCAGGCGCGTCACGCGAACAGCGCCGCACCGGCTTCGGTGAACTTTACGTAAGTACCGCTTTCGTGCAGCTCAAGCCAGCCCTTGGCGATCGCGTAATCAAGACCGGCCTTGTACTCGGGCGGCGTGCCCTTGAGCTCGAACAGAAACGGCCCGTTGATTTTCTCGATATAGATCCTGCCGTCCTGGATGGGCTCGAACGCGTTGGCCAGCTCGAGCAGCTTGCGGGCGGCTGCCTCGGGATTGGAGAAGGGGCGGGGAGCGACGAACTTCAGGCCGCGTGATAGCACCCCTCGATCGCATGTGTGAATAGCGCCACGAAGGTCAGCCGCGAATCGGGTTGTGGTGATGTCTCTCCCTGGACTGGCCCGTCGCCAATGGCGGTCCCCCTTTGAGAGGAGGCAGCGGTTAGAGCCGCTTACGCTTCGTCTGCAGAAATTCAGTCAGCCGTGCCGGGTCGGCGGCAAAGCGCTCCCACGCGGAGCGGAACAGCTTCATGCAGTCCTCGCGATCCCGCCCGGTGCCCTGCGCTTCAAGCCCGCGCATCGGCACCACGGTGTCGATAGCCCACCGCCGGAACGTGCGCGCGCCGCAGCGTACGCGGGTTATCTAAGTCCAAAACTGGAATTGGAGGTCCGCGAGGTTTGGCTTCGCTACGGCAGTGACGACGCCACACTGGCCGACGAGATTCTCCAGCGTGCGACGGCGGAAGAGAACCGCTGGGCAGGTGCGCGCGCTATATCGCGCTCGCAGGGGGTGACCTATAGGTGCGAGCCGCAATAGCCCGAAGGTCCTCGGCCGTCGTTTAATGCACACGACGATAGCAGCGGGATCAGCCTCGGAAGCATTTGCGAGCGATGCCAGCCTGTTTGCTGCCGTCCGGATCAAGACCAAATCTGTGTACGGCGCGCGGCGCGATCCGGCCTGCTGCCGCTGCCCGGCCGGTACGGCGCAGCATTTTTGAAAGGGTCATACCGGCTTTACCGACAGCCTCACTGAGAATCTGCTTCTCGTCGGCCCTGACCCGAAATTTGATAAGCTCGTTCTGCACCGCTGCCTCGCTCGGGGTCCACGGGGCGGAAGCCCCTGGTAGTGCGGGGTGACCACACCCCGCATGGCTTGCAATCCAACTTCACTTCACTGAACTGTAGCCACCGACAGAATGATTCGATCCGCTGCGACTGATCAGGTTCGCGCCGCCGAGCGGCTGTTTCTGGCGAGCGGCAACCCAGGTGTCATGCTGCATTCCACGATGATCTACGGCGGCTATCAGGAAAGGAACGTTCAACGCTTGCTCTCGGTGCTGAAGCGTTTTCCGATCATTCCGATTCCAGGCGGTGGACGTCAACTGGTTCGCCCGATCTATATTGGCGACCTGGTCGAATGCATTTTTAGAGCCGTCCAGAAAGTCTGGGATGCACCGACGGCGTTCGCGGTTGCCGGGCCTGCGATGACCTGGCGCGACATGGCGGAGGCTTGCGCGGAGGCAAAGGGCTTAAGAACGGCCTTCGTGACGATTCCAATTTCGCCCTCCATTTCGCTACTCGAAATTCTGAGGTGGATGGGCGTTAAAGCGCCAAGCCCGGACATCTTGCGCCGCTTTAGCGAGAGCCCGGAATTTTCGACGCAGGAAATGACTTCGCTACTAGGCGTGGACCCGCGGCCGTTCGAGGAGGGGATAAGACTGTCGATACGCGGCTGGGAAAATCCAAAATCAGAACGGGTTTCTGAAGATTGACCATTCGGCAGCGCTTGGCATCTCTTTTTGTGTGGTCTTGTCTCAAACAAAGCGACGGCGCGGCCACCGTTCCGGAGCCGGCGATGGCGACGAGCAGGGACGCCATACCGTGTATAGAGCACCCGATCCCGCTCGCTTACCTGGTTGAAAAGTGATTTGTCGCCCGAGATTCGCGTGCATCTGGCATGCGCGCTTCGCGGATATCAAGTGCTCAACGCTTCTCGAGTTCGCGGCCCGCCTGGGTGCTCAGCTCGATCTTGAGGGTGAAGATCGGCGCTTAGAGACCATGGGTCATGTCCCGCGAGGGATAAGATCTCGCAATGGCCGGCCGATGTCGCGCTCTGAGATGTCGGTTGCAGTGATAGAAATCTGAGGCGCAGACTCGATCAGGGCGGTGCGCTCCTCGTCAGCAGGAGTACAGAGATTACCATCGACCTCATCCAAGACCATACCGGCAAAGAATCGACAAAACGTCTCGGCGCCCACAATGATGGCCTGTCCATGCAGCCCTCGCGTTCAGGCCAGGGGCGGCCCAAAAGCGGACGCGTCCAGGGGGTTAGCGGCGGAGGAATTCGTCTCGCCTAACCCAAATGGGTCATGCCTTCCTGAGGCGAATTGGCTCGGGCCAGGCGGAAGGCGAGCGGCATGCGGCTACCGGCGGACGTACTTGTGCGGGGAGATTTCACCTGCGCCTTTTGGCTGAACGTGTCCGTTACTGTCTTCGATATCGGCCCGCTCGGCCGCGATCCGAGATTGGGCTTTGCAGGATGACTTGCCCGATGCTACGTTTTAAATAGATTTTAACAGAATATTATTCTCTGATTTAATTGGTTGGGGCTGGCCTATGAATTATGCAGGCCGATATGTGCCTGACGCTTCGGATGGCGGGGGTTTCCATTTCGACTTGAGTTCCCTCGCGGAGCACGGCAGTGAGGGCTCCGTCAGAGTTCCTGACGCCCATCTTCTTTTTTCCGGAGACTTCCAGAAGGCGGGCAATGATCTGATCATTTCGGATCGGCTCCATCGCGTTGTCGTCCCGGACTATTTTCACCATGACAAGCGGCCATTGCTCCTCTCGCCGGAGGGCGCGTCGCTCGATTCGCGCGTTGTCGACGCACTGGTTGGTCATGTTGAGTACGCGCAAGCGGGGCCTGCTGCTGCCGGCAAGGTGATTGGTCACGTCGTGAAGATGACTGGTAGCGCCAGCATCGTTCGCAACGGTGTGGCAATCGTGGTCAACATCGGTGACAACCTCTATCAAAGCGACGTTGTTCAGACCGGCAGCAACTCCAGCTTGGGCTTGGTGCTAGATGACGGCACCGCGTTCAATTTGTCCGCAAGCGCGCGGTTCATGTTGAATGACTTGAATTATGATCCGACAAGTAATTCGAACAGTTCACTCGTTACGCTTGTGCAAGGTGCGGCTAGCTTCGTGGCCGGCCAGATCGCTCCAACGGGAGACATGAAGGTCGCGACTCCCGTAGCCGTGGTCGGAATTCGGGGTACCGCGGTTCTCCTCGACATCAACGCGACAGACGGAACGGTGGATATCTCCGTCGCCGATCAGCAGGACGGCCAGGTCCATTCCGTTCAGGTTTTCAGGTGCGCTCCGGTGGCGAACGTGCCGGGAGTTTGCACCGCCGGAGATCCAATCGGTGTCGTCTCGAGCAACGGCCCAGCCTTGGCGCTGACTCCTGGGCCCAATTTCCAGGTCACCTCCCAGGAAATCAACAAGACGCCCGCTCAGATTACGCAGGAGTTCAGCTCATTTCAGCAGGTCCTGAGTACGTATGATGCTGGAAAGCAGCAATTCCCGAACCTGCCGCAGCACACCGAAAACACAAATCAGAATAATGTAAACCCCGGCTCGACCAAGACCGCTATGGGCAGCCCGCCCATGTTGCCGAGCGACTCTCCTGCAACATCAGTCATTGCGGATATCACGCAGGCCAAGGTCGAGGGTAGCGATGATTCTGTTTCTTCCACCGTGGCGATTGGTTCGGGAGGGCTCATCGTAAGCGCCTCGACGACCGCCCAAACCTCATCGTCGAACACGACGGTTGCCTTCGTCACACCAATCGCGCCAGTTGAAATTAGCAATACAGGTGGCTCGGTTGACCAGTCCATCCAGACTATCACAGGAACGGTCGACACGATCTACATTGGGACGACGGTCACAATTTTCGATACTTACAACGGTGTTACGACTGCGCTCGGGACCACCACCGTTGGTTCGAGCGGAGTTTGGAGCAAGAGCGTTACCCTCGCAGGAAATGGCTCTCATAGCATTGTTGCGCAGGACGCTGCTGCCAACAGTACAAGCGTGCCAGTGGTGTTCGTGGTCGACGTCGTCTTACCCACGGTTGTGATCAGTACCACCGGCGGCGTTACTAATCAGTCGAGCCAGACGATCTCCGGCAGTGTCACGGCATCGGCCGGCGAGACGGCATCACCTGGCGCGACGGTTACGCTGTACGACAATGGCACCCAGATCGGGACGGCGACGGTCGGTACGGGCGGAGCCTGGAGCACTTCCATCACGCTGTCGGGCGATGGCAGCCACAGCATCGTTGCCAGGGACACCGATGCCGCCGGCAACACCGGCATCAGCAGCCCGGTGGTGTTTACCCTGGACACGGTGGCGCCGACGGTTGCGATCAGCACCGCTGGCGGCGTCACCAACCAGTCTACGCAGACAATCTCCGGCAGCATCACGGCATCGGCCGGCGAGACGGCACCACCCGGCACGACGGTAACGTTGTACGACAACGGCACCCAGATCGGCACGGCAACGGTCGGTACGGACGGGACCTGGAGCACTTCCATTACGCTCTCGGGGGATGGCAGCCACAGCATCGTTGCCAGGGACACCGATGCCGCCGGCAACACCGGCGCGAGTGTGCCGGTGGTGTTCACCCTGGACACGGTGGCGCCCACGGTTGCGATCAGCACCGCGGGAGGCGTCACCAATCAGGCCACGCAGACGATCTCCGGCACGGTGAGCGCGACCGAGGCCGCGCCGGGCACGACGGTGACGCTGTACGACAACGGCGCGGCGATCGGCGCGGCGACGGTCGGCACCGGCGGGAGTTGGAACACCAGCGTCACGCTGGTCGGTGACGGCAGCCACAGCATCGTTGCCAGGGACACCGATGCGGCCGGCAACACTGGCGCGAGTGCGCCGGTGGCGTTCACCCTGGACACGGTGGCGCCCACGGTTGCGATCAGCACCGCGGGTGGCGTCACCAATCAGGCCACGCAGACGATCTCCGGCACGGTGAGCGCGACCGAGGCCGCGCCCGGCACGACGGTGACTCTGTACGACAACGGCACCGCGATCGGCACGGCAACGGTCGGTACGGGCGGGACCTGGAGCACTTCCATCACGCTCTCGGGGGATGGCAGCCACAGCATCGTCGCCAGGGACACCGACGCGGCCGGCAACATTGGCTCGAGTGCACCGGTCATCTTTACTCTGGACACGGCGGCGCCGACGGTTGCGATCAGCACGGCGGGTGGCGTCACCAATCACGCCACGCAGACGATCTCCGGCACCGTGAGCGCGACGGAGGCGCCTCCCGGCACGACGGTGACGCTGTACGACAACGGCACCGCGATCGGCACGGCGACGGTCGGCACGGGCGGAGCCTGGAGCACTTCCATCACGCTCTCGGGGGATGGCAGCCACAGCATCGTCGCCAGGGACACCGATGCGGCCGGCAACACCGGCGCGAGTGTGCCGGTGGTGTTCACCCTGGACACGGTGGCCCCAAGAGTTGCGATCAGCACGAACGGCGGCGTTGTCAACCAGGCGACGCAAACGATCTCCGGCACCGTCACCGCAGCAGCCGGCGAGGCCGCCATCGGATCCACCGTGACGCTGCTTGACACGCTGAACGGTGGGACCACGCCGATTGGCACGGCAACGGTGAGCGCCAACGGTGCATGGACCGCCATCGTGACAGTGGGGAATGGCAGCAACAGCATCGTCGCCCAGGACACCGACGCGGCCGGCAACACCGGGGTGAGCGCTCCGGTGACCTTTACCCTGGCGACCACCGCCCCGACCATCGCGATCACGCCGATTGATGGCAACAACATCATCAACAATGCGGAGGCGGCAGCCGGGGTCACGATCTCGGGCACGGCGACGGCGGGCAGTGCTGTTGTCAACGGCCAGACTGCGACCATCACCATCGTCGATGCCACCAACGCCATCAAGGACACCTACACCACCACGATCAGCAACGGCGCCTGGTCGGTGAACGTTACGGCAGCGCAGGCGCAGGCACTGGCTAACGGCAGCTACACGGTCGAGGCCAACGTCTCCGACGTGGCGGGCAATCCGGCGCCGACCGCGAGCC
>Ga0209062_1003617_pt1 | contig 17540 bp, 11 predicted proteins | sample Coa_R2_2_FD_187158 | JGI IMG/M metagenome (GOLD analysis project Ga0209062, IMG submission 187158) | Surface soil microbial communities from Centralia Pennsylvania, which are recovering from an underground coalmine fire - Coalmine... | ecosystem: Environmental > Terrestrial > Soil > Unclassified...
CGGACTCAGGCAAACAGGCTGGTCACGGCCTTCGCCTTGACCAATTCTCTCGGTTGTTTGAGGTGGTTGAACACGATCGTATCCGGGTCGATTCCGAAAGCGTGGTAAATGCTTGCCAGCAGTTCCATGGGGTGAACCGGTGATTCAGACGGGCTGCTACCGGTCTTGTCGGATTTGCCATGGATGTATCCTCGTTTCACGCCGGCTCCGGCGACAATCGAGGTATAGCAATAAGGCCAATGATCGCGGCCATCAGAGCTGTTCTTGTTGCCTGAAGTGCTAACACCCTTTTGCGGACTGCGGCCAAATTCACCCACAGCCACCACCAATGTTTCTTTCAGGAGGCCGCGTTCGTCCATATCGCCGAACAAGGCTGCCAGGCCCTGATCGAGCATTGGACCGGACTGGGTTTTCATCCGCTTCGTCAGATCCACGTGAACGTCCCACGAGTGATTGTCCGAGTTGGCGACCTTCGGCCAAATCACCTCGACCACACGCGTGCCGGCTTCAATGAGCCGTCGCGCCAGCAGGCAGCTTTGTCCAAACGTGTTGCGCCCGTAACGGTCCCGCGTTTTATCAGGCTCTTGCCGCAAATCGAAGGCGTTGCGAGCGCGCCCTGAAATGACCAGGTTCAAGGCCCGCGCGTAGTAATCGTCCAGGTTGTACTTTTCGACGGCTTTGTCCACGTCCGGCATGGATGCCTCGATCGCCTCGCGCAATTTCGCCCGGCGTTCCAGCCGGAGGGCGAACAATTCCGGCGGCAACTTAAGATCGTCCACGTGGACATGGTCCATCTTGTTCATGTCCATGTCGTCGCCCTCGGGGTAGAGGGTATAGGGGTCGAAGGCCTTGCCGAGGAACCCCGCGCTGCCGCCCTTGCCCACAACATTGGATTCCTGGAGAGGGCGAGGGAGCATGACAAACGGCAACATCGGCTCGGTGGAAGGGCGCAACCGGACGATCTCGGACCCGAAATTGGGGAAGTCTTTTGGATCCGGCGGCTCGAGCTGCCCGGAAGGGCTGACCTTGTCGGTGGTGTAGCCGGTCATGATCTGGTAAATGGCGGCGGTATGATTGAACAGCCCGTTGGGGGTGTAACTCATCGACCGGATCATTGTGAATTTGTCATTCACCCTGGCGAGCTCGGGCAAAATCTCAGTGAAGTTCACGCCCGGGATCTTGGTGGGAATGGTTTTGAAGGGGCTCTTCATGTTGTCGGGCAGGTCTTCCTTGGGATCCCACAAATCGAGGTGACTCGGGCCACCCTGCAAATAGACCAGGATGATGTTTTTGGCCGTGCCCCAGCCCGGACCTCCCGCGATCGTGCCCGATTCGGCCGCGCGAGCCTGGAGTTTGAAAAGTGAACCCAAAGAAAGGCCCAGCATTCCCGCCCCGCCGATCCGCAACAGATCGCGGCGGGTCATTTTCAGGTTTCGATCGCACAGGTCGGAGCAGGTGCCGCCGGAAATTTTAATCATAGGTCATTTCCTCCTAATAGTTGAACAGGAACCCGGAGCTGTTAATAAGGGCCCAGGTCAGGTCCTGGAATACAACCAGGCGTTTCTTGTCGAGTTGATGCGCGCTGGTCACCGCGTCCTCGCGCAGTTGAACCAGCGCCGGGTCGAGATGAACCGGTTCCTCCGCCTTTTTCAACGCGCGCTGCAGTTCCGAGAATTTTGGATCCTCGGGAAGCGGTTCGGATGCCGAGGCGACCGCCTGCCGGCGCCTCCAAAATTCGGCGTCAGTGGATCGGTAATAGTCGAAAATGGCCGCCGCCTGTTCTGGTTTGCGCTCACCGGCATTGGCCCGCGAGGCTTGCACAACGGGATCGGGCATCCCGAAGTCCAGCGGGTCGTCGCTCGCGGTCACGTACAAACGGAACCTGCCGAGCAGAAAGTTCTCACCATAATGCTGCTGTAGATTGAAACGGACCGTAACGCCGTTGGAGCTCACGAGGGTGTCTTCGAGTTTGAATGTGGCGGTGTGGCGCTGGATAGATGGAGCGCTGCCGATGGCCCACCCGTTGCGGCCGCTGTAGACTTTCCCGTCGATGGCCTGGCTTACAGGGAAGTCGCCCTGGGAATAATCGGCCTTCGCATCCGAGAACTTCGCCGCGGTATCCGGGGCGTTGGTCCCCGTCGCCCACGACAGCTCCAATTCGCTGAGGACGAAGTTGCCGTCATCCGCCCGCCCCGGACCGAACTTGGGCAGCCGATCATCGGGCAGCACCTCCAGCATAACTCCGGTGATGTTGGTGAGCTGAGACCGCGCTAAAATCAGGTAGTCCGAGCTGCCTTTGCCACCGGAGCCGAACAAAGACCCGTCCTTGTCCCTGGCCAGTTTGCTTTCGCCAGTCGCGGAGGCCTCGATCACTTCCACGGGCACCCAGACGGTCTTTGCGTCGCCTGGGTTGTTCTTGCTTTCCCAGAAGGCGGCCTCGGCCGGGAGCAGTTTTTCGTATTCCTTCAAAGCCGCTTTTTTCGACTCAATTTCGACCTGGCGCCGCTTCTCCAGTTCCGTCTTCAGCGACTTCGTCATTTCGTCGTAGGTCGCCAGGTCGGATTTGGCTTTTTGGATAGCGTCGTCGCGTTCTTTGTTCAGCTCGGCAATGACCGGGATCATTTTCGCCTCGAGTGGGGCGAGCTGGTTGGTGATGTTGTGATAATCGGCCTCGACGCGCGGGAGCAAGGAAAGCGTGCTTTGGATTTCCGGTTCGGTTGGCGGCCGATTCAAGACGCGCATGAAGATGTCGCCGATGAGTTTGCGATCGTCTTTCTCTGCTTCGACAAGCGTTGCAATGGCATTGGTGGGCTCATCGATGGCATTGGCAATGGTGGACCCGCTCAACAACGCCATGACAGAGCCGAGGCGGATGTCGCTGGTGCGTTCGCATTCGCAGGCGCTTTGGCGCGCCGGCCGGCCCAGAGTGGCCAGCAGCCCGCTGCCCGCATCCATCGTCGGATCAGATAATTGCGTGGCCAATTCGCCGGGCTTGGCCCCGGAGATGTTTGGCACGCTGCCTGTCACTTTGAATACGGCGTCAAACAGGGTTTCGGCCGGCAAACGCCGCGCGATGGCGTGTGAATAGTTTAGCTTGTCGTCTTCGTTCCACTTGTTTGGCCGAATGGAGAGCTGGTACGTGCGCGACTGGCAAATCAATTGGACCAGGTGACGCGTATTGAAGCCGCTGGCAACGAATTCTTTGGTCAGATACTCGAGAAGCGCCGGGTTGCGAGGCGGGTTGCCCGCCCGGATATCGTCCAGCGGTTCGATGATGCCGACCCCGGTAAGATATCCCCAGATCCGATTGGCGTAGCTGGAGGCGAAAAAGCGATTGTCCGGCGTGGTAATCCATGACGCCAGCTGCTCCCGGCGACTCGCCTTTTCATTGGTTTCATGTTTTGCGGCAAACGGAAAATCCGGCGGCGCGATCTTCCCGGTCCGGATATGGGTCACGTCGCCCTCTTTTGCATCCGAGACGTCTTCGTAAAGCGGCTTGGCGCTCTCCACATCGTTGCCCGCCACCTTGCGTCCTTCGCTCTGCGGGTCTTCCTTAAACGAAACCTGGGCGAAGTAAGCGGCCAGATGATAATACTGGTCCTGCGTCCATCGTTCGAACGGATGGTCATGGCACTTGTTGCAATTGAACCGGGTGGCAAGGAACAGGTGCGTGGTGTTCTCCATCGCTTCGGCCGGGGTCCTGAGGATCTTCCAATAATTGGCGGCAGGGTTGTCGTGAGTGCAACCGTTAGCCGTCAGGATCTCGCGGACGAACTGGTCATACGGAGTGTTCTTCTCAACTTCCTTTCGGATCCACGCGCGAAACACTTCAGCCCCTTCCATTCCCAGGAACTTGCTGTTGCACTGGAGCAAGTCGGCCCATTTGTTTGCCCAAAAATCCACATACTCGGGACGCCCAATCAGCCGCGCAACCACCTCGTCGCGCTTCACCCTCGTTTCACGGGTGTCCTTGAGAAAAGCCTCGATCTCGTCGGGCGATGGGGGCAGCCCAATTAAATCCAAATAGACACGCCGGATGAACTCGAGGTCCGTGCACAATTCGGAAGGTTCGATCTTCATCCGCTTCCACTTCGCGGCGACGAGTTCATCGACTTTGCCCCACGAGGGCGGTTGATGCCACACAAAGCCGCTGCGATCGCCCATGACGGTCAGCGTGGTTGCGGCGTAATTGCCTTCGTACCGGGCCAGGACGGGGGCTTCGCCCCGGCGCAGCGTCGTGATGAGGCCCGCCGCGCCAGCGGTCGCGACATCGGAGTTGCCGCTTTCGATAAAAGCTTCGCTGGTGACGTCACGCGTCGATCCGTCGGCGTAAGTCGCAACCACGCGCATTTGCTGGCGCGACCCGATTTTTTGGGCAACTGGATCGTGTGGAAGAACCTCGATTTTGGTCACCCGCGGAGAAGCCATGTCCAACTCGGCTCCGTTTGCGATCCATTGGCGGAGGACCTGGTAATATTTGCTGTCGACGGTGGTTCGGCGCCCGCCTTCGTGCGGCACTTCGGCCACGGCTTTCAGCAGCATCAGGCTCTCGTCCGGAGAAGCGAAATTAATTCGGCGCGCCGCCAGGTCGTCGGTCAGGGACCGGACATCGGTCTCGGGGTCATAGCCCCGCAAGGAGAGCTTGAACCCGTTCTTGCCTTCCTTTGCGCCGTGACAGGTGCCGGCGTTGCAACCAAGTCTTGAAAGGATCGGGGTGACGTCGCGCACGAAATCGGCATGGTACTTCCTTGTTTGCCCGCCAATCGCCAGCGGCGATTCAATCGTGCGCCCAGCGAAAGATACGACCAGTTTGCCCGAACCGTTTGTTGAAGGAGACAAAAGTCCGGTGGGTGTGATCTCCGCCAGCGCGGGTTGCACCGTGAATTTCACCATGCGCGTGACATCGGCGGTATCGCCGGAATCGAGCCGCGCCGTGACCAGCAGTTGCGCGTAGTCGTTGCGGGTCGTGAACCTGAGCTGAGATGGCTGCATCTCCAGCGCCACGACCTTTGTCCCTTCGGGCAGGGACTCCGGTTCGAGGGTAGGCCCGGCCGATTTCGCGGGCCCTTTGCCCCATACAGGCGGCTTTTCCGCAATCGCGTCCCTGGCGATTGGGACGGACACAAACTCTCTGAGCACAACGCCGTTCGTTGCGTTGAAGAGACGAATCATTCCGTCCGACCCTGAAGCCGCTATCCTGTCTCCATCCGGCGTGAACGCGACGCAGTAAATCGCCGAGTTCGAAATGCCGACCCTCGTTATTTCACGAATGCCCAGCTTTTTGTATTCCGCCAATTTCTGCTTTTCCTCAGGTTTGCGCGTGTCGGGGACCTTGCCCATGATTTGGCGCAGAGTTCTGGGGACGTCATTGGTGTAATCGTAGCTGCAAACGAGCAACTGGCCGAACCGGTCCAGGCCGCTGCCACAGGCAATGCGCTTGCCGTCGAGGCTGAATCGCACACTGAACACGCGCCCCGTCATCGGGAACAGGTCGGCAATCAACTGGGCGTCGTCGCCTATCTCGCGGGAAACTTCGCGGAAAATCCGGTAGGCCTTGGGCAAGCCGTCCGACCCGGCCGCGACGATGTGGTCCAGGTAAGGATGCGTGGCCAGGGCGAGAACGCCGCCTTTGAGCGCATCCGGGGTAATCGAGGTGATGTTGTCGATGAAACGCTGGCTCGACACTTCGGTGAGCTTCACGCTCATGTCGCGACCGCCCGAAATAATGTGGTCGCCCTTGACGGAGAAAGTCGTGCATAAAGCCCAGTCGCTGTGAGAGCCCATTTGGACCACCTGCTTGCCGGACGCGGCTTCAATCGCCCTGACCGTATTATCGGCGCATCCAAAGGCCAGCAGCTTGCCGTCCGATGACCAACTCACTCCGTATAACGTGTCGTAGCTCACCGGCGCGGAGAGCGCGAGCTTGCGATGCGCAACGTCCCAAACCTGGATTTCTCCCAACCGCGCCGGATCTCCGCCGGCCACCGCCAGCCATTGACCATCAGGCGAAAACCGAAGAGATTGAATCCGTTCTGATAAGCCAATAAGCCTGCCGGCTAGCGCCTCCGAGGGCTGCTCATAAAGAAGCACTTCGTGAAACCCCGCCACCGCCAGCAGTTTCCCGTCAGGCGAAAAATCCAACGCCGTCACCACAGGCGGCCTCGAATACATCGGCGGATGGTCGGAGTCGTAGTGACGCCGGGCATCCTGCGGCGTGTCGTCCACGGCTCCCTGCTGAATCCATGACGAGAGCAGCGCTACTTCCGGTTCGCTCAGAGGCGCTTTTCCTTTGGGCATCCGCGCTTCGCCGTTTTGCGGTGTCACCATCTTGAGGATCGAGCTCTGGTCGGCGTGCTCGGGTACGATCGCCTTTCCTTCCGTTTCCCCGCCGGCGAGCAACCCCTTGAAGTCGGTCATCACATAGCCGCCCTTGGCTTTTGCGGGTTGATGGCAGCCCTGGCAATTCGTCTGCAGAATCGGCCTAACGTCCCGGTAATAACTGACCTTCCCGGAAACCGGTTCGGCCCCCGCCCTATCCATCGAAGCGCTCAGCGCAGGAAGGGCCGTTGCAAGTAACAGGCATGTTGCCGCGGCCCGGGCGCGGCGCCGCACTGCCGCGAGATGACTAAAAGGAGGGTCTGAAACAAGGGGATTTCTACGCGAAAATCCGGGCACGTTCAACTGACGTCCAGGGGCATTCATCGGGCTGCTAAACTATCTGCGCATTCGGAGAGGTAATCAAGAGCTTTAGAATCGGTTCTGCAATATCAATCAAAATCCACTGGCGTGGATGGGTTTGTGCATGCTCATCCGACTCCGTGGCAGGCCACTTTATTCAATCCGCCGCCGGGGAATGGAAGCTATTTCTCGACCGTGAACCGGTGAATCGTTGTCTGGTGATAGATTTCGCCGGGCTTGAGGATGGTCGAGGGGAACTGTGGCTTATTGGGAGAATCGGGATAATGCTGGGTTTCCAAGCAAACGGCCAGATGCCGTGGGTACGCGTATCCGCCCGGGCCGGTGAATGCCCCGGTGCCGAAATTGGCGGTGAAGATTTGCACACCGGGCTGAGTGGTCGAGACCTCCATGGTTCGACCCGACTTTGGATCCCTGAGCTTGGCGCAGAGCACAAGTTCGCCGGGTTTGGGGTTGTTGATGACCATGCAATGATCGTAACCGCCGCCGAACTGCCTTTCTTTAATCTGATCGATCCTTTCGCCCACCCGGTGTGGCTTGCGGAAATCCAGCGGGGTGCCTTCGACCGGGAGGAATTCGCCGGTCGGGATCAGGGCACCATCGGCTTGCAGATACTTGTCCGCGTTGACGGTGAGCTCGTGATCGAGGGCCGTTCCGGATTGCACTCCGGCCAGGTTCCAATAGGAGTGATTGGATAGATTTACGACCGTGGGTTTGTCGGTTTCGGCGGTATAATCCATTTTCCATTCATTGCGATTGTTCAACTCGTAAATGACCGTGCAGGAGAGGTTGCCCGGATAGCCTTCCTCGCCGTCTTTGGAAAGGTATTGGAGCTTGAGTCCGACGGCGTCGGCTGTTTGAAACGGCTCAGCTCGCCAGACCCGCTTGTGGAACCCCCGCACACCGCCGTGGATGTGGTTCGGTCCGGCATTTTTGGAAAGAGAAACAACGCGGCCATCCAGGGTGAACTCAGCTCGGGCGATGCGATTGGCGTAGCGGCCGAGCAACGCTCCAAAACACGGGCTGCGGTTCTCGTAATCGGCAAGAGAAGCGCAATTGGCGTTTACGTTGGTGAATCGGCCTTCCTTGTCCGGAGCTTCAAATGAAAAGATAGTGGCTCCGTAAGTAATGACTTTGGCGGTCAGTCCATTGCTGTTCTTGAGTGTGTAAAGATCGACGGGCTCGCCCTGGACGGTTGTGCCGAACGGCATTTTGTCGATGGACATCCTGGAGTCGCTCATATGGGAAACCTCAGCCGGCGCAATCCGAGCGCAGAAGCAAACCAGAAGTGCGGTGGAAATGAGCCTGCTGCGAAACGGTAGGTGCATAAGCCGAGGCTGAATCAAGTGCGGGCTTGTTTCAAACCGAAAAGCTGCGTTGAATCGGAGATTCACAGGCCGCCCGATGCGCTTCCTTTTTATTATCAATCCCGCCGCCGGAGCCGGCCGTGCAGGGATGCGTTGGAAACAGGTTGATCACCGTCTCCAGCGGTCGGACTTGAAAATCGCACACGTTTTCACGAAGGCCCCGGGGGAGGCGGCCCTTCTTTCGGCCAAGGCAGCCGGGGAATACGAAGTGATCGTCGCCGTGGGCGGCGATGGTACGGCGGCCGAAGTTGCCTCCGGGCTGGTGACCTCCGGGTCGAACGGGGCGGCGCTGGGAATCCTGCCGTTCGGGACGGGCAACGATCTGGCGGAGGTGCTTGGAATCAAGAGCAGCGAAGATGCTTTGCGCTGTTTGGCCGGGGGCCACACCAGACAGATTGACGTGCTCAGAGTCCAATGCGAGGTAGACGGCAAGGAAACGACCCGGTACGCATTGCTATTCGCAGGAGTCGGCATCATTAGCGCGGCTTTGCGAAAAACGACACCCGGGCTCAAGCGCCTCCTGGGCCAGCGGTTGGCGTATCCCGCCGGATTGTTGCGCGCCCTGGCGGGGTTCCGTTCGCCCCGAATGATCGTCTTGTGCGACCAAGAACGTTACTCGGGCGAATTTCTCTTTGCGGGCGCAAGCAATACCCCAATTGCGGGCGGCGGCATGAAGATCGCCCCGAGTGCGCGAATCGACGACGGCGTCCTGGACGTAAACCTGATTGGCGCACTCAGCCCCTTTCGCGCGATTCCAATGCTGCGGCGGGTTTGCCGGGGATTGCATTTAGGCCAGCCCGTGGTCCGTTATTTCAGCTCGAGCCGACTGGAAATCACGTCGGACACCCCTTTGGATGTGGCTGCGGACGGTGAACTGATTGGCCAAACACCCGTGCGGATTAGCGTCCTGCCGAGCGCGTTAAGGGTTATCACGCCGACCGGCAACCCGGAGGCACGCTGATCTGTATGGGCCCGTTCCCGCCCTTTTCAGGGCGGAAATCATCGGCAAGCTTGGGATCCACACAGCTCCGCTAATTCAGCTTTTAAAAGCCGTTTGGCCCGGTAAATCCGGGTTTCCACAGCCTTGACGGAGCATTTTAGAATTGCGGCAATTTCCGCCTGTGGCAGTTCCTGGTAAACGGCCAGGATTAAGGGCTGGCGCAGATCCTCGGGCAATGCGGCCATGGCTTTCCTTACAGCGTCCGCCCTTTCCTGGTTTTCAATCCGAAAGTCCGGACCTGGTTCAGAAGCTGCGACGTGATCCTTGAAGCTCGTATCGCTCTCGTCCTTCTCGGCATCGAGAGAAACCTGGGGATGCCGCGAACGCCATCGATAGCGATCCCGGACCAGGTTGCTCGCGATTGCATAGAGCCAGGTCGTGAATTTCTGGCTGGAATCGAACCTGGCGCGATTCTGGTAAACACGGACAAACGCTTCCTGCGCGAGGTCTGCGGCATCATCTTCATTCTGCAAAGAGCGCAGGAGGTATTGAAAAAGCCGGGTCCCGTGACGGGCCATTAGATCGTTCAACGCGGCGTCGATTCCCGCCGCGAGGCGTTGCATATCGCGCGCGTCCTCCCGGTCCGGTCCCGGCGTGTTCATGCCAGGAAGAAAACCGGCCTTTGGCGGGTGTGTTCGAGGCGGGTCAATGGTGGTGCGCCTCCATGGCCTGCCCGTTGAGGAACGCCTGCTGTTCCACCCATTGCAGGTAGCGCTTACCCTGTTCGGGGGGCATCATCCGGCTGACCGTGAGGAAATGACTCAGCATCTCGGCTTCGCAATCTGCTCGCATTTTTGCGCGCTGGTCCAGGAGCTTTTGAATTTCGGGCGTTACGGTTGAGGCCTGGCTCACCTGTTTCTCCAATTCCGAATTCAGCTCGGCAATGCGCTGGCAACGTTCCCCGCATTTGGGCAGGTATGCTTCATGCAATTGAACAATTCGCGCGTAATCGGCATCGCTGACCTTGAACTCGTTCTTGAGCCAGGCCAGGCCCGGCTGTGGCTCGTTCATCATCGAACGACAGCTGGCAGTGCCGATGTAATAAAACCCCGAAAAGGCCGCGGTGCACAGCAGCAGTCCTCCCAGCAATATCAGGAAAGCCTTCTTCATTAATCCGATGGCGATCGATGAAAAGGATCGATTGACTTAAGATATCGCGCCCCGAGCGCCGCATTCATCCGCGTGGACTCCCGTTGAGCAGCCAACGTCCCGCTGAGAACTCCGACCAGCAGAAGAATCGTCACATAAGCCCAGGCGAACTTCGGACGAGGTAAATTCATTTCAACGGCCCGGGCCAGCAAAGCCCAGAAACCTGGGGCTGAAGGTGGTGTGACTTCCGCCCGCGCGATACGGTCCCAGACCGCGTTCTGAAATCCTGGCGGCAAGGGAGCGTCAACCACCCACTGTTTCAGGACATGTTCCAGCACGCCTTTGTCCCGGTCATCATTCTGTTTCATGCTCAACTCAGCAATTTGAGATTAACACCTGGGCCGGCCCGCAACAACCCGCATGGTTGGCGGGCTCGACTTCGAATCCGACGCTTACATTCATTCTCTTCATATGTTAATACGTCCAAAACATCTCCAGCCCTCAACTCTGCTTAACCTCAAGCCGGGACTGGCGCCTGTTTCGCCAAACCACGGCTTCGCCACAGGTAAAAGAGCGCCGGGTAAACCATTAGCTCCATGAGAGTGGAAGTTATCACGCCACCGACCATGGGAGTGGCGATGCGCTTCATCACGTCGGCACCGGTGCCATGGCTCCAGAGAATTGGCGCAAGCCCGGCCACGATGACGCAGGCGGTCATGGCTTTGGGGCGGACGCGTTTGACCGCGCCGTGGTAAATGGCATCGCGCAAATCCGATACATTGCGCATTGCGCCTTTGCTCCGCCAATCGGCATAAGCAAGGTCCAGGTATAACAGCATGACCACTCCGGTCTCGGCGTCCAGGCCGGCCAGGGCAATAATGCCCACCCAAACAGCGACACTGAAATTGTAATGCAACAGGGCCAGCACGCCAATGGCGCCAACGAGAGAAAAAGGCACCGCAAGCAGCACAATCGCGGTTTTGATCGCGGACTTTGTATTTAGATAAATAATCAGCACGATAATCAACAGGGTCAATGGGATCACGACCATGAAGCGCTGACGCGCGCGTTGCATATACTCGTACTGGCCGCTCCAGAAAATATTGTAGCCGGCAGGCATATGAATTGCCCCGCGCGCAACGGCTTCGTTGAGCGCGTGCATCGCCATTTTGACATACGTCCCGACGTCTACGCCTTTCACGTCCACGTAAACCCACGCGTTGGGCACCGCTGCCTCGCTTTTGACCCCCATCGGCGCCCGCACCGTTTCAATCCGGGCAAGTTGGCCTAATGGCACTTGTGCTCCTGAGGCCGTCGGAATCGAAATTTCGCGCAGGGCTCCGAGGTTTTCCCGGAAATCCCGGCTGTAACGTAAGTTGACGGCGTAGCGTTCCAGGCCTTCAACGGTGGTGGTCAAGGGCATGCCGCCCAGGGCCACTTCCAGGACGTCCTGCACGTCTGCAATCCTGAGCCCGTACCGGGCGATCGCTTTGCGATCGATGGTAAACTCGACGTAATTGCCGCCCATCGTGCGCTCCGCAAAGGCGCTCGAGGTGCCGGGCACCGTTTTTATGACCGCTTCGATTTGCGAGGCGATACGCTCCAGCTCAGCCAGGTCCGGGCCGGCCACTTTGATGCCGACCGGAGTTTTGATGCCCGTGGCCAACATGTCGATCCGGGTCTTGATGGGCATCGTCCAGGAATTATTCAGGCCCGGCATCTGGACTGCCGTGTTCATAGCGTCACTTAATTCGTCCGGGGTGCGGGCTCGGTGCGCGATGAGTTTCCCCGAATCATCGCGAATATCCACTGCAGGCCATTCCTCTTCCGGTTTGAGCATAATGGTAGTCTCGATCATGTCCAACGGAGCGGGGTCGGTTGCTGTTTCGGCGCGGCCGATTTTTCCAAACACACTGCGCACCTCCGGGAACCGGCGAATAATCTTGTCGGTTGTTTGCAGGATTTCCCGGGCTTTGGTGGGGGAGATGCCCGGGAACGTTGTCGGCATGTAAAGCAAATCGCCTTCGTAAAGGGGCGGCATGAACTCGGAACCGATGTTCTGGAAGGGAAAGAACGGCCCGGCGCGCAGGGCCACTTCCCTGGCTTTGCCCTGAGGCAGCAACGCAGTGACGAGGCGGTTCCAGGGGCAAAACACCCAAAGAACGGTAAGACCGGCCCCGAGGACGACCAGCCAGCGCCAGCGGATGACAAAATCAATCGCCGGGTGATACAACCAGATCAGAAACCGGTTGATCGGATTTTTTTCCTCAGCTGGAATTTTTCCGCGGATAAAAAACCCCATCAGAACGGGGGCCAACGTTACCGAGAGAATCGCCGCGGCGGCCATTGAGTATGTTTTTGTGAACGCCAGGGGCTTGAACAGTCTGCCTTCCTGCGCTTCGAGCGCAAACACGGGAACAAACGAAAGGGTGATCACCAGCAACGAGTAGAACAAGGTTGGTCCCACTTCAATAGAGGCGTCCCGGATGATCTCCCAATGCGGTTTGTGACCCTGGTCACGTTCGAGATGTTTGTGCGCGTTTTCGATCATGATAATCGCCGCGTCGACCATGGCGCCGACGGCGATGGCAATGCCGCCCAACGACATGATATTCGAACTAATACCCTGGCCGAACATGATCAGCATCGAACCGAGGACGGCCACCGGGAGGATCACAATGGCGACGAATGCGCTTCGCAAATGCATCAGGAAAGCGATGCAGACCAGGGCGACCACAATACTTTCCTCGATGAGCTTGCCCTCAAGCGTCTTTACCGCGCGATCGATCAACGCGGTCCGATCGTAAACGATGGTGTAGGAAACATCCTCGGGGAGTCCTTGCATCGCATGGCTCAACTTCTTCTTCACGTCCTGAATCACCTGCCGCGCATTGGCCCCATAGCGCACCACGACCACCCCGCCAACGGTTTCGCCCTCGCCGTTCAGTTCGGCAATCCCCCGGCGCATATCGGGCCCATACTCGACGTTGCCCACCTGGCTCAACAAAATTGGAACGCCTTGCTCTCCCACTCCCACCGCCACGTCGCGAAGGTCTTCAAGTTTTTCCACATAACCCCGCACTCGCAGCATGAATTCCTTTTCGGATAACTCGATGGACCGCCCGCCGACTTCCCCATTGCTGCGTTGCACCGCCATGGCCACGTCCGAGATGGAAAGGTTGTAAGCCCGCAGCCTCGCAGGGTCGACTGTCACCTGGTACTGTTTTACAAAGCCGCCAACCGAAGCGACCTCCGAAACGCCTTCAACGGATGCCAGTTGGTACCGCAGGTACCAGTCCTGGATGGAACGGAGTTGCGCGAGGTCACGGTTGGTCGAGGTGATCGAATACATGAACGCCCAGCCAACGCCCGTTGCGTCGGGTCCCAGCGTTGGGGTCGCATTTCGTGGAAGTTGCGAGCTAAGCCCGCTCAAGTATTCCAGCACACGACTGCGCGCCCAATACGGGTCAGTCCCGTCGGAGAAGATCACGTAAACAAACGAAAACCCGTAGAACGAATAGCCCCGGACAACTTTGGCGCGCGGGACCGACAACATCTTTGTGGTGATTGGATAAGTGAGTTGGTCTTGAACAATCTGGGGCGCCTGTCCGGGCCATTCGGTGTAAACGATCACCTGCACATCCGAAAGGTCAGGGATGGCGTCCAGCGGAATGTTCTTAAGCGCGTAGATCCCGGCAAGCACGAGCGCGAGCGTCCCCAGCAGAACAACAAACTTGTTGTTCAGGGAGAATTCAATGATGCGCTTGAGCATGGGAATGTTCCGTCGGTGCCTATTTCGAAGGATCGCGGTTTTCCGGCATGGCGACCCCATCGCTGGCCTTCGGCGCCGTCATTACCGGTATGAGCGTCATGGAACATTTGGGGCACTTGCCCGGCCTGTCCGAGCGAACATCGTTGTGCTCAGGCATGGGGCAGGTGTAGTAGAGAAGCTTTCCTCCTGGTTGAAGCCGGGCCAGCGTTGCCTGGGTGACGGGAACGAGAGTCATCCCGCAAATTGGGCATTTGCCCGGATGATCGTACTCGATGGAGACATGCTCGGGCATGGGGCAGATGTATTTGACTGCATTCGTCGTGGACAAGGCGAGTGCCGGTTGGTTCGTAGGTGAACTTTGCGTCACGCCGGGAGATGCGCCTGGCGCTCGGCCCCCTTGCATTTTCTGAATCGCTTCCCGCAACTGACTTTCAGAATCGAGCATGAATTGGCCCGATGTGACGATTCGCTCGCCCGCGGTGAGGCCACTAACGATTTCATAGGTGTCGTTTTCGGCCTGGGGCCCGAGCACGACTTCACGCGGCTCGAATTTCCCTCCGTCCAGGGCGACGAAAACCGTGTTTTTTTCGCCGCTGCGCAGGATCGCCATGTCCGGAACCAGCAGTGCCGATGAATTTAATTCCGACAGCACATGAACCGTGGCGAACATCCCCGGCTTGAGAAAATAACCGGGGTTATGAAACTCCATTCTCACCCGAGCCGTCCGGGTTTTTTCATCGATGTTGGGATAGATATACGTGACTCGCCCTCGGAACTCGCGATCGGACAGGTACGACAGGGTTACATTTACTTCCTGCCCCAGGTGAATGAATGGCAGGTCCTGCTCGTACAGCTGGGCTTGAACCCAGACCAAACCCAAATCCGCCAGACGGTACGTTCTGGCGCCCGGCTCGACCATCTGCCCCTCGACCACCGCCTTTTCCATCACGAAGCCATCCTGGGGCGCGACAATCTTCAGGGTCTTCCGGGGTTGACGGGTCTGCTCCAGTTCCGCGATTTGTTCATCTGAAATGTCATAGAATTTGAGCTTGGTAAGCGCGCTGGTTTTGAGCGAAGCCAGGCCTGGCGAATTGATCCCGGCATCCAGCGCCAAAAGAAATTCGCGTTGGGCGCTATAAAGTTCGGGCGAGTAGACCTCGAACAACGGGTCTCCGCGCATGACGAGCTGCCCGGTCGCGTTCACATAGAGCTTTTCGACCCAACCTTTGAACTTGGTGGTAACCTCGGACAATGCGGTTTCGTTATAATCGATGACGCCAACGGTCCGAATCAGGCGCCGGAGAGGACCCCGGACCACGGAGGCGGTGCGAATTCCCATTGTCTGGATCGTTACGGGATCGACGGCGATTGCTGACGAATCTGTCGAGGCCGTGCCAACAACTTGCGCAGGATTCGCCTCATTCCGCAGCGGCGTGAGCTTCATACCGCAAATCGGGCAATCGCCGGGATGATCCTGTACAACCTGGGGATGCATGCCGCAGGTGTACAACAGGGGCCGCGCAGTTTCCGAGTCGTGGCGGTGGCACCCACTGGCCAGGAAAACGCCAAACGTCGCCAGAAGAAGAGCCGCGAATTTCAAATTGGCCTTGATACGGTTCATACGGGAGGGATCACATTCCAGCCGGTTTTTTGGGGGTTCCCAAGCTCATTGCGGCCCCGGCTCGGCTCGTGTTCATTCGATTCTCGCCGGGTGACATGCCGATGCTAATCAGCGAAAGCTCCGCCAGAGCCAGTTCGCGCTGCATCCGGGCTTCGACCTGGTCGAGTTTGAATGCCAGCAGTGTCCGCTCGGAATCTGTCAGGTTAAAAAAATCAATTTGCCCGGCGAGGTACCCGGTTTGGGCGAGCTCGAAGGATTGGCTTGCCTTCGGCAGGAGCTGCTCAGAGAGCAGCGCCACGTTCCGGTTAGCCTGGTTGTATAGATACGACTTCTCGGCAACGGCCACGGCAAGGGCGATTTCCTCGGCAGAAAGGCGGGCTTCAGTCGAGCGCTTATTAGCCTCGGCTTCGGCAATCTGCGCCGCGATTTTGTCTCGCCAAATCGGCAATGAGATTGTGCCCGGGTTTCCAGGGAACCGATACAGCGTGGGGTCGGTCTTTGCGTCGGCCATGAAGCCCAGCGTGACATCGGGAAACCGGCCCTGCTCAGCGAGTTTGATTGAAGCCTCGGCCGCCTGAATTTCTGACTGTAACCCACGAAGCCGCTGGTTGCGTGAAAGCGCAACGTTCAGCAGGTTGCCGGGATCCGTGTCCAGGGTGCTGGGCTCGAACTTCGAGGGAATCGGCGGGCCAGGATCCGAAGCGTTCAAGCCCAAGGCGGCTTTGAATTGAGCAACAAGCGCATTGCTGGAATCTTCGAGGTTCGCCAACTCGGTGCGCAGGCGTTGCTGCTCGATTTGGGCCCGCAAGACATCCTGCAACGTCGATTTGCCAACCTCATTCTGCGCGCGTGCCAGCCGTTCCAGACCTCCCAGGAGCTGCAGGGTATCCTGGTTAACCCGAAGTTTCTCCGATAGGAATTCGAGCTGGTAGTACGTTCTTTTTACTTCGAAAGCCGACTGCAGGATGGCGGATTGAAAGGCATAATATTTGGCTCGGCTATCGGCCGAAGCGACGTCGGCACCGGCCCGGAGTTTGCCTGGCCACGGCAGCGTTCCCATCAGGCCGGGCATTACCGACGTGACCACGTTCTGGATATCCATCTGAAACGCAAACTGGGGATCGGGAAACGAGCGAGCCTGGGTGATCCGTTCAACCGACGCCACCCAATCGTAATAAGCGGCGGAGACAGCCGGTTGATTGAGGAAGGCGAACTCGATAAAGTTGCTGAGCGAGGAATTCGACGTGAGCACGGGCAACACCGGGGGCAGCCCTCCCGGCCGGTACACGGCGGACACACGTTCAAGATCGTACCGGGCGGCCTTTTCGCTGGGGGTGGGAATACCCTTGCAGCCGCTTAATGCGAACGCCCCGGCAAGGGCGGCGGTGAACGCAAAAAGCCATTTGAGCCAGTTCCATGCGCCTATAATGAGCATCGTCCCTCGTTACTACGCCGCAAGGGAGGCTCGCCCTCAACAAAATCTCGATTTTTTCAGGGGCAATCCTCGACCGGCCGGCTTGGGTGTAGTGGCCGAAGGATCGCGGGGCAGATGTCTGCAGGCTGGCTATTCGGTCCGCTGCTCGGGCACAAAATCGTGCTGGACCTTCTGTTTACCCGTATCGGCAAAGAGGCGGTATTTGATCCCCGGGAGCAAAGGGTCGGGGGCGCTGCCTTTTTCAGCTGGATGCATGCCGCGAATCGGCATCCCGTACGTGAATTCCTTAATCGGGACCGAGTTGGATTCAGAAACCAGCGCCCAGACGGGCTGGGGGAACTTGTTGGTCTCAAGATCAAAAACGGGGACAACCTTGAGCGAAGTCAATCTGACTTTGCGGTCAAACCAAAATGAGATTGGATCAATGAGCGGATTATCGCCTCTTGCCTTCCGAAAAGCTCCGCGGGCCGGACGCGCAAGGTCTTTTGTTTTGAATTTTTCAGGAGCATAGGATCCTGAGGCTTTGGTTCGTTTTGCGGCCAAATTCCTCAATCAATAAC
>Ga0209062_1003619_pt1 | contig 17535 bp, 17 predicted proteins | sample Coa_R2_2_FD_187158 | JGI IMG/M metagenome (GOLD analysis project Ga0209062, IMG submission 187158) | Surface soil microbial communities from Centralia Pennsylvania, which are recovering from an underground coalmine fire - Coalmine... | ecosystem: Environmental > Terrestrial > Soil > Unclassified...
GGCAGTGAAGATTTCGGTCAGGTGACCAGCGCGTATCCTCCGCGTCGGATGCAATTGGCGATGCGGTTTAATTTCTAAGCATCTATTTTTTTGTCACCCTGAGCGCTGCGAAGGACCTGCTTCTCACCATCGCAAATCATATTGCGTGAAGCGGGTCCTCAACTCAGGAGGATACAGCTTTTCCCTTCTCCTGCAGGTGAGCAAGAAAGGCCCGTTGCACGCGATTCAGTGAGCGTCCACGAAGCACAACGGCCACGATTGTGCGAAACGCTCGCGGGTCGGCTAGGCGCACAAATACGCGATCGAGCGCGCTGTCGAGGGCCATTTCCGGAACGATAGAAATACCCACCCCGGCCGAGACCATGCCGAGAAGGCTGCTGAACTGGCCGCTCTCGAACGCAACCTGCGGATTGAGACGGGCGCGCTTGCAGGCCGAGATTGCGATATCGCGAAAGCAGTGGCTGTCGCGCAGCAAAACAAAAGACTCCGTTCGCAGATCGCCCAGAGAAATCTCCTTGCGCTTTGCCAGTGCATGATCGCGCGGCAGCACAGCGTAGAGCGGCTCTTTATGCAGTGGAATAATTTCGAATTCGCGATGCTTCAAAGGCAGCGACATGATGGCGAGATCGAGCGATAGATTTCTGATCCCTTCCACGAGAATCGGCGTGGTTTCTTCGATGATTCTGAGGGAGGCCTCAGGGAACTTCCGCGTGAATCTGGCCACACGCGAAGGCATAAAATACGGGGCGATGGTGGGGATGACTCCGACGGTAACGCTCCCCTTTGTATCCTTGCGCCCGTAATCGACCTCGGAGCGCGCCGCTTCCATCTCCTGCAGAATGGCGCGGGCGCGGGGAAGAAAAATCTTGCCCGCATCGGTGAGACGAACACGACGCCCGAGACGGTCAAAGAGACGCGTGCCAAGCTCGTCTTCCAGTTTTGAAACCTGCTGGGAAAGCGACGGCTGTGCCACATGGCAATGCTCGGCGGCGCGGCTGAAGCTACCGCTTTCAGCAATGGCACAGACATAGCGCAACTGATGAAATTCCATATGTTTCCATTCACTATAGGGTATTCGATGCTGGACGACTCGGTTTTGCAATAACCGCAATTCGCAAGAACACAGCGCATTTGTGAAATGGCAGTGAGAACTACATAATTCTTCGCTCAGTATGACTATGCGATTTGGTGTTTGTTTCCTGTGCAATGAGACAATGTTTTCGACATGACTCTCGGCAGAAGTGTGCAACTGGAAGAGAAGAAGCGCGGCCATCCTGTACTCCGCTTTTTTCTTATTCTGTTTGTTCTTGTGGTCTTGGCTTTAGCAACCGGCGTATTGGGCGGAGTATGGTGGCTCAGGCACGCTATGCGTACTTCTCTGCCTGTGCTTGATGGCTCGATACGTGTTACGGGTCTCTCTGCATCGGTTACGGTGCGGCGCGACCAACATGGTGTCCCGCACATAGAAGCCGCGACCCTAGATGATCTCTTTGAGGCGCAGGGGTACATCACGGCGCAGGACCGTCTCTGGCAGATGGACATGGCGCGCCGCTCAGCTGCTGGAGAACTCGCCGAGCTATTGGGCAAGAGGCTCGTGGATCATGACCGCCTGCAGCGCGTGTTGCAGATGCGGGCGACCGCTGAACGCATGACAGCCAGTCTTTCCGAGCGTGACCGCCGTTTCTTTGAAGACTATGCGCGCGGCGTGAATGCGTACATCGACTCGCATCGTGATCGCCTGCCTGCAGAATTCCGCCTATTGATGTATAAACCGAAACCGTGGCAGCCGGTTGATTCAGTGCTGGTTGGCCTGAGCATGGTGCAGATTCTGGACGAACACTGGCAGGACAAGCTGAGTCGCGAGAAGATCGAATCGCGACTGGGGCCGACCCTTGCCGCTGACCTCTATCCGACCGGCTCATGGCGAGACCACCCGCCAACCGTGACCCCGCCGGACCTGACCGCGCCACAACAGAACATTCCCGACGTGCCGCTGGATGAGTCGCAGACTTCGTTGCACGATCTTCTGCATCTGCGCGAGCTGATTCATGGCGCACAGGACGTTTGCCGCGAATGTATTCCCGGCTCAAACGAATGGGCCGTATCCGGCGGACATACAGCAAGCGGCAAGCCGCTTCTCTCAAATGATATGCATCTGGGCCACGCCATTCCCAATACCTGGTATGAGGTGGATCTGAAATCCGGCAGCTTCCATGTGGCCGGTGTTTCCGTCGCCGGAGTTCCCTTTGTGATTGCCGGCCGCAACGACCACATCGCATGGGGATACACCGCGCTTTATGGCGACACGCAGGACATTTATGTAGAGCAGACCAACAGCCAGCATGAATATCTGAGTGGCGGCAACTGGAAGCCTTTCGAACACACAACGGAAACAATTCACGTGCGCGGCAGCAGCGATGTGACAGTCGATGTGGAGCGCACTGATCAGGGAATTGTGCTCAATCCCCTGCTGCCCAATGAGGGGCGCACGCTCCTGCTGCGCTGGTCGGCATATGATCCGAAAACGGGAAACGTCCCACTATTTGATCTGGACAGCGCAAGCGATTGGCAATCGTTTCGTCAGGCGGTGAACACATGGTGGGCTCCGACACTCAACGTAGTTTATGCAGACGATCAGGGCCACATCGGTTATCAGGCCATCGGCTACATACCTAACCGGCCTACAGGAATTAAAGGCACGCCCATCAACGACAGGCAGCATGAATGGCAAGGTTTTATCCCGTTCGATCAGATGCCGAGTACGTTCGACCCGGCGAATGGCATTCTGGCCACGGCGAACTCGCGGGTCACGCCGGACAATTATCCTTTTCAGATCACGCTTGAATGGGCCAGCCCGTATCGTAATGAACGCATCTGGAAGTGGCTCTCAGACAAAGACAGGCTCACGCCTGCGGACATGCTAACGCTGCAAACAGACGTCTATTCAGAACTGGACCAAGAATTTGCGCAGCGCTTCGCTTACGCGATTGATCACGCCGGCAAGACAACTCCGCGTCTGCGCCAGGCTGCGGACCTGATGCGCTCATGGGATGGCGTGGTCGGCACTGCCTCTGCTCCTGCTGCTATCGTGGACGCTGCTAAACATACCTTCTGGCCGATGTTGCTGGAACCGAAGCTTGGAGGCGATTGGAAAGCATACGAATGGGCATCCAGCGCCTTTGCGCAGGAGCAGATCATCATGCACGCGCCGGCGCAGTGGCTGCCGAAGGGCTATGCCACATGGGACGATTTTCTGGCTGCATGCGTGAGCCGCGGGCTCGAAGAAGAGCATGCCCCAGCAGACCTGCGAAACTGGCGCTACGGCTATCAGCATCCGGTCGAGATCGAGCACCCGCTTTATGGCCTGCTTCCCTACTTCAAAAAATGGACGGGGACAGGCAAACAGCCGCAATCCGGCGATACCAGCACAGTGAAACAGGTAAGCCGCACCTTCGGACCATCGCAGCGTTTCACCATGGACTGGAGTAACATCGACGGCTCGACAGAAAACATTGTCCTGGGCGAATCGGGCAACCCACTAAGTCCCTATTATCGCGACCAGTGGACGTACTGGTACGACGGCACTACCTTTCAGTTGCCATTTACTGATGCTGCGATTGCCGCTTCGACTTCACACACATTGCAACTGCTGCCGTGAAGGTTTCCTTTCACTTTTCGCATAGCCTGTCGAGCAATGCCACGCGGCACCATCGGCGCAGATCGCTGATCCTGGCTTGCGCCATGATTGCTGTGTTGCCGCTGGCGTGGCGCGGCACTTCATGCGGCCATGATTTTGATTTTCATTTGCAGTCATGGCTGGAAGTAGTGCATCACTGGCACGAGGGCATTTTGTATCCTCATTGGGACGCTTCAGCGAACTATGGCGCCGGAGAGCCGCGTTTTGTTTTCTACCCTCCCATTTCATGGCTGCTGGGGGCGCTGCTCGGGGTGCTACTGGCCTGGTCATGGACGCCGGTTGCGTTCACGCTGATAGCATTTATCGGCTGCGGTCTCAGTTATTTTGCCATGGCGCGTGAATGGATGGCTGACGATGCTGCCGCAGTCGCTGCATGTATCTATTTGCTGAATCCATATCTGCTGTTCGTTGCTTATGAGCGCAGCGCTTATGGTGAGTTGCTCTCGGCCGTTCTGCTGCCGCTGCTCGTGCTTTACGGATTGCGCGAGAAGCCGTCGCTGCTTCCGCTCTCGTTGGTCATAGCGGCGTTGTGGCTTACCAATGCGCCGTCTGCGGTCATGGGCTGCTACCTGCTTGTGCTGCTCATTGCTGTTGAAGCAATCAAAAATCGTAATTATGCGCTGATTGGCCGCTCTGCCGGTGCCGCAGCTCTGGGGCTGGGATTGGCTGCCTTCTACATCGTGCCGGCAGCTTACGAGCAGCGCTGGGTGGAGATTGCTCGCGCCATTGGGTCAGGCATGCGCGTCGAAGACAGCTTTCTCTTTGGGCATACCGGCGAGGCATTCCACGATCAGGTATTGCGTACTGCTTCATGGATTGCTGTCGCGATGCTGATTGCTTCCGTGATCGCAGCTCTGACTACGCACCGAAACAAGCTGCGAGCGCCGTTCATCACAGTTTTCATTGCGATTGGCATTTTGCTGCTCCCTTTCAGCGATGGAATCTGGCGGCATGTGCCGGAGCTGAAATTCCTGCAATTCCCGTGGCGCTGGCTTCTGGTGCTGGGCGTGGCTATGGCTACATTCATTGGACTCGCTCTGCGCGGCAGCTTTCATGAAGCAACGACGCGCAGGCATATCCTGATACGCGCCCTCAGCATGCTTGCGCTTGCTGGCGTTATGTCCTCGGTGGCCGCACTCGTCTTCTGGCAGCCTTGCGATGACGAGGACAACATCACAGCCCAACGAGCTACATTTCGCGATGGAGGTTTCGAAGGTACCGATGAATACACTCCTGCGAACGCCGACAATGGAGACATTCAGCAGGACCTGCCACAAGTACGCGTGCTCATGTCAGCCGATGCCGATCAGGCTGACAGTTCCGTCGCGGAAAATCCAGAGTGGATCGGAGACACGCGCGACGCAGTCCATGCAACGACAAACATCCATCACTGGAAACCAGAAGAGAAAGAAGTAGAAATCCAAATACAGGGACCGGCTTACGCCATCTTCAGGCTGATGGATTATCCCGCATGGCAAGTGACGGTAAACGGCATGCCGGTCGCTACCAGACCGCGTCGGGACGACGGGCTGCTGACGGTTCCGCTTCAAACAGGGCGATCAGTGATCACAATCCGCTATATAGCAACACGAGATGTAGAGACAGGCCGCGCGCTTTCTCTGCTGGCCTTGTGCATCGCCGTCGCGCTCTATACGCAAACGAAGAGACGGCGAAATCTTCAGTTATGATGAAGAGGAATGCAAGTTGAAGTAAAAGATCTGCTTCTCTCCGGTCAGGAACTGACCGATGCCGCGTTGGAACGCCTTCTTCCGCCGGAAACACAAGTTCCCGCTTCCATCCATAAAGCCATGCGCCACAGCACCTTCGCCGGCGGCAAGCGCCTGCGTCCGGTGCTGGTAATGGAATCCGCGCGTATGATTCGGGGCGATGAAAAACTACCTGAAGGCATTGAGGAGCTCGGCGCGGCCATCGAAATGCTGCATACGTATTCGCTCATCCACGATGACCTGCCCGCGCTCGATAACGACGACCTGCGGCGCGGCAAGCCGACCTGCCACGTTGTCTTTGGAGAAGCGATTGCGATTCTCGCCGGGGACGCATTGCAGACACGCGCATACGAAGTGCTGGCAAACCTCCGTTGTCCTGCACCCGCGACGGTCGAGATCATTCGCCTCATTGCCAATGCCACCGGCACAGTCGAAGGCATGATTGGCGGGCAGGTGCTCGATCTTGAAGGCGAAGGAACAAAGCCCACCGCCGAATCTGTCGATGCAATCCATCGCGCCAAGACGGGAGCACTGATTCGCGTCAGTGTCGTTACCGGCGGACTATATGCAGGTGCTACACCGGAAGACGCGCGGCGACTGACCGAGTTTGGACGCAAGTCCGGGCTAGCATTCCAGATTGTCGATGATGTGCTCGATATGACGCAGGACTCCGCGCATCTGGGCAAAACCGCAGGCAAGGACCTGGCCACTGACAAAGCTACCTGGCCTGCTGTCTTCGGCATTGAAGCCTCAAGGCAGCATGCGCAGAAGCTGATTGAAGAAGCCTTTGCTGAGCTTGCCCCTTATGGCTCTGCGGCTGAAGGGCTCAAATCCGTCGCACGGTATCTGGTCGAGCGCACAAATTGAATGCAGGTTATAAATGGCACTGACTGAAGAAGACGTTCTCACCGCCTTGCGCGATGTTTATGACCCGGAAATCCCGGTGAACATCGTTGATCTCGGGCTTATCTACCGTGTTGCGGTAACGCCCGATCTGGATGCCCCCGGCATGGTTCCGAAGCATCGCGTACAAGTCGATATGTCAATGACTTCGCCCGGTTGTCCTGCCCACGGAATGATCATGGACAATGTTCGCAACCGGCTCGCCTGCATTCAGGAAGTCGGCGAGACACAGGTGAATCTGGTCTGGGAGCCGACCTGGGGTCCGGAGCGCATCAACGAAGCAGGCCGCAAGCAGTTAGGAATTGGCTAAGCCTGAACCCCGGAAATTATTATCAACATACCCAGGGATTGTCATCCTGAACGGGTGAAGGACCTGCTTTTGATCCGTGGGCGGGAAAAAGCAGGTCCTTCGACTACGCGCCTACGGCGCTCCGCTCAGGATGACAATTTTGAGCTGAGTTGGTCCGAATATCTAACCAATTGAATTCCGCAGCCTGTTTCCCTGCTTTGCTACTTCATTGATGAAGTCTTCAACGCGCACAAGAACATCCTGTCCCTTGCGCAGATATCCGGGGAGGCTCTCCCATAGCTCACGGGCAGCCTCAGGATGCTCCAGAAGCCCGACAGTTGCGCCGGCCGCTACAATGCCCAGGGCTGCCTTGCGATGGCCGGAAAGAAAGAGGCATGCGCCGGCAATCAGCGATCCGGCGGCGACAGCGCGCTGCCAGGAGAATTCCGGCAGGTTCTCAGGAAGTCTCTCCTGAATTTCGTGTGAAAGATTTGTCAGACCCATTCCTACTCCTCTTCACTAGGATGCCGCGAGTGTGGTTTTAATCCAGATCAAAATCGCGCAGGGGCTTGCCCGTATCTGGAGTTTCTTTGGCTTTGCGCAGCGCCTCGGCAAATTTCTTTTCCAAGAGATCGTTTTTGTTCTTTTCCGCGTCGACGGCCTGGCGGAAGAGGCTTTCCTTACGTTCGTCCTGCTCGCGCATAGCGCGCGCGGCTGTTTCAAAATCCTCAAAGGTACGTTTGCGCGGCGCTGGCGTATGGGCGATTACAGCGCGCGTTGCCGGATCAACCTTGAGCATGGCTCCGCAATCGGGGCAGGCTACTTCAAACGGAGTTTGTTCCTTCGACGGCATATCAACATGTGATTGTAGGCCACTGGCGGCGGCTTTCGCCAGTCGAGGAGTTAGAGGTACAGGGCCTTGTGCCCAGGACACTCCTGCGCGGCATTTTCTAACAGCAAGTCGATCAGAGCATCGCCATACTTTGAAAGAAAAAAGGCTGCCCCCACGACGCGTTCCTGCGGATGATTGTCCGGACAGAGGCTCAGATAGAGCGCGTCCACATGTCGTTGGATACTTGCCTCTTTCTGTAGTTGGAAATTTGCCGCAAGACGCCGAAGGCGATTCATCTGATACCTCATTTTGGATGCAGCTACATCGACGGAACGCCCCAGACCGGCATCCATTGCGTGCATCCATTCGGTCAGCGTTTTCAGTTCGTCATCCAGCGCATTTCCGGCAGAGGCAAGCTTCTTTTTTCCTTCGATGGGCAAGGATCGTGCTCCCAACCGCTGTGCCAACTCCTCCGGGCGGCATGAGAGCACGTCTGAAAGAGACACTTCGTGCCGGTTCAGCACCTCAGCAATCGCAGGCTCAATTAAAGTGGCGCTTAATCGCGGTAGCACTGGAGTGACACGCCCGAGGACCTTTTCGTAAACCACCTGTGATTGCGCAAAATAGGCAATCTCTGCCGGGCCGCCGATGTAAGCCGATGTGGGCAGAATGGAATCCTGAAACACAGCCCTGAAAAGAGCATTCGGACTGAAACGCTCAGGTTCTACTTTAAGAATTGCCAGTAACTCATTGGTGGTATAAGCGCGCTTCCCTGCCGTCCATTCTCCATTGCCTTTCCGTCGCAGCGGCAATCGGGCCTTTGTGTCGGCATCAATCAGGAACAACAGGCTGCTCTGCGGTCCAACCAGCACCTGTGAGTGATAACCGGCAGCGGCCAGATCCTTGTCACGCTGAATCAGCGCGGCATGCAGCTCATCTGCCTGCAAAATGGCCTGCCTGAGAACCGGAGCACCAAGCGCATGAAAATCCCGCCCCGAGGCATCGATCACGATCAGGCCCTGCGCTGCGAATATCCGGGAAATCAGCCGCCCAAATGCTTCGGCAAATGTTGCATCTGGCTGGTAACACTCCTCAAGCGCATCGAAAAACGGTCCCGTTCCAAGCAGCTCCAGTGCCTGATCGAGAACTGCGCGTAAACCTTGCCCCAGTTTCAATTCCCCCACCGAAGCATGATGAACGCTGCCTTCGAGAGTAAGTTTCAGAGTGTGCAGTTCGCGCCGTGAGGGCAGCGCCAGGTGGTCGGCTTCTTCCAGATCGTGGTCTTCTGTAGCCAGCCAGAAAATTGGCACATGCGGGTAGCCTGCCGCGGTCGCATCCTGTGCCTTTCGAATGATGGTAGCCGTTTTGAACAGCGTATAAAGCGGGCCGCCAAAAAGCGTTACCTGCTGGCCGGTAACAAGCGCGCCGGCGCCGTTCCGCAGACGCTCGATATTGGCAAATGTCTTTTCTCCTGCGCCGAAGCTGCGGTTCTGGACCGCAAGCAGGTCAGCGACTCTGGCGCGTATTTCGGGATCAATAGAAGCGGGTCGTGAAGCCCATTCCTGGGAGTACGGGCTCAGCGGATAATACGGCAGCGGAGTCCGGCTCTCAGCATAGTCAGTAAACAGATGCGAGAGGTGCGGCAAAACCGTGATTGGAAAACACTCTGTATGCAAAGTTGCTCTTTCTCCAGTTAGGTTCTCCAACCCCGTTGGATTTCCAGATCAGATGCTGTCAGTGTCTCACGCCGGAAGGATTCTCTTCCTGCAATGGTTTGAGTAATGCTTCAAGATCTTTTTTGCACTCGACCGGCAATGCCTCCACCGCATACCGGGCCAGTGAGCGGTAAACCTCTGCGAGAATCGGATGCTTGGCCAATGCCTGAAGATGCAGTCTTATTGTCGCCGCATCTCCGCGTGCAAAGGGGCCGCTAAAACTGTTTTCCGGGCCGTGAGCAAGAACATTTTGAAATGTCGCCTGCGCCAGGGCTCCCAGCCACTCCCTCGCCTGCACCGCAGAAAGTCCAGCCAATCGCGCCGCAGCCATTGCTGCAGAAAGTTCGCTCACCAGCAGGGGCGAAGCCAGAGTCGCAGCGGCATGGTACAGCACTTTGTTCTGGGGTTCGATTGGAAATGCCCTTCCGCCAAGTGTGTGAACCAGGGCATTCAGTCGTTTCTTCACCCCCACTTCCGCTTCCATCGCGAAAAGCACTCCTTCAAGCGGAACAGGTATGCGCGTCGGAAACGTCATCACAGGCGCAATTGATGCTACGTGCGCGCCAGCCCGCTTCGCTACATCCAGAGCAGCCACGTTCAGTGCGCCGCTCGAATGGATAACAATCTGGCCATTAAGCCGCCCTTTCTGCGCCGCAATGTGCTGTGCAACCGTGGCAATTTCTCCATCTCGCACGCACAGCCAGAGAATCTGAGCGTCAAATCGCGCTTGTTCGAACTCTACGATGGGCAATGAAGGGGACTTTCGGCGTGAACGCACAATAACTTCATTGAGCGGAATATCTGCCGCGCGACATGCGTGGGCCAGCGAACTCCCCCAGTTTCCCAGGCCGACTATTGTGACATCCATCTTCCGCGGCATAACCGGATGATACGGTAAAGAAAGCCTTCTGAAAGGAACAGGGAATGCCGCCAAAGAATAAAGCTGTAAAGCCAGTCATCACCTTTAAAAAAGCACAGGTTGAAGTGCTCTCCTCTCAAGTCGCTTTTGACGGTCCACTGTTTCGCGTGCTGCGCGAAGAGGTGCGCGAACCCGGCAATAAAATCTCGCGGCGCGACATTATCCGCCACAATGGCTCGGTCGTCATTCTCGCAGTCGATGATTCCAGCAAGAAAGATCCTCTTATTGTGATGGAACGCCAGTACCGTCACGCAGCTGGACAGTACCTGTGGGAGGTCCCCGCAGGAAAAATGGACGAAGGGGAAGAGCGTCTGGCTGCGGCAAAACGCGAGCTGAAGGAAGAAACCGGTTATCGGGCGAAGAAATGGACAAAGCTCGTCCGTTACTTCGCCAGCCCCGGATTTCTCGGTGAATGGATGCAGGTCTTTCTCGCCGAAGGCCTGATCGCCGGAGAAGCCGAGCCGGAAGAGGATGAGTTGCTCGAGGTTGTGCTCGTTCCGCTCTCAGAGATTCTGCGCCTGATCGATGAAGGTAAGATCCTCGATGGCAAAACTCTCGTCGCGGTCCAGATGTATGCGCGCCATCGCGCTAAAAAGAAGCTGCTTTAAGTGACTGATTTCGTGTAGAGCTCTTCCTTCTGTTCGAGGCAGGAAAACCAAAGCAGCCTGAATTGCGTCTTTATCTTCAAGCAGGTTGGTGTCCCCAACCGTAATCTGCTAAGGAAGGTCTAAGGCTCGTGGCAACTTACAAAGGCAAAGTGAAGTGGTTCAACAACGCAAAGGGCTATGGATTTATCGGCCGCGATGATGGGCCGGATGTATTCGTTCATTACAGCGCGATTCAGCTTGATGGTTATAAGAGCCTGAAGGAGGGTGACGAAGTCGAATTCGACATTGTCCAGGGCCAGAAAGGGCCACAAGCCGACCAGGTCATACGCGCGCGGGAAGTTGCCTGACGGAGCACCGGCAGGACCCATTCCGCTCTGTCTATATTTGAATTCCGCCTTCTTTATTAAAGGCTAACTTTAAGTGTGCCGACACGAGACGCAAAACCCAGTGGCATAAGCCGCTGGGTTTTCTACTTTTACGCGCTGAGAGATAATCGTCTCTCGTGGACAATCGTTCAATCGCGCAGCTCCTTTATGAGACCGCCGACCTGTTGGAAATCAGTGCCGGCGATCCTTTCCGCATTCGATCCTACCGTCGTGCTGCTGAAGCCGTAGAATCCAGCACGGTTCAGCTCAGTGAAATCGCTAATGACACCAGGAAGTTGCTCGCCATTCCAGGTATCGGGAAAGGCATGGCCGCGAATATTCAGGAAATCGAAAAGGCCGGCACACTGCCGCTGCGCGAAGAATTGTTGACGAAATATCGTCCATCTATGCTTGAGCTGCTCAAACTGCCCGGCATGGGTCCAAAGTCGGTCCTGCTTTTCTGGGAGGCATTGCAGGTCGCTTCCATCGCTGATCTCGAAGCCGCAATTGCTGCGGGCAAACTCGAAACCCTGCCGCGCATGGGAGCAAAACAGATTGAGAAGCTTAAGAAAGGTATCGAGGAGCACAAAAAGAACACAGGACGCTTTCTTATTGACGATGCCGAAGAGGCTGCCGAAAAGCTGATAGCTTATCTGCGCCGATTCGAGGGCATTGAAACCATTACTCCTGCAGGCTCGCTCCGCCGTGGGCGGGAAACCGTTGGGGATCTCGATATCCTCGCTACTGGCCCAGCCTGCGCGGAAGACAAAGTACAGACCGCCGTGGATTATGTCGCTGCTTATCCGCCAATCACCGATCTGATTGCCAAGGGACAGAACAAAGTCAGCTTCCGCCTGCGTAATGGCCTGCAGGTAGACGTGCGCCTTCTGCCCGAAGGATCCTATGGCGCGGCGCTGCAATACTTCTCCGGATCGAAGATGCACAATGTCACGATCCGGCAGCGCGCGCTCAAGCGCGGCTACACGCTCAGCGAGTACGCCCTCGCCCGTGTTGAAGACGGTTCCTTTGTAGCCGGAGCTACGGAAGAAGAAATCTACGCAGCGCTCGGTCTTGACTGGATTCCGCCCGAACTGCGTGAAAATAATGGCGAAATCGAAGCCGCCGAGCAACACCGTCTGCCTACGCTCATTGAGCTGCGTGATATCCGCGGCGATGTGCATATGCATACCGATGCCACCGACGGCAAAAACACGATACGAGAAATGGCCGAAGCCGCTGCGAAGCGTGGGTACGAATACATCGCCATCACTGATCACTCGAAAAACCTTGCCATGACCTTCGGCCTCGACGATGAGCGCGCGCTTGAGCATATGCGGAAAATCCACGAGGTCAATGACCAGATGGAAGGCCGCATCCGCGTCTTTGCCGGCATCGAGGTCGATATCCTCAGCGATGGTCAGCTCGATTTGTCAGATGAGGTGCTGGCACAACTGGACGTTGTGATTGCCAGCGTGCACTCCCTTTTCAATCAGCCCGAAGAGCAGATGACCGAGCGCGTTCTGCGCGCCATCGAAAATCCCAACACGCGCATCCTCGGCCATCCAACCGGACGGATGCTGCTGCGACGCGAAGGGTACAAGCTCAATCTTCCATTGATCCTGCGCCGCGCAGCGGAGCTAGGCGTGGCTGTCGAGCACAATGCGTATCCCGATCGCCTCGACCTTTGCGACCGCGATCTCCGCCTGGCGAAAGAGCTGGGCTGCAAAATTTCCATCAATACTGATTCCCACCATACCAGCCACATGGACAAGATGCGCTACGGAATCAGCCAGCTGCGCCGTGCCTGGCTCACAAAACAGGATGTATTGAACACGCTTCCCGCAGATCAATTCCTCGCTGCGCTGCGACCAAGAGCCTAATTACCGGCAGCAGTATCGGGTGGCGGAGACGACGCAGGGACCGCGACCGCCGCAACCGCAACAGGCGGTCCACCGGCGGGAACTGGTGTAGCTTTTTCTGGTTTTATTCCCGCCAGTCGTAGATTCACCAGTTTATTCAGCATGTCGAACCAAAATGGCGCACCTAATGAAACCGCAATCGCCGTCAGCAGCCATCCCAACACGTTGAACCCCCAGTGACCTGCAACCGCAAGGGCTCTCTCGTGATCAGGATTGGCTCCCGACTCCCAATAATGCTGGACATATTTCCAGTCATACCCCAGCGGCAGCTCCGCCCCAAGCCTGCGCTGGATATCGTTACGCGCCGTTTCATAACTTGGCAGAGTGCAGGGCGCATCGCCTTTGCAGCTGTACATCTGCGCCGTCGCACTTACGGCGTCGCGCGCGTCCTTTGAAGTCCACAACCGTTGCGTGATGGAAAAGAGATTTGCATTGAAGGCGACGGCCAGAATCATTCCCAGAACTATCAGCCACGTCTGGGTATGCCGCTTATATAAGCCGTTCACCCGGTCCATTGTTCCGTCGTACCACTGGTCAACGGCTGACATACACGCTGCGGCGTCGTGCTCAATTCCGAGAATAATGGCACTCAGTTTTTGTCTCAGGGCAGAATCCGGTGGCAGGCAGGCCACAACGGCAGTCACATCTGTCGACGGAATATTATGGATTTCCGCAATGGAGACCAGCAGCACACGGGTAAACAGCGGTGAGGCAATGTAAGTAGGCCGCGGCTTACTGGATCGCACAAAGCTGACGCCCAGAATCTTTGCCGGTTCGAAAGAAATGGTTTCAATCAGCGGATGGCTCACGAACTTTGCATAAATTGCCGGGTCGTTCACCATTTTGAGGATCGCCTTTTCCAGCATGATGGCGCGTTTCGCCGTAAAGGCCGCCATAATCTCGCGCACATGGGAGGCGATGATGCTGAGCAGCAGGCATATCAGTACAATGCCGATTGCAACCCCTAGTATCTGTTCCAACGTCTCAGTTCCTTAAACTTAATATGGCAACCCAGGGTCCCCAGCATGCGCACAGTTCGCATGTTGAGATGGAAGCCAGTATGCCTTCTCGGCGGCATGATGTCGAGCGATAAAGCACCTGTAGAGTAGAATGCTGGTCTGATGGCTGACGAAGAAATGAATCCCACAAAACGGACGCTGCTGATCCTACTGGCTGCGGTTGCCATTGTCGTTGTAACGATCGCTGCGTACGTCTATATCGACGAAAAACCACCTGTGGCTGTAGGCAAGATCGTGAAGCTGGATGTCACCCCGATCCACACAGAGATGCGGGTCGGAGAGGGCGCGCAGGGTATCCAGGGCGGAACGGACACTTACGATCAGCTGCTGATTCTCGCCCAGGTGCAGGTCCATAACCAGACCAATATTCCGCTTTTCCTGCACGATATGTGGAGCAATCTCACGACAAACAATGGCGACCAGGAGCGCAGTCTTGCCGCCAACAAAACTGACTTTCAGAGCGTCTTTATTGCCTACCCGCAGATGGTGTCCTTTAAGCAGGAGCCGCTTCTCCGGGACACCACACTGCAGCCCGGCCAGACTGCCGAGGGGCTCGTCATCTTCCACTACCCCATAACAAAGGACCAGTGGGATGCGCGCCATAGCTTTGAAGCCGTCATTTCATTCGCGCACCAGAAAAATCTGGTGCTGCCATGGCCATCGCCCGGGAAATAACCTGTTCCATCGCGAAGCAGAACGAAAAGAGTTGTCATCCCGACCGGAGCGCATAGCGCATAGTGGAGGGACCTGCAGTTTGTCAGCGCTCGAACAATCTGTTCGGATACGCACGCCGCAGACTTCACCGCAGCATGCTTCTGGCGGATAGCGATATAAATGATTCGTCTAGCCTTTATCCAGCGGAATGCAGGGCAGGTTTACTCCCCAGGTTTCACCGGCACCGGCGCGGCCTTCGGAGTAGAAATGTATCCCTGAATCTGGTCTTTGCTGATGTTATTGACCACGAGTTCGTACAAATAATTGTCCTTCCCCGTGTAGAACTGCACCGGCTCATTCAGCCCGCGATCTTTTTTCTCAATCTTCTTGTCGTCCGCATAAACATTCAGCGTGTACCGGCTGTGTTTCGTGTCCGCCTTCTTTAACTCCAGCCCCACAGTAGAGACAGGCTGCCGCTGGTTCTTGCGCAGAGTGAATTCATAATAGTTGCGGTCGCCTTTGTGCTTCAGCAGTTCCAGCTCATTGTGATTGGTTGCAATCAGGCCGCTCTGCACGCCCAGATCACCCTTCATGCTTTGCAGCTGGGCCATAGTGTCCTGTAATTGGGTCTTGGTCTGGGCAACATCGGTTTTCACACCACCCACATCCGTTTTCACGCTGGAAACATCGCTCGACACGGCCCCGATCTGCTGCTGGGCTTTGGCCTGCTCGCTTTCCAATCGCCTGGCATCCGCCTCCTGCCGCCGCATCAGGTCGTTGGCCCGTGTCTCCAACTGCTTTTGCGTTAATCCGACGGACTGTCCCAGTGTTTCCGTGGCCACTTTCAAGCGCGCATTGGTCTGCTCCAGGTCACGCGCCAGCTTGTCATTCTCCTGTTGCGCCTGGGTGAGTTGTGCCTCAGCTTTTGACAGCCGGTTGTTGAGGGTATAACTCCAGACCAGGCCTCCCAGCACCAATACAAGGGCCGCAGCCAAAAGACCAAGAAATGCCGCTGAAAAACTTCGTTGTTCTACAACTGTTTCCGTGCCGTCGCTCATTGTTCTCTTTCCTTCCTGCTTACAACTGCGCTGAGACTATCCGACTCTATGGACGCTGACAAACACTTTTTGTCTATCGCGCCGCCATACAATAGAACTGTGATCACCGCAGACGTCGTCATTGCCGGAGCCGGAATCATTGGCCTTTCCACTGCTCTCGAGTTGGCCCGTCAAGGACTGCGAGTAACCGTATTGGAACGCGGTCATGCGATGGCCGAAGCCTCCTGGGCGGCTGCCGGCATGCTTGCGGCGCGTGACCCGGAAAACCCCTCGGAACTGCGCCCACTCTCTGAACTCAGCATTTCTCTGTACTTCGATTATCTGAATACGATTGAGAAGCTCTCCGGGTTGCAGGTTCCGCTGCGTACCAACCGTACGCTTCAGGGTTCTGATCGAGGACATACCTTCCAGAATGCACTCTTGCCGGCAGAAATTGCTGCGCTGCTCCCGGGACTCAATACGGCGGGAGGTAATTTTCTTCTGCTGGAAGAGCACAGCCTCGATCCGCGCGATCTTTGCGCCGCCCTGCCGAAAGCGGCCGCGGCTGCAGGTGTCACGCTCATCGAACACTCGCCGGTTCTTAAAATTAGCGGCACAGGGCGCACCGTTGAAGTCACAACCGAACAAACCACTTACTCAGCTCTGCACTTTATCAATTGTTGCGGCGCATGGGCCGGAGAAATGGCGAGTTTGCCGACCATCGAGCCGCGCAAGGGCCAGATGCTCACGGTAAAACTGCCCTCCCATCGCAGCCTGGAATACGTCATCCGAACTCCGGAACTTTACCTGGTTCCGCGAGGAGATGGCCGCGTCGTGATTGGGGCCTCGGTCGAGCGTGCTGGTTTTAACAAATCCGTTGACGAAACAACCATCCGTGCGCTGCTCGATGAGGCCGCCGCGCTCTGGCCGCCAATTCGTAAGGCGGAGGTCGTGGAAACATGGGCAGGGCTGCGTCCAGGCTCTGCCGACGGATTGCCTGTTATCGGTCAATGCAACGAAGAAAACTCCTGGATAGCGTCGGGACACTTCCGCAACGGCATTATGCTTGCGCCAGCTACAGCCAGAGTAATGAGCGAGCTGCTTTCAGGCCATCAACCAGACGTTGATCTGGCGCCGTTTCGCTGCGACCGATTCGTCCAGATAACAGTCTCTTAGAAGTACAACGTGATTTGAAATCCACCTCGCTTGATTTCTCCACCAATACAGCGCGTGAATCAAATTGAGATCACTAACCTACGGGAGATACGCCACAATGTGCGCGAGACAAGCTGAAATTCCCGGGATTAAGCCTCAGCCTCTGATTGCCGTACGCAACGTAAGGTCGAGCAGCAGGTGGTATCAGGACCTGCTGAGTGGCGATCCGCTTCCTGAGCACGAACATCGTGATTTCTATGATCGGATATTCCACAACGGCCAATTAGTTCTCCAACTGCATGCCTGGGATAAAGAAAATCACCCAAACCTTGTGAATGCTGACGCTTCACCTTGCGGGCATGGGGTTCTACTCTGGTTTGAGGTAACAGACTTCGATGCCGCCATTGCCCGAATCCGCGCATTACGCGCACAAATCATTGAAGAACCGCATATCAATCCAAATGCCGGACACAGAGAAATATGGCTTCGTGACCCCGACGGGTATGTAGTTGTTCTTGCCAGGCCGGATGGCGAAACGGGCACGTAATTTCAATATCAGGACGGCATTTCAAAGTGCGCCAAGTGACAATGCAATCTCTACACTGCTATAAAAAAGAGTTAGCCTGTTTCGCGCCCTGAGCGTCCCACAAGCGCATTCAAAGCAGAATAATGTCCGCCTGAAGCAGGCAAAAAATT
>Ga0209062_1003620_pt1 | contig 17530 bp, 18 predicted proteins | sample Coa_R2_2_FD_187158 | JGI IMG/M metagenome (GOLD analysis project Ga0209062, IMG submission 187158) | Surface soil microbial communities from Centralia Pennsylvania, which are recovering from an underground coalmine fire - Coalmine... | ecosystem: Environmental > Terrestrial > Soil > Unclassified...
CGCAGCGGATAGAGCGCCTCGGCGCCGGCGAAGGCGCGATGGCAGGAATGATACATCGTGACGATGGTGTCGGCGCCGGCCGCGACCGCGCCTTCGGCCAGGGCGCGATGGATCGCCGCCTCGCGGTCCTTGAACTTCGCGGCCTGCCCACCGCAGGCATAGGAGAACCCCGAGTCCTGCGGCAGCTCGACCAGCTCGAGATTGGGCACGGCCTTCAGCAGGGTACCGATGCTCTCGAGCGTCGCACCGATGCCGAGATGCTCGTGGATCACCACGCGGCGCTTCGGCTGATCCGCCGTGAAGCGCGGCCTCAGCACGTCGAGATTGCTCGCCAGGAATTCACTGACATGGCCGAGGTCGAACGCCGGCGGCTCGACGTCCTTTTCCAATTCGTCGAAGTTCTTGGTGCAGGTCGGGCACCAGGTCAGCACCTTCGAGGCGCCGGACTGGCCGAAGCGCTGGAAGGTGCGATGGCCCATCCGCTCGTAGGTCGGCAGGTCGGCCTCTTGAAACTGGTAGACGCCGCAGCAATGGGCGGTGCCGCCGACCACGTCGAAGTCGAGCTCCAGCGCGTCGAGGATGTCCATCACGTTCAGCACGATGTGCGGCGTGCGCAGCACGTTACAGCCCGTATAGAACAGCACGTCCGCGGTGCGCCGCTCGGCCGGCGCCAGGATGCGCTGCAGGGTATCCGACGGCAACTGCATGCTGGCCAGCAGCCGCACCGACTGCGCCATGTGGCGGAAGCGGTTGGCAGCGTTGGTCGCGCTCTCGGTGCGCGGCCGGGTCGCTTCCAGCGCCTTCAGCTTGGCGATGGTCACCCACTGGCGGACATTGATCTCCTCCGGGCAGGCGGTGCTGCAGCGCGCGCTGCCGTCGCACGCGTTCAGCCACTTCGACAGGTCTTCGGCCGGCGCGGCGCCACGGGTCAGCGCCACCAGCTCGCCGACGCGGTCCTTGGCGCCCGCGACATCCATGCCGATCTCGCGCGCCGTCGGGCAGACCTCGAAACACGTGCCGCAGCCGGTGCAGCGATCCGCTGCCTCGGCTGCCAGAACCTCCAACCGGTCTGCGTATGCACTCACGCTGATCTCCCTCGGGGGTGTCGCCAACAGTCTAGCGCTTCGGCGCTCGCCGAAACATCCGCACGCAGCCTGACTTTACCTTGGGGTCGCCCCAATTGGAGCAGAGGGAGGAGGCTTCATGACCGTCACCTGCGCCATCCGCTACGGCCTCGACCCGTTCAAGCGCGACGCCTTCGAGACCTATGCCCGCAACTGGCTGACCATCATCCCGGCCTGCGGCGGCGACCTGATCGGCTACTTCTTGCCGCATGAGGGGACCAACAACATCGCCCATGCCCTGATCTCGTTCGAGAGTCTGGCCGCCTACGAGGCCTATCGCGCGCGACTCCGGCAGGATCCGGCCGCCATGGCCAATTTCCGCTTCGCGCAGGAGCAGAAATGCATCCTTGTCGAAGAGCGAACCTGGCTCACGCCGGTGTTGCCAGCCCCTGCGAATTGAAGGCAATACCTCCTCCAACAATCTGGAGGAGATAGATGACGTTTCGTCTGCCGCGCCGCCGCCTGCTGGCGACCACGGCTGCAACCGCTGCTTTCCCGCTGGTCGCGATCCGCACGCGGCCGGCCAATGCCGCCGAGTTCAGCTACAAGTACGCCAACAACTCGCCGGTCAGCCATCCGCTCAACATCCGCACCACCGAGGCGGCCGCGCGGGTCAAGGAGAAGACCTCGGGCAAGGTCGAGATCCAGGTATTCCCGAACAACCAGCTGGGCTCCGACACCGACATGCTGAGCCAGCTGCGCTCGGGCGCGCTCGAGTTCTTCACCCTGTCGGGCCTCATCCTGGCGACCCTGGTGCCGGTCGCCTCGATCAACGGCGTGGGCTTCGCCTTCAAGGACTACAGCCAGGTATGGCCGACCATGGACGGTGCGCTGGGCGCGCACGTCCGCGGCGAGATCGCCAAGCGCGGCCTCTATGCGTTCGGCAAGATGTACGACAACGGCTACCGTCAGATCACCAGCTCGACCAAGCCGATCAAGACCCCGGACGATCTCAACGGCTTCAAGATCCGCGTCCCGGTCGCGCCGCTGTGGACCAGCCTGTTCAAGGCATTCGGCGCGTCGCCGACCTCGATCAACTTCAGCGAGGTCTACACCGCGCTCCAGACCAAGGTGGTCGACGGCCAGGAGAACCCGCTGTCGCTGATCGACACCGCCAAGCTCTACGAGGTGCAGAAGTTCGTCGCCATCACCAACCACATGTGGGACGGCTTCTGGTTCCTGGCCAACAAGAGGGCCTGGGAGGCAATGCCCGAGAACCTGCGCACCATCGTCGAGGCCGAGTTCAATGCCGGCGCCGTCGCCGAGCGCGAGGACCTCGCCAAGATGAACAACACCGTCGCCGATTCGCTGAAGAGCAAGGGCCTTCAGTTCGTCGACACCGACGCGCAGGCGTTCCGCGCCAAGCTGAAGAGCGCGGGCTTCTACGCCGAATGGAAGGGCAAGTTCGGCCCCGAGGCCTGGGGCCTTTTGGAAAAGGCCGTCGGCAACCTGTCGTAACTCGCGATTGTCCTGATCGTGATCGCGCGTATCGAGAACGGCCTGCGCGTCGCCGTGGAAGCTCCCACGGCGGCGCTGGTGCTCGCCGAGATCGTCGTGCTGCTGGCGGGCGTCGTCAGCCGCTTCGTCTTCCACCACCCGTTCGTTTGGAGCGACGAGCTGGCCTCGATCCTGTTCCTGTGGCTCGCCATGCTGGGCGCCGTGATCGCGCTTCAGCGCATGCAGCACATGCGGCTGACCGCCGTGATCGGCCGCTTCTCGCCCGCGCCGCGCGACCATGTCGAGGTGCTGGCCGTCATGGTGCCGGCGCTGTTCCTGCTCCTGCTGCTGCCGATCTCGATCGACTATGCGGCCGACGAGTTCTACATCGAGACTCCGGCGCTCGGCCTGTCCAACATCGTGCGCGCCGGTGCAATCCCGGTCGGCGTCGTCCTGATGCTGGCGAGCTGCCTGCTGCGCCTCGCCCGCCTGCGGCTGAAGCCGCTGCTGGCGGTTGCGGCCATCCTCGCCGCCCTCGCAATGGGTTTGTGGATTGCGACCCCGCTTCTCAAGACCATCGGCAACTGGAACCTCGCCTTCTTCTTCGTCGTGCTGCTGTCGGCCGGCGTTCTGCTGGGCGTGCCGATCGGCTTCGCCTTCGGCACCGTCACCCTCGCGTTCCTGATGTGCGTCACCCACGTGCCGCTCACCGTCGTGGTCTCGCGCATGGACGAGGGCATGAGCGGATTGGTGCTGCTGGCGGTGCCGCTGTTCGTCTTCCTCGGCCTCTTGATCGACATGACGGGCATGGCGCGCGCGATGGTCGCCTTCCTCGCCGGCCTGCTGGGCCATGTGCGCGGCGGGCTCTACTACGTGCTGCTGGGCGCGATGTACCTGGTCTCGGGCATCTCCGGCTCCAAGGCGGCGGACATGGCCGCGGTCGCGCCCGTCCTGTTCCCCGAGATGAAGCGCCGCGGCTCGAACGACGGCGAGATGGTGTCGATCCTCTCGGCCTCCGGCGCGATGAGCGAGACGATCCCGCCCAGCCTGGTGCTGATCACCATCGGCTCGGTAACCGGCGTGTCGATCGCCGCCCTGTTCACCGGGGGCCTGCTGCCGAGCCTGGTGCTGGCGATCGCGCTGGGCGTCGTGGCCTGGTCGCGCTCGCGCGGCGAGAAGCCCGGCGAGCGCGCATCGCGCCGCGAGATCGGCCGTACCTTCATGGTCGCCCTGCCGGCGCTGCTGCTGCCCTTCGTGATCCGCTCGGCGGTGGTCGAGGGCGTGGCGACCGCGACCGAGGTCTCGACCATCGGCATCGCCTACGCCACGGTCTGCGGCCTGGCGATCTACCGCCAGTTCGACTGGAAGAAGCTCTATCCCATGCTGCTCGACACGGCCTGCCTGTCGGGCGCGATCCTGCTGATCATCGGCACCGCCACCAGCATGGCCTGGGCGCTGACCCAGTCGGGCTTCTCGCGGCAGCTCGCCCAGGCGATGGCGTCGGTGCCGGGCGGCGGCTTCGGCTTCCTGATGATCTCGATCGCGGCCTTCGTCGTGCTGGGCAGCGTGCTCGAAGGCATCCCGGCGATCGTGCTGTTCGGCCCCCTCCTCTTCCCGATCGCCAAGGCCGCGCACGTGAACGAGGTCCACTACGCGATGGTGGTGATCCTGGCGATGGGCGTCGGCCTGTTCGCCCCGCCGCTCGGCGTCGGCTACTACGCCGCCTGCGCGATCGGCCAAGTCTCGCCCGACGCCGGGATGAAGCGGATCTGGCCCTACCTCGCAGCCCTGTTGGTCGGCCTGGTGGCGGTCGCCGCCATCCCTTGGCTGTCGACCGGCTTCCTGAAGAACTGAGCTGAGCGGCGACCGCCGCTACTGCCGCTGCTGGTCGCCGCGGCGGTTGTACTGCAGCTCTTCCGGCGTCGGCTTCAGACCGACGGCGATGCGGTAAGCGCCAAGGTCGCGCAGCTCGTTGAACGGGAGGGTGACCGCCATCGTTTCCTGGCTCACGCCCCGGGGGCTGGCCTGGCTGATCTTGTAGTCGGCGAACTGGTCGCTGCCCTGCACCACCCGGTCGCCGGGCCCGAGCACGCGCACGAAGAACGGCACCTGGGTCACGCCGCCGCTGATCGCCGGGCCGGCATTGACGGCGATGCGCATCACCACGTCGACCTCCATCGAATGGCGGCTCAGCGAGCACTGGGTGACCACCCCCAGCATCTGCGCCTCGAACATCACGTCGCGGGGGTCGCGGCCGCTGCCCGGCTTGAAGCGGGTGATGCTCTGGGCGTCCTGCACGGTGAGGGGCTGCGGACAATAGGACGCGGCCGTCATCTCCTTCTGGGAGCGGCCGCCGCAGCCGGTGAGGGCCAGCGCGACTGCGGCCAAAAGCGCCCATTTGCCAAATGTCATGCCCTCAGAATCCCCGTTGCGTTGCGGCCGGACTCTAGGCAATGGTCTGTTGGCTCGCAAGGGAACGGGCCGGGCACACTGTTTTCTCATGACGCACGCCAAGAAGCTGCTCACGATTCTGCTCGCCAGCCCGCGTGGCTTCTGCGCGGGGGTCGAGCGTGCGATCCAGATCGTCGAGCGCGCGATCGAGCGCTATGGCGCGCCGGTCTATGTCCGCCACGAGATCGTGCACAACCGCTTCGTGGTCGAGAGCCTGGAGGCCAAGGGGGCAATCTTCGTCGAGGACCTCGACGACGTGCCGGCCGACCGCCCGGTGGTGTTCTCCGCGCACGGCGTGCCGAAGGCGGTGCCGGCGGAGGCGGTGCGCCGCCGGATGCTCTATCTCGACGCGACCTGTCCGCTGGTCTCCAAGGTCCATCGCGAGGCCGAACGCCACGCCGAGTCGGGCCGCACCGTCATCCTGATCGGCCATGCCGGCCATCCCGAGGTGATCGGCACCATGGGCCAGCTGCCGCTCGGCAAGGTCCTGCTGGTCGAGGACGTCGCGCAGGTCAAGCGGCTCGACGTGCCCGATCCGTCGAACCTCGCCTACGCGACGCAGACGACATTGTCGGTCGACGACACGATCGGGATCGTGACCGCGCTGCGCCGCCGCTTCCCGGCGATCCACGGCCCCAAGATGGAAGACATCTGCTATGCGACCACCAATCGCCAGGGCGCGGTGAAGGCGATCGCCGAACGATGCGATGCGCTGGTCGTGATCGGCGCGCCCAACTCGTCGAACTCGATGCGGCTGGTCGAGGTCGCGGCCAGCTACGGCTGCGGCAAGGCCAGGCTGGTGCAGCGCGCGGTCGACATGGACTGGGCCTGGCTGGGCGATGCGCAGCGCCTCGGCATCACCGCCGGCGCCTCGGCGCCCGAGCTGCTGGTCGAGGAGCTGATCGCCGCGTGCCGCGAGCGCTACGATGTCGCGATCGAGGAAGTGCGCACGACGCACGAAAGCGTGGTCTTCAAGCTGCCGCGTGAACTGGTGGCTTGATGGCGGTCTACACGGAGGTCAGCGACGCGGAGCTCGAGGCTTTTCTCGCGGACTACGACATCGGACGGGCGGAATCCTTCAAGGGCATCGCCGAGGGCGTCGAGAACACCAACTACGTGCTGGCCACCACGCGCGGCCAATACATGGTGACGCTATACGAAAAGCGCGTCGATCCGAAGGACCTGCCGTTCTTCCTCGGCCTGATGGATCACCTCGCCGAGCGCGGCATCAACTGTCCACGGCCGATCCACGGCCGGGACGGCCAGGCGCTGCGCACGCTGGCCGGCAAGCCCGCCGCCATCACCAGCTTCCTGCAGGGCATGTGGCCGCGCCGCACGACGGTGCAGCATTGCGGACCGGTGGGCGAGGCGCTGGCGGCGCTGCATGTCGCCGGCCGCGACTTTCCGATCAGGCGACCCAACGCGCTCTCGGTCTCGGGTTGGCGCCCCTTGTTCGGCGGCGCGCGCGATCACGTCGATCCGGCGCTGGCGCGCGAGCTGACGGCCGAGCTCGATTTCTTCGACGCCAACTGGCCGAAAGACCTGCCGGCCGGCGTGATCCATGCCGACCTGTTCAACGACAACGTCTTCTTCCTGAACGAGCGGCTGTCGGGGATCATCGACTTCTACTTCGCCTGCAACGATTTCCTCGCCTATGACGTGGCGATCTGCCTGAACGCTTGGTGCTTCGAGCCCGACAATGCCTTCAACGCCACCAAGGCGCGCGCGCTGCTGCAGGGCTACGACAAGGTGCGCAAGCTCGATGACACCGAACGCGCCGCCCTGCCGACGCTGGCGCGCGGCTCGGCGCTACGATTCATGCTGACGCGGCTCTACGATTGGGTGCACACCCCGGCCGGCGCCCTGGTGAAGCGCAAGGATCCCTACGAATATCTCGCCAAGCTGCGCTTCCATCGCAGCGTGACGGCGCCGTCGGACTACGGGCTGTGACGGGCCGCCCGTGAGCGAGAGCAAGCCTTCCTCAACCAAGCCCGAGGTCGAGCTGTTCACCGATGGCGCCTGCAGCGGCAACCCGGGACCGGGCGGCTGGGCCGCGATCCTCCGGATGGGCGCGCGCGAGAAGGAGCTGTCGGGCGGCGATCCGGTCACGACCAACAACAAGATGGAGCTGATGGGGGCGATCTCGGGCCTCGAGGCGCTGAAGCGGCCCTGCGTGGTGCGGCTCTATACCGACAGCAAGTACGTGATGGATGGCGCCACCAAGTGGATCCACGGCTGGAAGAAGAACGGCTGGCGCACTGCCGACAAGAAGCCCGTCAAGAACGTCGAGCTGTGGCAGCGCCTTGACGCCGCCGCCAAGCCGCATCGGGTGCATTGGTCCTGGGTGAAGGGCCACAGCGGTCACATCGAAAACGACCGCGCCGACGCGCTGGCGAGAGCGGAGATCGAGAAGCTGCGCTAGCCCGGATATCTCACCGAGGCTAAGCCCGGGGGCGCGGATCTCGGACCGAGGGCGGCATCGATTGGGATGGTTGGAAGTTTCGGCGTGATGTCGTTTTTCGCGCGCGCGGATGGAGCCGCGGGAGAGCGGTGCCGAGCGAAGTCGATGTCGGCTATGCGCTGTCTGGGTCGTCAGCGAACGGCATCGCCGAGCAAGGCGTAGGCGCTGCGGTATTCCTGCCGGTAGGGGAAGACCGAGGCCATGGCAACCTTGAGCCGTCGCACGCTGAGGCGCACCAGGGCGCCGATCTTGAGCAGCTTGAGACGGATGGTGCCGCAGGTGGCGTCGGCGAACTGTCCGCCCGCCAGGCCGATGCGGCGCAGGGCTGCCATCAGCACATAGGCCATCGAGGCGAACCACAGGCGGAGCTGGTTGGCGCGCATGGTGGCGGCCGAGGTGCGGTCGGCGAACAGGTCGAGCTGCTGTTCCTTGATGCGGTTCTCCATCTCGCCGCGGGCGCAGTAGACGTCCTCGTAGAGCGCGCGGGCGTCGTAGTCCTCTGCCGTCAGCGAGGTCACCACAAAGCGTGGGTTGGGCCCCTTCGGCGTATGCTCGGCCTTTCCGACCACGCGCCGCCGCCGGCTCCAGCTGTCGCGTGTCGTCCACAGGAAGTCCTTGAAGCGTCGCGCCGCCTGGCCCGTGGCCTGGCTGTCGGCCGCCGCTTCGGCCAGCTCGTCGGCGATCTCGGCCTCCAGCCGCATGTTGCGGGCCAGGCCGAACAGGTAATCGACGCCGTGGGCCTCGCACCACGCCATCAGAGCCTCGCGGGCGAAGCCGGAATCGGCCCGCAGGATGATCCGCACGCGCGGCCAGCGCGCACGGATCTGCCCGACGATCCGTTCGACCTCCTCGCGCGAACCGGCCGAGGCATCGATATTGGCCGGCCGCAGCTTGGCCGCCAGCAGATGGCGGCCGCAGAAGATGTACAGCGGCAGATAGCAGTAGCCGCCGTAGTAGCCGTGGAAGAACCGGCCCTCCTGCTCGCCGTGCACCGGGTCGTCCGTGGCGTCGAGATCGAGAATGATCTGGTCCGGGGCCGCCGTATGGGCCTCCACGAACAGATCGACGAACAGCCGCTCGATCGCTGCACCGTCATGACCGATCTTATGGTATCGCGTCGGCTCCGACCGGCTCAGCTCCAGCCGGTTCAGCGTGCTCTTGCCCGCCAGCGCCGCGCACCTCGACCGTCGTGCCTCGAGCTTGCCGCCCAACGCCGCCAGCACCGGGTCGTGACGCAGCTGGTCGTGATCGATCAGGTCCTCGTAGCCCAGCGCGATCCCGTAAACCCGTTGCCCCACCAGGGTGGTGATCTCATGCTCGATCAGCTCCGGTGCGCGGTGGTCCACGAAGCATCGCGCAAACCGCTCGATCAGCCCGATCGCCCGCGCCGTCCGGCCCAGCAACAGAGCCCCTGCGTCCGATGTCATCCGGCCGCCATCGAACGATGCCTCAACTCGACGCCTTTCCACCGCTTCAAACCCGAACAGGTCCGGGATACACTCTGTTTGCATCGGGGCATTCCTTTGGGAGTGCTGAAAACTGTTGCTGCACAACAACTTTCGCAGAGCCCGCGCCCCGATGCACCTAACTCCGTGAGATATCCGGGCTAGTCGTGCCGGACCGCGGGCGTCCCGCCCGCCTCATGATTCAAGAAGAAGAAAGAGCGGGCGGGACGCCCGCGGTCCGGCAAAAGAGATCAACCCTTCTTCGGCACCGGCTTCTTCTCGACCGGCGCCTTCTCGTAGACGAGGTCGAAGAATTCCTGGCTGCCGTCGCAGGGATTGTCGCCTTCGGCAAGGCGCCAGACCTGCGACTTGCCGGAGCGGTGGAAGTGCAGAACACCTGCGACCTTGCATGGCGTGCCGTTCTGGACCTTGGCGACGCGGAACGCGACTTCGCCACGCACCGTGATGTGGTTGGGCGAGATGCGCTCGACCACGGCGTCGATCGACGTCCAGTCGCCCTCGGTGCCGGGGGCGACACTGTCGAGTTTGCCCTTGACCGTCCACAGCGCGCCCTTGGTCACGACAGCAGCGCCGGGCTTGGCGCCCTTGATCCTGGAATAGCGCCCCCAGACGATCCGCGAGGCGTGGCTGAACATCTCGGCCTCGGCCTCCGAGTCGATCGCGGTGCGCGTGGGCTTGACCTGGTCGGCGGCCAGCGGCGAGGTGAGATTGTTGACCGGGGCGCCGGTGTCGACCTCGGGCGCATTCTTGGGCGGCGGCGCCGGATAGAAGGACGACGGCGCGTCGCTGCCGGAAGACGAGGACGAGGACTGGGCGAACGCCGTGCCGGCAAGCACCAGGACAGCGAGCGAGAGGGCGAGACCGAGGCGTTGCATTGCCCTCGGTCTTAGCCCACGCGAGGCCGGCTTTCTAGCGCTTGGGCGCGGTCTCGGGACGACTGGCCGCAGGGGCTGTTGGCAACTCGCCGCGCAGCCCCGCCTCGGCCCGCCGGGCTTCGTCGGTGCCGGGCACGAGCTTCAGCACCCTGTTGAAGTCGTCATTGGCGGCGTTGCGCTCGCCGCGCGCCAGCAGGGCGAAGCCGTGCTCGAGCAGCGCCCCGGAATGATCAGGCGAACGGCGCAGCACGCGCTCCGCCTCCGCCGCCGCCCGCGTCGGATCGCCGGCATTGCGCCAGGCCGCCGCCAGCAACACGCGGGTCTCGACGTTGCCGGCCTTCAGCTGCAGCGACCGCTCGAAGTCGGAGATCGCGCGCGGCCATTGGCGCAGGGTGGCGTAGCTGAGACCGCGATCGACCCACAGGTCGGGATCGTCGGCCTTCAGACCCAGCGCCTTGCTCTGCACCCGCGCCGCCTCCTCCGGCTGATTGGCTTCCGTCCAGGCCTGGCCCGCCTGCGCCAGCAATTCGGCACGAAGGCCGGGCCGCTCGTTGCCCATGTCGCGCTCCATAGCCTCGAGCTGCCGCGCCGCCGGCACGTACCGGCCGGCCTCGAACATGGCGATCGCCACGCAATGGCGCGCGCCGAGCTCGCCGCCTTCGGCCATCCACTTCTCCGCCGCCGGCAGCGCCTTCAACGGCTCCTCTCGGGCGAGCTTCATGCACTCGGTGTAGCGGCGCAGGTGATTGGGCGTCGGCGCGAACGGGTTGGGGCTGAGCTCTTTCGGCTGCGCCAGCACCGGCAGCGGCGCCGCGAGCGCGACGAGCAAAAGGATCGTCCTGAACAACATGGTTGAAAAGAACCGCGTGCCGGCGATCCTGACAAGATGACCAATCGCCTTTTCATCTTCGGCCTGGGGTACAGCGGCGTGGAGATCGCTCGCCAGGCGAAGGCCGCCGGATGGAGCGTCGCCGGCACGGTACGCAGCGCCGCCAAGGTGAAGCAGCTCGCGGCGGAGGGCATCGAGGCGCATCTGTTAGACGGTGCCGAGCCGCTGCCATCGGGCCTGATCGGCGGAACGACGCACGTCCTCTGCACCATCGCGCCGGGCCGGACGGGCGATCCGGTGCTCGCGACCTGCACAGCGCTGCTGCGCGAGGCGTGCTGGCTGGGCTACCTCTCCACCACCGGCGTCTATGGCGACCACGCCGGCGGCTGGGTCGACGAGACGACGCCCCCCAATCCAGGTCAGCCACGCAGCGTGGACCGGCTCGAGGCGGAGCGCGCATGGCAGGCGCTGGGCAGCACGCTCTTTCGTCTCCCCGGCATCTATGGCCCGGGGCGCAGCGCAATCGACCAGGTGAAGGCGGGCACGGCGCGCCGCATCGACAAGCCGGGCCAGGTCTTCTCGCGCATCCATGTCGAGGACATCGCGGCGACCGTGTTGGCGGCGATCGAGCGTCCTTCGGCCGGCGCGATCTACAACGTGGCCGACGACCTGCCGGCGCCGACCCCCGACGTCATCGCCCATGCCTGCAGGCTGCTTGCGCGGCCGGTGCCGCCGCTCGTGCCGTGGGCCGAGGTCGCGCCGACCCTGAGCGCGATGGCGCGCTCGTTCTATGCCGAGAACCGCCGCGTGCGAAACGACCGCATCAAGCACGAGCTCGGTGTGAGGCTGCGCTATCCGACCTACCGTGAAGGCCTGCAGGCGATCCTCGCGGTCTCGAGACGCCCGTGATCGATGCGCTCAAGGCGTGGGCGCGCTCGGTCAAACGGGATGTGATCGCTCTCTGGCTTGCCGCCCGCGATCCTCGCGTGCCGTGGTACGCCAAAGCGGTGGCTGCGGCGGTGGCGGCGTACGCGCTCAGTCCGATCGACCTCATCCCCGACTTCATCCCCGTCGTGGGCTATCTCGACGATCTCATCATCGTCCCCCTCGGCGTCCTCCTCGCGGTCAGGCTGATCCCGGCCGATTTGATGGCGGAGTTGCGATCGGCGGCGGTCAGCCGCTCGCGGCCGACCAGCCGCGCCGGATTGGCATTCATCGTCGCGCTATGGATGCTGTCGGTGGCATTGATGGCCTGGTTGGTTTGGCCGACGAGGACATAAGTCCAAGGGGCGCAGCAAGCCTTCGGGCTCGCGCGTCGGGAGCAGCCCTTCGACGATTGGATCAAGCAAACCGGATTGTATTTGCATCTGCAATTTGGCTGCAGAGTTGGTGACATGTATCTTTCATGTCGCCTTCTCTTTCGCAGGCGAAATGCGGCAATCCTTGCTTCTCCCATTAGGAGGCGCACATTTCACTCATGGGTTGGCGCTTCATCATCACGGCGATCGCGATGCTCGGTGGATCTCTTTTGGGCATCGAGTTGCTTGCGAACACGCTGACGCAGCTTGCGGGACGCTAGTCCTTCGATGCCTTCGCGCCGCATCCGACCGATTCTTGGCCTACGGCGTCGCGCCTTATTGGCTTCGTCTCTGGCCGCGCCGGCATTGCTCGCCGCACGATCGCGCGCAGAGACCGTTCTGCCCGACAAGGCCCTGCGCCTGCTCACCGGGTTCCAGGCCAACGGCGGGACCGATGTAACCGCGCGTCTGATTGCTGCATCCCTCGAACGCCGCCTCGGCCGTCACATCGTCGTCGAGAACAAGCCCGGCAACAACGGCACGATTCCCGGCGAGTTGGCGATGCACGGCCCGAAGGACGGCTCCATGCTCGCCTTCCTCGCGTCGACGACACTGGTCTCGAAGCTCGGCCAACGCGATTTTCCGTTCGATCCTCTGGTGGACCTCGCGCCGATCTCGCTCGCCGGCACCTGGCCGATGGGCCTCGCGGTCTCGCCGAAGATCGGCGTGTCGACCTTCAAGGAATATCTCGACTGGATGCGCGCAGGCGATAGCGACCGGCACAGGCTCGGCAACACCGCGAGCAACGCTTTCATCGAGGCCTTCAATCTGATGTTCGCACGGGAGCTCGTCGTCGCCCTGAAGGTCGTGCCCTACCGGGGAACCGTGCCCATGATCAACGATCTTGCCGACGGGCGCCTGCCGGCGGCGGCCTCGGGGATGGTGTCACTGCTGGAACATCATCGCGGCGGGCGGCTGCGGCTGCTGATGACCAGCGGTCCCGACCGGCTGGAGGTCGCCAAGGACATTCCGGCAGCGCGCGAGCTCGGCGTCGGCAGCCTCGAAACCGTCGAGTGGTTCGCCTTCTTCGCCCCGGCAGGGACGCCGGAGCCGGTGATCGAGGAATGGCATCGCCACATCGATGCGGTGATGTCCGATCCTGACGTCGCGGGTGCCGTAAAACTGATCGGGATGAAGGCCAAGACAAGCTCACCCGGGGAAACCCGCATCCGAATCGCCGAGCACATGAAGCATTGGAAGGCCCGCATGCTCGAGGTCGGAATGGCACCGCTGGGATAGCAGGCAGGCCGGATGTTTACCGGAAGAGCCAGGGCGTCTGGCGGGACGACGTCGGGTCTAGCGCTTCTTCCTGCGCGAGGACTTTTTCTTCGCTGACTTCTTCTTGGCGCTCTTGCGCTTCGGCACCTTCTTGCCCTTCTTGCGGGCCTCGGAGAGACCGATCGCGATCGCCTGCTTGCGGCTCTTCACCGTGCCGCCCTTGCCGCCGCGGCCGCTCTTCAGCTTGCCGCTCTTGCGCCGCTTCATGGCACGCTTCACGTCCTTCGATGCGCTGCGGGAATAACGAGCCATTGTTACCTCCGTACCGAACGCGTCGCCAACGGCGTGTCCGACACATCGTTGCCCATCGACGGTCGCCGCGTACGTAATCGGACGCCGGTCATGCCGGGAGCAAGGACTGCACCGCTTCAGCGAGATCGGCATAGACGGCGACAGGGGCGACGTAGCCGGGGAGCCCCTTGGCCAAGGTCTTCTCCCCCAGTCCCGTTCTGACCAGGACTCGCCGGCAGCCGGCGTGGAACGCCGCTTGGAGGTCGTCGGCCTGGTCGCCGATGAATGGCGTCTCGGCGGGGCCTGCGCCGTGGGCCGCCAACGCCTCCCGCAGCATCGCCGGGCCGGGCTTGCGGCGCGGACACTTGAAGATGCTCGTGCACGTCAAGATGCGGTCAACGAATGCGCCGTGCTCGCGCAGCCGGGCATGCAGCGCGTCATGCACGGCGTCGAGTTCCTCCCGAGTCATCGCACCGCGCCCGACCTCAGGCTGATTGGTGCAGATCGCGACGGCGACGCCGGCCCGATTCAGCCGGCCAATCGCCGCGGCGGCGCCGTCGATCAGCACCAACTGCTCGGGCCGCTTGATGTTGTCGCTGCGGTTGATGACGACCACACCATCGCGGTCCAGAAGACATAGACGCATCCCGCGCAAACGCCGCCGAGGGGCCCCGGTTCCGGAGGGGCAACGCCGAAATGCGGAAATTGCCCGCAAAGTGTCACAGGCGCCGGATCGGTGGGCGATTAGGCTTGCCGGCGTGCAGCCGTGAGGGATGGCCCATGGACGCTTGGACCGATGCGGAAATCAAGCGCGTCGAGCTACAGCGCTGGCAACAGGAGGCGGCGCGCCAGGACTGCCGTCTCCTGCGGAAGACGTGGCGGGCAATCGTGCGGTCCCACACCCTGCTCGACAAGCCAGTCTACAAGCCGACGTGCCAAGCCAGGGTCGGCGATGATCCCCCGGGAGTCGGGACCAGCCGGAAAACGTGACCCGCGTCCGGCGCGAATTCACCACGCTACCGCTTCTCGTCTTGGTCGGAGATTTCCGGCGCGGCGGTCGTCTGCCTCTGTCCTTGGGCCTTTCCTTCGAGCGCGTCGGCCTCGGCATCGAGCTGGGCCGCCAACTGAAGCATCCGCGTTCGGTCTTCATCGAGCAGCAACCCCTGAGCCAGTCGCCGCGCCCTTGCCGCTGCCTTTCTCTTGGCTGGAATCTGATCCTGATCGCTCAATTCGAACCCCTTGCCGGGGGAAATGAACCTGGCGCCGGTCGAGTTGCTCCGATTGCCCAAGCTTGGCGCGACGAAACGCGGAGCATCGGTACGAAGATGGACCGATTGCCTGGGAGCGCGGGCATGAACGGCACACGCGGCTGGCTCTTCGAGCGGGGCCGCCGTCCGTTCTTCGACCCTTTCGGAACCGGCGTTTGCGGACTGTTCGCGGCCGACCGAGGAGTCGTTAGACGTCGAACATGATACGGGAACGCTTCAGCAATTCCTGACCCAGGCCCAAGACCACGTCGACGAGGCGCGTCGACGGCGGCAAGCGCGTCTCCCCAGATCCGTCTGGATCGCCGGATCGGGGACCTTCTCGCAACGAGCGTCATTCCTGCCGTGCCAGCACGAGCCCGCATGAATTCCACTCGCGCGAGAAGGCCGTCGAGCCAACGTCATCCGCTTGCGCGCCGTTCCAGCCCCCGCTCGACCCGTACGTGAACGGACGGCGATTCTCCTTCTGCGTGTCACGGCACCATGCAAGAGTCCGCGCATGTCGGAGAGCGATCTGCAGACGCGCTATGCCAACACCGTGTTGCGGCTCGAGACACTTCTGTCGCCGCTCGCGGGCACCTTCGCCGTCCACGAAGCCATGACGCTGCGCAACGAGCTGGCCGCTCGGACCCCCTTCCTCGAACAGGCAGGCATGGCTTCGCCGCGTGGCTCGATGCGCATGGCGGCCACTGAGATCCATGTCCAGTCGACGGCATTGCTGACGGCACTCGACACCGCGCTCCGGACGTACAAGCCGCAGGACCAGCTCATGGTCATGGCGCAGGCCCAGCGCTGGCGCTTGGTGGTCAAGGACCATCGGCAGGATATCGGCCTCGTCTCGTAGCGAGCTCCAATTCCCGCCGTTCGCGGCGGCGTCCTCCAGAGACCCACCGAAGTCGCAAATAGCCCGCGCCTCAGATTTGTCACTGTCTCGCTGCGCTCAGCCGCTCTCATTGTTGCAGCGCGCCTGGACGACAGGGACGGTAAGCCGATGGCGCCCGCATACGATGAGGACGCTGCCATCTTCGGCGCCTGACGTGGTCTTCGAAGGGTTTGTCGGTGACGATCGGCAAAAGCACCCGAGCGAACGAAAGCCCAGGACGCCTTCTTGCAGGCGTCGCCGTCGCGGCAACCGCGCTCGTGCTCGCGGTGCGCCTCGTCTTTGCGAGCCAGGTGAATTTCTGCGGCGGAGCGGACGCGTGCTACTACTTCGCTCTCGCGCGGGAAATCGCGAGCCGCCACGACTTCCTGCTGAACTTCGTCTGGAACTATCAAAGCGATCGCATCGACCTGCCCAATCTCGCCGGCACCTACTGGCGGCCAGGCACCAGCCTGCTGCTGCAGATCACGGCGCCCCTCGGCGAGGTGTCGCTTCGCTCGAGTGCGATGATGGCCTCGCTCGCCACGATCGTGGCCGCGCTTGCCGCGGCCGATTTCGTTCGGAGCCTGACGAGCAGAACGCGTACGGCGCTGCTCGCCTACATCATCGCCCTCTGCCTGCCGACCTTCTGGGTGATCGCGCTCCAGGCCGATTCGGCCGTGTTCTATGGCGCGGCCGTGTCGTGGTTCCTCGTCCTCTTCCTGCCGACGCACCGCAACGTCGCGCGCGACGTACTCGCCTTGCTCTGCCTCGCCGCGGCCTATCTGATCCGCAACGATGCGATCCTCCTCGCCGTGCCGTTTGCTGCCGTGCTGGCGATAAGAACGCGCGAGTCTGCCGTCGAGCGCCGCTATGCGCTCGTCCTCGCCGGCGCGTTCGCGCTCGCGCTGCTGCCGACTCATCTCGTGACCTGGTGGATTACCGGCCGGCTCACCAATGGATCGATTCTTTCCGTACTCTTCTTCCACGACATTGCCGACTTCTCCTCCTACGGCCGGCGGCTCAACTTCGCGAGCTGGTGGGCGATCGGACCGGCGGCTCTCCTCGAGCAGCGCGGCGCAGTTCTGATTCAAATCATGCATCATCTCATGATGAGCTTCGGCGGAGCGGCGACGGTGCTCGCAATCGTGGGAGTCGCAATCGGCCTCCTGTCCCGGCCATCCACCTTCGCGCGGACGCTGGCTGGACCCGCTGCCTTCCTGTTGTCGATGGTGCTGGTCTATGCCTTCGTGCTTCCGGCCATCGGCGATCATGCCGCGCAACGCAGCTATACGGGGTTCCTGCCCATCCTGGCGGCTCTAGCGGCCTACTGCATCGACGAGATCGCGGTCTCGCGACCGGCATGGCTGGCGCTCTCGACGGTCGTCGTGAGCTTCCTGGCCTTCGATGGCATCAATCGCGCACGCATCACGCTCGACGACAACCGCAAGGAGCTGGCGCAATACCATGCGGAGGCGCAGCTCATCGAGAGGAGCAGCCCCAAACCCCGCCAGGCGCTGGCGATGGTCGCCAATCCCGCCGTCTTCACCACCACGACCGGCATTCCCTCGGTGGCGCTGCCCACCAACGGCCCCGCCGCCGTGCGCCAAGCCGCGAGAGACTTCAATGCAACCGCAATCGTCGTCGACCGCTGGAGTCACATCCTGAGCGACGACAGGGAACTCGCGGCTGCCCCCCGGCTGGGCGTGCCCGGGTCGCAACTGGTGGTCATCTCCCTGATCGGTGCTGGCGCGGACGGCCTTTGAGGTCCGGCCCTGGGATGACTATGGGAATGGGGCTAGAACATATTCCGTCCGGCCGGAATCGGCCGGACGGAATATGCCTGCTGCAACAGGCATCGTCCGTGCGCGCATTTCCGTTCAGATGGAACCGCGC
>Ga0209062_1003626_pt1 | contig 17514 bp, 9 predicted proteins | sample Coa_R2_2_FD_187158 | JGI IMG/M metagenome (GOLD analysis project Ga0209062, IMG submission 187158) | Surface soil microbial communities from Centralia Pennsylvania, which are recovering from an underground coalmine fire - Coalmine... | ecosystem: Environmental > Terrestrial > Soil > Unclassified ...
GTGTCGGATCATGGTCGGATCGTGATCGCCGCTGTCCTCGCCGCGCGGAATGCAACGACGGAACAACTGGTGGCAAAAGCCATTTAAAAACTGCCGCTGTTCGCGAAGAAATCAGACGTTAGTAACACAGAGACACAGAGTCCACAGAGACAAAACCAACACAGAGAAAGACAAGAAGAGAGAGTTTTGACGGGGTAACCGGATCAACACGATGCATTCTGATCGAGTCAGATCCTGTTATCCTGTCTCACGCTCTGTCTTTTGCCTTTCTCTGTGTTGGTTTTCCTCTGTGGACTCTGTGTCTCTGTGGTTCATGCTCCTGTGTCTCTGTGGTTCATGCTCCTGTGTCTCTGTGGTTCGTTCTCGGTCTGGCTCGGTCTGGTGAAGATTCTGCCTCGTCCGGCGCAAGTCCTGGTATAGTGAGCGTTCCAGCAGTGAACCCGGACTCATTGACCGGGAAAGTGAGGTAGATAATCATGACCCGGCCAACCACTTCCAACGCTATTCAACCTACCATCGAATCCTTGATGGTTCGTTTCCTCGCCAACCGCTCAGACGCCGCCCTGGCAGCAGTCGAGTTGGGCGAAAGCGAAGTTGAGCCGCACGAAGTTGCCGCCGGGTTCCGGGTGGATCCGCGGGCGGCCTGGCTCGACGCTACAGCCGCAATCATCTTGGGGGGGAACGCTCCTCCGCCCGCCGTCCAACCGCCAACCGAATGGTCTGCGCTCGTTGCTCAACCCGCCGCCGCCTTCGCAATGCCAATGGCCGCCGGCCATTTCCCGCAACGGGTGAAGGACCTTCAGCCTCTGCTGGCAAAGTTCAATCCGAACGAACTGCGTCCGAGTGGAACGCAACCCACAACCCCCGGATTCCCCGGCTTGCGAAACTGGGTTGCAAAAAACGGCCCCACCACTCCACTCCTGGCCGCAGGCATCGCTCGCATGCTCGGCGACTTCGACACGGCTGCGAGTCTGTTGAGCAGCCAAGTGGACTGCGCGAACGACCACGCCTCGCTCATGTGGGTACGCGGTGCGTGCACCGAGGCGCTCATGGCCTGGGACGCAATGCCCGACACACCCGCCGTGTTATTCAATCGCGGAATGGCGCGGCTCTTCCTTGGCCGGATCGCGGAAGCTCGCGACTGGCTCCAGAAGGCTGTGGACGTCATTCCCGAAACAAGCGGTTGGAATGCACTCGCCCGTCTGTATCTCGCCGTGGCCGAAATCCACGGTTGAACGGAATCCGAACTCTCACCTCAATGAGCCGGGCAAGGCCCGGCTCATCCCATTTTCACAACCCAAGTTTGTTCTTGCGCCCGACCTTGTCCTCGTGGTCGGGGAATCTCCCGACAAAAATCCAAAGCCCGCTTTCCGATCCGCGTGCCTGATCTGAATGTTGACCCAGAGCCACCAGATCGAATGGTTTGTTAATAAATAATGAAGGAATTATGTATTTAAAATGAATAATGAGTCGCTTTTATGGTTCTTCCTGCAAGTTCCCGAGTTTCTGACAGGCGGATTTACTGCAGAAAGATAATCGGTGTGCAGCGAACTATGTGATTGCGGGGCATTGTCTGGGCAATCTGGGATAAATGGAAAAGCCTGAGAAAATTTCTTGTAATCCATGAACAGCGTGGCTAGGTTACAGCCATCTCTGTTTTTCCTGTCATACGGATATGCCAGTAACAAACTGCCTACCGTCAACAGGTTAACTCGCGGTCGACTTCTCTCTCCAACCAGACGCGCTTGTTACACACCTTGAGGTTTCCCCATGAACCGCGCTTGGTCGAACGCCGTCCGTCGTCTTTTAAACTCGCCTCCCAAAAAAAAGACCCGGGTCGCGCATCGGCAACCGCCCCTCGCAATCGAAATGCTTGAGGATCGTACCGTCCCTGCAATCCAAATCATTAATGGAGCCAGTGGGTCGGGAAACCTCGATACGGCCTTCCTGGCAACGCCAGGAAGTTTTAGCGCGGCCAGTGGATTCATCTCCGTCGGTGCGCTGGAAAGTGTCGCAGCCACCACCAGCATCAGCATCACAAGCACCTCGGGCGGTATCGAATTCACGACCCTCACCAGCACACTGGCCCTTCAGACTGGCGCGGGGAACTCGGACACATTCACCGCCACAAACGGCGGCGCGATCACGTTCGACACCCCTTCGAACAACCTGACCACCACCGGTGCGAATCTGACTTTTAGTGCTGGCGGCGGCAGCGGCAGCAATCTCGCCCTGGCGAACCTGGGTACGGGTGCGGGCTCCGTCAGCCTTACCACGACCAATGGCAGCATCACGACCGATGCGATCAACTCCACCGGAATCACCGCCAACGCAACCGGGAATATTATCGTTGGCGGTGCGATCACCAGTAGCGGTGCCGTGACCCTGACCACCTCGGGTGGGTCGATCACCTCCAGTGCCAACGTCATCCAGACGTCTTCCCAACTGGCGCTGTCGGCGAACCAGGGTATTAACGTCACGACCCAAGCCGTGCAACTCTCGGCCCTGAACAGTGGAATGAGCGCAGCGGGCGATATCGTGGTTACCCAGACGGCCTCTCCACAGCAGGCCCTGGCGATTGTGGGTGCCGGCGTCAACAACACGGTGAGCGGCGGGAGGGTCTCAATCACCAACAATGGCGAGGCGATCTCGCTAGGAACCGGCATTAACATTCAGAGCAACAGCGGCGCGATTACTCTTACCGCGGCCGATGTCCAGATCAGCGGCAACATCAACAGTGGCACTGCTCTCACCTGGCTGGCTCCCACCGCTGGTCGGCAGGTCGATCTCGGCACCAACACGGTCGGCAAGTTCGGCGTCACACAGGCCGAGATCGACAATATCACCGCCAGCAACTTGCGTATCGGTAGTGCGAATTCCGGCACGTTCACGGTCACCGCGCCGATTACCGTCAACACCGCCTCGGAACACGTCGGCCAAACTTTAACGCTCATTAGTGGCGCGGCAATGACCGACACGGGGACTGGTGCGATCACCGCGACGAACCTGCGGCTGAGCGGCACCGGGCCGATCACGCTCAACGCGTCGAACAACGTCACCAATCTCGTCGCCGATTTGACCGCGAGTACACCGAGCGGGGCGTTGCTGTTTAGCAACGACAATAATCCGCTGACCATTGGGGCTGGCATCGATGGCGTCACAGGTATCACGACCAACAACAGCAATGTGACGCTGGTCGCCAACTCGCTCAACATCGCGAACCCGATCCGCGCGGCAGTGGTCGGTGGATCTCCGAGCGCTGGTGGAATTGTGACGCTCGTGCCGTTCACAGCCGCAACCAACATCACCATTGGCGCCGCGGGCGCCGGCTTGAACATCACCGACACGGAGTTGTCACAGATCACTGCCAGCATCGTTCGCATCGGGGCCATCGCGGCGGACCCCGGCGGCTCCTTTGCTGCGACGACCGGCACGATTACCGTGAATGGAGCAGTCAACCGACATCTCACGGTCACTACTGGCTTCAACACCCTCGACCTGGAAACCGCCAACGCCACCGCGACTGCAGTTACGGAGGGTGCCAATACGATTTCGGTTGCGAAACTGGCTGTGCAAGCGGCCGGATCGGTCGTTCTCAACAACAACGGCAACGATGTCGATAGTCTGGCGGGATCGGTCACGGGCGGTGCTGGTTTCTTCTTCCACTACCACGACACTAACGGGTTCACCGTCGATACGGTGGACGGCGTTGCGGGAATTACCACCAGCACAGGCGGAACCGCCACGAACACTTTCGTCTCCTTCCAGGCTGGTGGCGCAGTCACCCAGACGGCGGGCGCCAACATCACGACGAACGGGTTGGAGTTGCTCGGTGCGGGCTCGTATGCGCTGAACAATACCGGCAACGATGCCGGGACACTCGCTGCGGGCCTGACGACCGCGACGACGGGCACGATCAGCTATACCGACGCAAACGCGCTGAGCATCGGCACCGCTGGGGCGGCCCCGACCAGCGGCGTGATTACGAATAACAGCGCCATCACCATCAAGACGATCAACGGTAACCTGACCGTTCTCAACACTGTCGTCGGGATCGATGTCAACGCCGGGACAAGTACGGTCTTCCTGTCCGCCGCCAGTGCACCTGGCCAGGACAACGCCATCATCCTGAATAACGGCATCAACAATCCCCTGGTGGGTGGGACCGGCGGCATCACGCTGGAAGCGGACAACATCAGTATCGGCTCGACCGCTGCGAACCTCGTCGAAGCCGGTGCCGGCACGCTCGTCGTCCGTCCCTTCCAGGCCGGAACGCTGATTAATCTCGGTGGCGCGGACAGTGCCGGTACCCCCAATACTCTCGGCCTGACCACTGCCGAAATTAGCGAACTGAGCGGTGGGGTGATTGTGATCGGCCGCAATGACATGGGCAACGCGGCGGGGACCATCACCATCACGCAGCAAATCAACCCACCGCACACAAACCAACTCGAACTGGTCACCGGCGCTCAGATCGTCGATGGCGGGGTGCCAGCGCCCGATCTCACCGTCACCCGGCTTGGTCTGATCGCCGGGACGGGGATCGGCACGAGCATGACGTCCATCACGACCTCGGTGAGCAACCTCGAAGCCACGACCGCCACCGGCGGCGTGTTCGTGGCCAACACCGGCACCGCTCTGACCATCGGCGGTGTCGATGCCAACCTGCATGGTGTGCAGGTCACCGGTGCTTCCGGCGATATCTCCCTGAGCAACAACAACAACATCAACGACAACCAGAGCGGCGAGATTGTCAAGGGACCGGGCAACATCACCATCACCACCACCGGAGCCTCGAACATCCTGACCGGCGGCAACAACTTCGGGCTAGCCGGAAATGGTGCTGTTGATTCCACCGGCGGCACGGTTACGCTGACTGCAGGCCAGGATCTCTTGATTGGCGATATTGCCGGCGCTTACGGTGACGTGACAGCGGGCGGGAGCATTAGCCTTTCGGCTGGCCGCAACATTGTGGTGGATGAGAACTCTTTCGTCGATGCGCATGGGACCGGCACGGTGACCGCCACGGCTGGCACGGGCGGGACCGGGAACATCACCATGCAGCAAAACGGTGCCACCGGCGCGCGGATCACGACCCAGGGCGGCAATATCACCCTGACCACGGCGGCGAATGGCACCTTCACGGCTGGCTCGGGCAACGCGAGCGGCGACCTCCAGACGACCCAGAATGGGGGCAATGGCAACATCACCATCAACGCCGACCACATCGTCCTCACTGACAAGATCACGTCTGGCACGGGCATTACCACGATTCAGCAAGTGACCGGAACGGAAGCGATTCAACTCGGCACGGCGACTGATGGGGAACTGGATTTGTCCACCACTGAGTTGGGCAACATCACGGCGAGTACGCTGCGCATCGGCAACACGGCCAACAGCGGCAATATCACGGTGACCGCCGCGGTCAGCGTTCCGAACGCCACCACGCTGTCGCTGCGAACCGGGGGCTCCATCAGCGACAGCGCGCCGAGCGATACCACCACGGTCAACAGCCTCGCCGCTCAGGCCGCCGCCGGCATCAGCCTCGACACCGTGGTGTCGAACGCGGCCTTCAACAACACCGGTGGGGCTGTGCGAATTGCCAACACCGGATCGCTGACCATCACCAGCCTCGATGGTGTGATGACCTCCAGTAACACTGGCACAACCACCAACCTGAGCGCCGCGAGTCCGCTCATCTTCGCCGTCAATACGACCAGCGCCGGCACGCTCACTGTCACGACGACGGAAACCGCCGTCGAGATGGGACCGCCCGAGGACGACATCACCGTCAACAGCGGCGTCATCGTGCAGTCTACCGGTGGCGATGTGGACTTCACCTCCGGTGACAGCATCATTCTCCAATCGACCAGCCAGGTTATTTCGCTGACCGGTGCGGTCAACTTCATCGCCGGTATGGGCGACACCGACAATGACGCCAGCGTTACTCTCAACGGTACCATCAGCGCCTCCACCGGTGTCTCGATCAGCGAACCCGGCGATATGATCATCAACCAGAACATCACCACTGGGGGGCCAATCTTCCTCAGCGCAGGCGGCGCGCTCATGATCGGTCCCAACGTGACCATCAAGTCCACCACAGGCGGGCTGATTACTCTGGAATCCAACCAGGGCGTCCCCGCCGGCACCAAGGACATCACGTTCGGCGCCAACGACAATGTGCTGACCACAGGTACGGTCGATATTTATGCTGACCCGGATTTGAACGGCGTGGGTGGTGGCATCAATCTCCTGCCGACCGACACGATCGCGGGCCCTGGCGCCACCCAGGCGACCAATATCAACCTGAACGCCGGCAAGAACATCACCGCCACGAATCTCTCGGCGACGAACAACATCACGATCACGACTTCCGCGAATATCCTGGGCGACGGGAGTAATTCGACAGTCATCAACGCCGGGAACAACATCAGCCTCACTGCTGGTGGGGTGATCGGTGGGAACGCGAACACGAAGCTCACGGCCAGCGATATCGAATCGGCCTCCACCGCCACACCGACTGCCGAGTACCAGTCGCTCCTCGATGTGGAATATGGCGGCACGTTGGCTCTCGCGCAAACCGGCTCGGAGGGGAATATCGGCATCCGTGTCCTTAACGCCGGAGGGTTGAATCTCTCCACCGTTACTGGCGCCAGCGGCAGTCTCATTGGTGTCGGCAACCAACTCGCCCTGGTGAGCGTCAACGGGGATCTGACAGACAATACGAACTTCACGATGAATGGTGCCAACAACGCCGACCTGTTCCTGGCAACGGTGAGCGGCCACAACGTCGTGCTCCCGAACAACACCACCAGCATCGTCAACAACGGTGCCACCGCTCTGACCACCCTTATGGCCAGCGGCAGCGCCTCGGCTGCCATCGTCACCCCGGTGCAAGACAACACCGCGAACATCAACGCCCAGAACCTCTTCCTCGCCACAACCGGCGGAGCGATTGGGGCACCCTCCTCGGGTACCACCGGCGCGCTGGAGTTCAAAGCCGCCACGCTCAATGGTTTCACCAACGGGACGATCAATAACGTCGCCCAGAGCGGTGGGAACGCGTTCCTCACCGCCACGGCCAACGGCGTCACTATCGGGCAGTTCAATGCCGGCAGCGGCAATGTCACACTCACGTCGCTGGGTGACATCCCCAGCGGCACGGGCGCCGGTTCGAGCATCATCAGCGCCAACCCCAATAGTGGCACTGCCGCCATCATTGGTGGAACGGTTACGCTGGACACCCACACCGCTCCAACCAGCGGGGCCACAGGCCAGATTGGTTACTTCACCGGCGGTGCAGCCCAGTTCTTCGAAGTGCAGGCCACCACGATCAACGCCACCACCAACAATTCCCGTGTGTGGATCTCGGCGATCAACGGCAGCACGGTGGGTCAGATCAACGTCGGCAACGACACCGCCGTTCTCAAGACGGTCAATGGCATCCTGCTGGGCAGCCAGATGACAACCAGCACGGCGGACGTGACCGCCGGGCAGCAGGTGGTGTTGATTGGCAGCAACGGCGGTTTTGGGAACAACATTACCTCCCTCCAGATCAACTCGCCGATCCTGAGTGCCAACGTCACCTCGGGCACCGGGAATATCGATGTCCTGGGCATCAACGCGGGTGGCCTCACGGTCAACGCCGCGAAGACGGTGAGCGGAGCCGTCAATGTCGGGGCCTCGGTTGGCAACTTGCAGATCGGGTCCGCGACGGCCACCGGGACTGTCGTCAGCGCGACCGGAACCGTGGTTCTCGACACCAGCGTGGGGAACGTGCTCTTCGGTACCGGGGCCAGCACCGGGCCGCTCGTGAGCACGACGGGGGAAGCCGATATCACCTCGGCTGGCAACATCACTGACGCCGCCCCGACCGGCGTGCTGGATGTGGTGGCTGCGACACTCGCGTTATCAGCCGGCACGGCGATCGGCTCGTCCGGCAACTCAGTGACAACACAGGTTGGGACACTCGCGGCCGATGCTGGCAACGGGGGCGTGTTCGTCACCAACACCGGCAACCTGACCATTGGGACGGTCAGTTCGTTCTCCGGCGTGATCGCGACTACAAGCGGCAATATCGCGGTCACGACCGCCGGGTCGATGACCGTGAGTCAGAACGTGACCGGCGTGGCCGATGTCACGCTCAGTACGACGGACGGTGCGACGCCGGGCGATGACCTGACCGTGAGCGCCGGCACGACAGTAAGCACGGCATCGGGCGGCAACGTCAACCTCCAGGCGGGCGATAATCTGACCGTCAATGGAACCGTCACGACGAGCGGTGCGGGCATCACCACGCTCGCTGGCGACGTCGGCGGCACGGATGGCGAACCTGGTGCCACGATTAACTTGACCAGCGGCACGTTCAACTCGGGCCACGCCGTGGTGGTGCAGGGGAATACGAATTCGGACACGTTCATGATCACGCCGTCCGCGACCGTCGCGTTCTCGATCGCCGCCAATACCCCAACCGCTCCACCGGGCGATGTGCTTGTGCTGAACCTGACCGGTGCAACGGGCACAACTTATACGCCGACAGCCATCGGTAATGGCGGCTTCACCTTTACCAACCGCGATGCGGTGAACTTCACGAGCATCGAGACCATTAACGCCACCGGTGGCCAGTTTGGCCTCAAGCTCGACATGACGGCACTGGGCTTTACCGACGGCAATGCCAGCCCCGATGTGGTCGGTGTGTCCACAACGGCCGGTGGGGTACTGAACGTCACCGTCCAGGAGAACAGCACCGGCACTCCGCTATCATTCTTCAGCGGGTTGGCTTCCGGCGTAAATGGGTTCATGCTCGTCGGTGGAGCCGACAGCCTGAAGGTGAACGTCGATGAGACGAACCCCGGTATCCCGACGGCCACCCTCCAGGGTGGCAGCACCACCGCCGGACCGGGCAACACCCTGAATATCAACACCACAAACGTCAGTAGCACGAGCTTCATTGCCGGGGCGCCCGGCAGTGGAACGTACACGTTCGGTAACCGCAACAGCGTGTCGTTCAGCGGGTTCCAGAGCGTCACGCCGAGTGTCATCACGGTTGTGGCCAGCTTGCCAAACGCAAGTGAACGCGGGTCGAACCAAACTCCTCAACCGGGTCAGTTCACCCTCACTCGTACCGGCGATCTCAGTTCCGCACTCACGGTGGGCTACAACCTCGGCGGGACAGCCGTCAATGGAGTCGATTACCAGGCGATCGGGTACACGGTGACGTTCGCGGCCGGTTCCGCGACGGCCACCGTCGATATCAACGTGCTGAATAACTCCATCATCGATGGTACTCGCACGGTTGTGCTAAGCCTGTTCCCAGGCACCGGATACACCTTCCAGCCCGGCGCCTCGGCGACGGTCTCCATCGCCGATAACGACAGTGTCAACCATCGCTACGCGACGGCTGCCGCAGTCACCGGCGCGATCCAAGTGTTCGATAACGGTTCGACGAATCCCACCTTCTCGTTCATCCCGTACCCCGGCTACCAGGGTGCCCTCTCGGTCGCGGTGGGCGACGTGAACGGCGATGGTGTATCGGACTTCGCGACTGCGGTGGCGACAGCTGGAGCGCCGGCCGCCATCAAGGTCTACGACGGGGCCACGGGGACGGAGATCCTGAGCTTTATCGCCTTCCCAGGCTACATGGGCGGTCTCTCGATCGCGCTGGGCGATTTCACCGGCAATGGACAAGCCGATATCGTCGTCGGTACTCTCGTGGGTTCGCCGACCATCGCGGTCTTCGATGGCCGGACGGGGGCGCAGATTTCCGGCTTCAGCATGTTCCCCGGTCAGAACTTGCCCGTCGGTGTGAACGTCGCGGTTGCCGACTTCAACAACGATGGTAAGGATGAGATCATCGCCGGGCTGCGCGGAATTGTCCCGCACGTCAAAGTCTTCGATATCGCTGGCAACCAACTGCAAAGCTTCTACGCCTTTGACCCGACGCTCGGTATCAACACGGGCATCACGGTCGCCGGGGGCAGCCTCACGGGTTCGGGTCCGGATCAGATCATCGTCGGCGCGGTCTTCAACGGCCAGAACGTCGTCAACGTCTTCTCGGTCAACGGTACGCTCGAGAAGACGCTGCCACTGCCGGCGGCGAACCCGACGAACTCGATCAGCTCTTTCGGCCCCCCCGTCGCGACCGCCGACCTGACCGGCAGCGGCAAGGAAAATCTGCTCGTTACCATCGGGCCAATCCTCGATGTCTTCGACGGAACTTCGTTCGGCCTGATCAGCCAAACGACAATTTACCCCGGCTACCAGGGCGGGATTTACGTCGGGTAATGAGCCAACGGCGACGGAGTGCGGGGCAGTTCTTGCCCCGCACTCCTACCTGCGAACAATTGTCCAAGACGCTGTTTTGGGGAGGGCCGGCCCCCAAACAGCGTCTTTTCAATTCACCCTCGCCCCCAGTTCGCGACTTGACCGCTGGTAGCGGCATTCAAGATGTGTCAGAATCGAGCGGTCTTCCTCTCTCCCGGCCATCAGTTTCATTCATCCCAACCGAGGGCCCCAATGCGACGAGCCGCCTGGCTATTCGCGTTTGTTGGCGTTCTACTTTTCGCAAACGCGGTTCCACTTCATGCGCAGCAGCTGAAAAGCGATCCACGTTTTGCACGCACGGAAGCAATGGTGCCGATGCGCGATGGCGTCAAGCTTTTCACCACGCTTCACGTTCCCAAAGAGGCGAACGACCCGCTGCCGATAATCCTCATTCGCACGCCCTACGGGATCGATGGTCGTGCCGAACGGCTCTTCAAGGATTACCTCAAGGACATGGTCGAAGACGGCTATGCGTTTGCTCTTCAGGACATTCGCGGGCGGTTCAAGTCCGAAGGCACATTCGTGATGACGCGACCGGGACGCGACGGCAACGACCCGAAAGCCGTCGATGAAGCGTCCGACACGCAAGACACGATCGACTGGCTGCTCAAGAACGTGAAGAACAATAACGGCCGCGTGGGGATGCTTGGCGTCAGCTATCCCGGCTGGCTCACGGCCGTGGCGATGCTCGATCCGCACCCGGCACTCAAGGCCGTTTCGCCGCAAGCCTCCCCGGTGGACATGTTCCTCGGCGATGACTTCCACCACAACGGCGCGTTCCGGCTCAGTTACGGCTTCGAATACGTGGCGATGATGGAGACGGACAAGAGCAACTTCAACTTTCGGTTCGACAAATACGACACCTACGAGTGGTATTTGAAGCTCGGCGCGCTGTCCAACGTGAACCACAAACACTTCAAGAACAAGTTACCGACATGGAACGACTTCGTTGCACATCCGAACTACGATGCCTTCTGGAAAAAGCAGTCACTCGAACCGCGCCTGACGCGCGTCACGGTACCGACGCTGAACGTGGCGGGGTGGTACGATCAGGAGGATTTCCGCGGGCCGCTCCGCATCTACGAACTGCTCGAAAAGCGCGACACCAGGAACCAGAATTTTCTGGTCGTTGGGCCGTGGAACCATGGCGGCTGGGCCGGTGGCCCCGGCGACAAGTTGGGTGGCGTCTCGTTCGACACTGATACCGGCGCGTACTTCCGTAAAGAGATTCAAGCTCCGTTTTTCGCTCGTTATCTCAAGGATAAGGACGTAACTCCTCTGCCGGAAGCACGTGTATTCCAGACCGGCGCGAACAAGTGGCAAAGCTACGACACCTGGCCGCCGAAAGACACTACCCCGCGCAAGCTTTACTTCCATCCGAAGGGGAAACTCCGCTTTGAAGCGCCAAAAGACGAAGAGGGGTTTGATGAGTATATCTCCGACCCTGCCAACCCGGTACCGTATCGCCCGCGACCGGTTCGCCCCACGTATCCCGGCCCGGAATGGCCGACCTGGATGGTGCAAGACCAGCGTTTCACACATCACCGTCCCGATGTACTCAGCTACGAAACCGACCCACTCCCTGAGGACATCGTGCTGGCTGGGTCAATGAAGGCGAAACTGTTCGCGTCCACTTCCGGCACGGACAGTGATTGGATCGTGCGGCTCATTGACGTTTACCCGGAAGACTACGCGAAACCGACGAGCATGGCGGGCTATCAATTGCTGATTGCAGGTGAACCGGTGCGGGCGCGATTCCGCAAGAGCCTCGAAAAGCCCGAAGCAGTTGAGGCCGGCAAGGCGGAAGAGTACACCATCGATCTGAACTGGGGGCACCACTGCTTCCGCAAGGGACACAAGATCATGGTGCAGGTGAGTAGTACTTGGTTCCCGGTGATAGACCGCAATCCGCAGAAGTTCGTGCCGAACATCTTCGAGGCCGAAGACAGGGACTTTCAGAAGGCCACGCAGCGCATCTATTGTTCCGCGAAGTACCCGTCGCACATGGTTCTGGATGTGCTGAAGACGATGAAATGAGGCAAGATGAACCACAGAGGCACAGAGAAAGACAGAAGAGAATTGGAGAGGATAACGGGATCAGAATCCATCGTGTTTATCCTGTTCTCCTGTCAAAAAATCTTCTCTTCTGTTTTTCTCTGTCTTTGGTCTTCTCTGTGCCTCTGTCTGTGGTTAGTCCCTTACAGCAACTCGCTGATCGGTTCGGGGTCATCGAGCACATTGACCGGTCGGCCGGTGGGGTCGAGGAGTTGCAACTTCGGGTCGATGCCCAGGACGCTGTAGATTGTGGCGTGGATGTTTGATGGCGTGACGGCGCGGGTGAGCGGTGCGGTGCCGAGTTTATCCGTTGAGCCAACCACCTGTCCACACTTCACGCCGCCACCACCCATGAGGCAGAACATCGAGTTGCCCCAGTGGTCGCGTCCGGGGGTGCCCATGCTCATTGGTGCGCCGCCATTGCCGCCGTCGTTCATCTTGGGAGTACGACTAAACTCGCCGCAGAGTACCACGAGCGTGGTATCGAGCAATCCGCGGTCGTCCAGATCCTCAAACAGCGTCGCGACGGCGGCGTCCACTTTCGGCAGGTAGTCCTCCATCCCCGCCTTCAAATTCCAGTGATGATCCCAGCCGCCGAAGTGAACCGTGACAAACGTGGAACCGCCCTCCACCAACCGACGAGCCAGGAGTGTTGATTGGCCCCAACTCCCGCGGCCGTAGCGATCGCGGAGTTTCGGGTCTTCCTTGTGAATGGCGAAGGCCTCCCGTGCGATAGGCCCCGTCACAAATTCATAGGCTTCGTGCGCGAATCGGTCCATCGCTTGCGCGGTGGGGTGCATGTCGAGATGCTTGCGGGTCTTGTCGAAGTGCTGAAGCAGGCTCTTGCGATCTTCGAGTTTCTCGAGGGTCAATCCGGCGGCGAGGTTCAAGTTCCGCACCTGGAAACCGGGCGTGCTGGGATCGCCGGTCACGAACGGGTCATGTTGTGCTCCGAGCATGTGTCCGCCGAAGTAACCCGGCGCGAGACCAATGCTGGCCGCGTGTGGCGTCGCGGTGTAGCCGGGCATTCCCTTCACCCGCGCGCCGAGTTCGCGATGCACGATCGCGCCGATGCCGGGGAACTTCGACGCGTTATTTGCGCCGCTCACCCCCATATCCTTGGTCGTGAGCATTCGGTGGCCGCCGGCGAAGTGGTCGCCGGTGTCGTGGTGGAGGGAGCGCACCATCGAAAACTTGTCGGTCACCTTGGCCTGCTTCGGGAACAGTTCGGTGATATCGAAGCCGGGCACCTTTGTGCGAATCGGTCGCCAGATACCGCGATATTCCGCAGGCGCATCGGGCTTCATATCGTACATGTCCATGTGGCCCGGCCCGCCATCGAGCCAGATGAGAATGACAGACGTGTCCTTCTTGGCGAGCGAGGATTGCGACGAGTCTTTTGCGCGAAGCAACTCGGGCATGCCCACTGCGGCCATTCCCGCAACGCCCAGTTGCAGGAAACTCCGCCGATTGATGCCATCGCAATACCGACCAGAGGAGCCGAGATCGAGGCGGAACATTGGGACGCTCCGGTGAAGGACTTGAAAGCGTTCGGGTGGGAACCGCATTGTTCGCGGCTGGCGGGAGGTTGCTCAACTTTCGCATATCCCCAGCTTACCGTCAAGCGAGCATTCGACTTGTTCGAGTATTCCTGCCGAGCCAAGAGTATTTCGATCTGCCTGTGGTTCCTTCTCAACTCGCCACGGCGATCAATTCACCCCCTTCGACACGCACGGTGTAAACCGGCAGCGGAATTCGCGTTGGGCCATCTGCGGCCCGGCCACAATCGACGTCGAAGCGTGCCCCGTGCCACGGACAGACAACACAATTGCTCTCCAAGTTCCCCAATTCCAGGGGACCGCCGGTGTGCGGGCAGGTCGGGTGCATTGCGCGAAAGCCGTTCGCCGTATGAGCGATCAGTACCCGCCCGCCGACGGTTTCCACGATAGTCAGCGAACCGAACCGGAACCGCTCAATCGGACCGAGCGAGTATGTTCCCGGCTTTAATGGCGTGCGCCACTCCTCCGCACCCATGCGTGAAGGCAAACCCGGTACACCGGGCCACCCGCCGATGCATACGCCCACACGCAAGTCTTCATCCCAGATGCGCTCGACTTGCCGAAACACCGACGGAGCGATGAGCCGCCGCAAGATACCCCAGTTCGGCAACCACGGAAGCGAATACGTCTCGGTCACTTCTGTTCCATCGGCGTGTGCCTGGAGTTGCGAATGCACCTTCACCCCTGTGTGTTTCCCCGAAACGAACTCGAAATGGATGTCGCCTGGCGGTTGGTATGTCTGCACCACGCGACTTGTTGCACGCTGGCCGCGTCGGTTTGTGGGCCAGAGTTGATCGTAGACGATTCGGTGACCGGCATTCTCCACCAACCGATATTCACCCAGAGTGGTGGGATGGACGTGGGCGATGTGTTCGTAATCGAAGTATTGATCAAGTACGACCGAGAACGGAAAGGGAATCACTTTCACGTAAGGGATGCTCAGCATGGTTCGGCTCCCACTCTCGCCTTAATCACTCCCTCTCAAGACGCAATCGACAACCCAGCATCCCCGGACGTGTTCGGCATGCGTGTCGCGGCAGTGGTTGAGGATGTCGGCATTATGACAGCCCGCATCCTGAAGGGCATCGGCCAGAATCGGCATCGCGCCAAAGTCTCGCGAGTCGTACATTTGCTGCGCGAGCAACATTACCGTGTCGGTGCGCCATTCAACGGCGAAGGCGACAGGTCGGAACGGATTGCCGACCAATTCTCGCACGAGATTCGCCAGAGTCTGGTTGGCCCAGATTGCTGAAGCTTCGTCAACCTCTTCCTGTTCCGTCTGAGCCCAGGCGACAAATTCGTCGATTGCTATGTCGTCTCCCGTCGGAAACCGCGTTGCTGCGGCTACTACTTCAGCTGCGTGAGACTGCCACGAATTCATATCGTGCCGCGCTTCCCACTCGACGGCTTCTCTGGCGATTCCGATCGCAATAGACAACTCGCTGTCATTGGCTTGTCCGTCAGCGAATCGTTCGGCTGTCTCGATCGCACCGGCCAGACGGTCATCAGGTAGAACCTTCAACTTGCGACAACATGCGACAGTGAAGAGCCGACGTCGTCGCTCTCCCCAAGCCAGGCGAGAAACGAACCGAATCATTCTCTGAGGATCTGCACACGCCAGCCATTCCGTTTCAGTCATGAATCTTTTCTCTCAGCCGTGCGTAATCTTCCGGTGTATCGAGATTCGCGAGAATGCCAGGGTCAGTTACTGTCACTTCGCGCGTTTCAGCCGCGTGGAGGCGGAGGTATGCGTTGATGCCTTCCCCAGATGGCAGCGAACGAATGCCCACAACGTGATGCCAGCGGATGAGCACCGGATGCCCGCGGCGTGTTTCATACGCCGGCACCACCACCGAACAAGTAGGATCTTCCTTGGCAAGCGAGAAGAGTTGGCGGACCACATTGGCCGAGAATCCCGGTCGATCAGCCGGCGCCAGCAACCACGCATCTTCCGGCCGTGGATGATACCGATTCTCAATCCATGCCAGTCCATGTACGGCCGTGGATCGCATGTCGGGAGTGGACGCAGCCAGAGCAAGAACTTCCGCGCCTGCATTGCGTGCGAGAGGTATTAATTCCGGGACATGCGGGCCAACTACGACCAGTACACACTCCACGCCACCTTCACGCAGAGTACCGACGACGTATTCCATCACGGTGAGATTACCAAGCGGAAGGCTGAGCTTTGGCTGACCCATGCGCGTGCTGTGTCCGCATGCCGGGATCACCGCGAAAGTCATACGCACTCCCCGCGCACGCCCAGGCTGGCACCGTTACGACACGCAATGATTTCCGCCACGATACTCACCGCAATTTCCGGAACTGTCTGCGAGCCGATATCGAACCCAACCGGCGCACGGACACGCGCGAGCAGCTCCGGTTCAATGCCTTTCGCGATGAGGTCATCGTATATCAGCCGCACTTTCCGTTTGCTGCCGATCATGCCGATGTAGCCACACGCGGAACGTGCGAGGTGGTAAAGTGCTTCCTCATCGTGGTTGTGCCCGCGCGTCATAATGAGCGCGAACGTGTTCGTGCCTAGGTGTGGAACCACTTCGCGAAGAGTTCCGCCAATGTTCCCCACGAAGAAACGGTCCGCTGTGGGGAAGCGATCCGCGTTGGCGAACTTCTCACGGTCATCGAGCACCCAGACGCGAAAATCCACTTCCGCCGCGAGTCGCGCCACCGCGAGGCTAACGTGCCCACCTCCCACCAAGAGAAGCGTGATGCGAGGATGTGTCGGCAGATACGCCACTCCTGAATGCACCTCTGGCCGTCGGCGCGAAGCCAGTGGCGGAAGATGCGCGGCAATCACATCCCACACGGGCCGTGCGGCGCTGCAATGGATCGCCTGGCCTGTAGCGTCAAAGAGATAGCGGTCGCCAACCGCCAAGCCCGTAGTTTCGGCGATCACCACTGCTTCCGTGAAACCCATCCCGATCTCAAGCAGGGGCAGCAGTTCGCGGTAATAACCGGCTGATGGGGAATCGGCTTGAAGCGGATGCGCCAGAATGGTCATGCGGCCGCCGCAGATGAGACCGTCATCCCAACCGTAGTCATCGTCGAGCTGAAACGTGAATGCCTCCGGTCCGCTCGCCGGATTCAGATCGTGCAACACGCGACGCTTGACTTCCGCTTCCACGCACCCGCCGCCGAGCGTACCGGCCTGCGTTCCATCGGGAAACACAAGCATCGCCGCGCCGGCTTTTTGTGGCGTTGACCCGCGCGTCGCCACCACTGCGCAATAAACGCACGGCAATCCGCGGGCCAGCGTGGCGTTCAGTTGTGCGAGGAGTTCGCGCACGGTGTTGCCCCAAAGGAGAAGAGGAGCAAACCACAGAGACACAGAGAAGACAAAAGGCAGAGAATTGGACAGGATCAGAATTCATCATGCTGATCCCGTTATCCCGTCAAAGAATTCTTCTCTTTTCCTGTCTTCTCTGTGTCTCTGTCAGTAGTTCCCAAATTGGGTGTTTCCCTGTTCAGTCTCCAGCCAGTGCGGGATAGGTCGTTGAGTTAGTATGGCGTCGGTGAATCCAAATCGTTTCACAGCAATCTCCAGGAGCATCAGTAGCAA
>Ga0209062_1003627_pt1 | contig 17509 bp, 15 predicted proteins | sample Coa_R2_2_FD_187158 | JGI IMG/M metagenome (GOLD analysis project Ga0209062, IMG submission 187158) | Surface soil microbial communities from Centralia Pennsylvania, which are recovering from an underground coalmine fire - Coalmine... | ecosystem: Environmental > Terrestrial > Soil > Unclassified...
GGGGTTGCTCCTTGGTGAACGCGAACATGCCGGCGTACGCGGCCATGTGGTAAGAGCGGAGCATGCCGGCGACGTCCTTGAGCGGCGATTGCTTGGCCCGCCGCTCGGCCACCGTTAACATCGGCTCGCCTTCGAAATCGATGATAACGTAATCGTTCTCGACGCGCAGCACTTGGCCGAGGTGGTAATCGCCGTGGCAGCGGATCTTGACTGCGCCGGCGTGAGCTAACGGCCTCTCCGTTAAGCGCCGAATCCAGAGCGGTCCTTTCTCCAAGAGCTGGCGAGCGGACGGCGCCACGTCTTGCGGCAGCACATCCAGGTTATCGCACAGGGCCGCAAGTGCCATCTCCCCGCGCTCGCGGATCCGAACAAACAGACCGGCGGCGTCCCGCGGCGTGAATGGCTCAGGGGCGAAGTCGGGATTGTTCGGATCAGCGGCCAGGGCATGGTGCATTTCCGCGGTACGCCGCCCTAGGATGCTCGCATCTCGCAAATAGCCGCCGATTACTTCTTCAACCTCGGGCGGCGTGGCCGACTCGGCTAGATGGATCAACGAACGTCGGCGCGACCCGATCGCATCCGATCGGTCCATGCGTCGCGAGGCGAGTTCATAGTACCGGCCGAGTTCATCAAGGGCATGCTGCCAGCCGTCGCCCTGGTTGATGACGAAGGACTGGAGGATCGCCAGCGTGATCGGCTCCGAGGCAGGACGATTGTATTCGATAGCGCCGCCTGCGTGGGAAATTCGCCCGAACAACTGGCCCTCGGTGAGAAACCGTCCGATCTCGAACTCGGGGTTGATGCCGGATTCGAGCCGGCGAAACAGTTTCAGCAGCAAGCGCCGTCCATAGAAGATAAGTGTATTGCTTGACTTGGCCGGTCCACGTACCACGGGTAACTTCTGGGAATCATCGCCAAGCAGCGATGAAAACGCCGCCGTGGGAAAAGCGCGAATTCGCCCATGCCGCGTGGCCAATTCACGCTCCGTGCCCATAGCCATCATCAGTGACATGCAGGTGTCATCGTCCGCCAAGGCGTCGTGCAGCAGCGCCGTCCCCTCGGGGCCGATCAAACGCGCCATTACCCACGGTTGCAGGGATTGCATCAACCGCGCGGCCGTGTCTCCCACGCTTACTCCGATAGGCAGAAAGTACAAATCGCTCTTGCCGTCCACGAAGGACACATCCAAAAGAGACGCAAAAAAGCATGATTTCGCTGCGGGAAGAGATCCCCAGTCCACGAAACGCACTGCCTCGATTCGCCGTCCCTTGCCGCCAAACCAGCGCTGCGCTCGCAAAAATCCCGGCAGCACGGCGCGCTCCAACATCTCTCGGGCCGGTCCGTCCATTACCGTTTCCCAGCCGCCTGTCACGTTTACGGTTGGGATCATGGCGATGCTCCTCTCTGGCGAACGGCCGGCGTCAGCCGGCTGGTTTGGCGCTCACCAGCCGGCTGACGCCGGCCGTTCGCCAATCTCAATAGAAATAATCGAAATCTTTCTCCGTCCGCACGCGCTTGCGCAAACGGAGAACATGGGCGATGGCAGCGCTGGGATCGAGACGGACAAAATTCCATTCCCCGTTCCACAGATAATGCGCCTCGGTCAGCAGATCATGAACCTGATACGGTTCGTCCGCTTTCAGTGCCAGCTCATCGAGCGGCACTCGCACCCAGCCGGACTGAACGTGATGAGGATCAAGATTAACTACCACGAGGATCACGTTCGATAAATCGGGCGTAGATTTGCCGTAAAAAATGATCTGCTCGTTATCGGTCGCATAGAAACGCAGACGATCATTGGAGTGCAGGGCCGGGTTGTCGCGGCGGATGGCGTTGACGCGCGCGATGAACTCGCGGAAGACATTGGGGTGATCCCAGTCCCAATGCCGTATTTGGTACTTTTCGGAGTCGAGATACTCTTCACTACCAGGCCTGACCGCCTGATGTTGCAAGGTCTCGAAAGGCGGGCCATAGATGCCGTAGCTCGCTCCCAGCGTGGCCGCCAACACGAATCGAATGTGAAACGCGGCTCGGCCGCCGAACTGAAGAAACTCCGGAAGAATGTCCGGTGTATTGGCAAACAGATTCGGCCGCATGTACTCGCGCACCGCCGTTTGCGTTAACTCCGTGAAATACTCGGTCAGCTCGTGCTTGGTGTTTCGCCAGGTGAAGTAGGTGTACGATTGCGAGAAGCCGATCTTGGCGAGATAGCGCATCACCTTGGGGCGGGTGAACGCCTCGCTGAGGAAAATGGCATCCGGGTAGCGCGGCTGCAGCTCGGCGATGAGCCATTGCCAAAACCGAAACGGTTTGGTGTGGGGATTGTCCACGCGGAAAATGCGAATGCCATGCTCGCACCAGAAGACCATCACGTCGAGCAAGGCTTGCCAGAGCGCTTGCCAATCGGCGCACTCGAAATCGATTGGATAAATGTCCTGATATTTCTTGGGCGGGTTCTCAGCGTACTTGATGGTGCCGTCGGGCCGATGGCGAAACCATTCGGGATGTTCGCGCACCCAGGGATGATCGGGCGAACATTGAAAAGCGATGTCCATCGCCAGCTCAAGTCCGTATTCGCGCGCGGCCTCTAAGAGATGCTCGAAGTCGGCCATCGTTCCCAAGTCCGGATGAATCGCCGTATGTCCGCCTTCGGCCGCCCCGATGCCCCAGGGACTGCCGGGGTCGTCCGGTCCGGAAGTCAAGCTGTTGTTCGGACCTTTGCGGAAACTTAGGCCGATGGGGTGAATGGGCGGCAAGTAGAGAACATCGAAACCCATCGCACGGACATAGGGCAGCCGCTTTTCGACATCCTGGAAAGTGCCGTGGCGTCCGGGTTCGTCGGCGCAAGAACGCGGGAACATTTCATACCAGGCGCCGAAGCTGGCGCGCGCTCGATCGACCGTGACGCGGAGGATGCGACCGTAATCCGCGCCGCCGCCGCGGTCAGCGTAGCGCGACATGATCGTGGCCAGGACCGGATCGACCGCGGCATTGGTGCGTGCGGCCACATTGCTGCCCTTGCTGATGGAATCGGCCCACCAACGCAGCCAATCGCCATCCTCGGGCCGCGCCCGCTTGGACGTCTGCCTCACCAGTTCGGCTCCCTCCAGCAGCTCGCTGACCACATCCTGTTGCGCCTCCACTTTCTTGGAAAGATCGCGCCGCCACGATGCGAAGCGATCGACCCAGGCTTGCAGCGTGTATTCGTAGACTCCCAGTTCGGACACGGAGAATCGGCCCGTCCAGCGGTCATTGACGCGCTGTTCCATAGGCGCTTCTTTCCATTCCTTCTCCGCGGCGTGGCGATAGCGCAACACGGCGGACAGCGCATCGTGGCCGTCCGCGTAAATATCGGCGCTGACGACGACTTCCTCGCCGATCGTGCGCTTGATGGGAAACTGCCCGCCGTCAATCTCTGGCTCAACGCCTTCGATGATGACCCGGGACGGCAATCGATCCGACAAGCGCTGTGTCGATTCAAGCATCATTACGTATTACCCCCGGCCAGCGCGAAGCGCCGTACCCGATTTAGACCATAATTCGGCAAATGGAGTGCCAAGAGAGAAGATGAAAATGTGAAATGACAGGCCCGGAGCGACCGTCACGGTCGCTCTGCCCCGTCGGTGGCGTTCCGGGCTTGTCATAAAGTGGTTACTTTTGCCGTTTCGCTTCCCAATCGAATGAGCGATCGTTGACCTCGACTTTACCCTTAATGGCGTCATCCTTCAATTCGCCCGAGTATTTGACGGTGAACTTGTTGCCGTCGCGTTCGACCTCGTACTGGAACGACACTTTGCCGTCCTTGACCTTGCCTTCTTCGATTTTTCGTTCCGGTCCGTCGCCTCGCTTCACCGTGCCGGTCAGCTTCTCTCCTTCCTGTTTGAGTTTGTAGGTAATTTCGATTTCGTCGCCATTCGGGGGTTTGATGGTGGACTTCCACGTCCCCGTCACGCTGCCGTCCTTCTTGTCCTCGGCCCGGACCTCCGAGCCCAGCCAGCCGATGGCCAGACCAAGGGCCAGGATACCGAACCACGTTCGTCTCGATACGTTCATGACTCACTTCCTCCGAACGAAGATGCGGAACGAATCGCCACGCCACGATTTCAACGCTTGGCACGCTCTCCGTCAAGGAAAATACTCGATACTTGTTTGCGACGGGTGCCTGAGCGTATTCGGATGATGTGGGTGTCCCTGGCGGTATTGGACGGATGGCCAAATGAGAGGCTGGCGGAAACGATACTGCATGGCTAGGGGCGACTGAGGGAGAGATTGCCACCTTGCCGAATCCGCTTTCGACGCGGCAAAGTGGGGCAGAGTGCCCAAACTCCTACTGTGCTGATAGTTATGGCTACGAGAACAGACGACTTTGCCAACTCGCCGTGTGCGACCGCCGTCCTGTCATTCGCTGCCAACTAGCGACAACACGGCTGTCCAGGGCATTCACCATCGCTCTGCAACCCCATGGTGACTTCGGTCAATGGCGTCAAGTTGCGGCTCGATCGAGGTCAGACGATCGCTTAGCTCCGTGGGCTTGCGGCCGAACACCTTCATCCGATGGTGCTTCGTCGTCTATGTCAACCTTCACTCGAGATGGCTCGTTGGGACGTGGACTGGCGTCTTCACGCACATTGGAAAAAAGATCGCTCTCTCCGCCAAGTGACTTTCGCCATGATGCCGGTACTTCCAGCGCGCCAGCGGCCCGCAGTTCGTCCACGGAAATCAAGTGTGGACCCTCAAAAGGCTCGTTCGCAATTTCCTCGATGCTCTTGCCGCGGATTTCGGCGATTAAATCATCGACGGTACGTAAGGGTTGGTCCTTCACAGATCGCCTCCAGAAGTTTGGCTTGGTCTGGCTCTAGTTCCACGAGCAAAGCCAGAACATGCAGGACATTGAGCAGTTCGGTCGTGTATTCGGCCAGCCAGTGATCGGGCTGAATCTCGCCGAGCTTTGACGGTGGCCGGCGGTCGCCGATGATCGGGCGCTCACGGTTCTTTTTTCGGTAGCTGAACCATTGCGTCAAAACTCGCTTACCGGAGACCTCGTACCGCCACACCGCGGGCGGCACGTTCTCGATGAAGCCCTTGCCGATCAACAAGCGGCACTTGGATTCATCGTACTCGATTTCATCGGGCATGGAGTCGGCATCGTCCGGGATGGCGCCGTCTTTGGGGATGTGCGGCGCCCGCTCTTTCGGCAAACGCGGCAGTCCCGACGGGCGATCCGCTTTCGAGTCGGCATAGCGCTCGCCGAAGGTGTGCAGCCAGATCACCCGCCGGCCCAGCTCGACGGCCTGCGCGAACAATTTCGGTCGACCTGTTATGGGGATGCGCAAGCCCGGTTGGGCCAGGTCGGTTTGAAAGCGCGCCGTGTACGCCGGGTTGGCCGCCACGCCGGCCACATAGGCAAAGAAGTCTTCCGGCGACACGGCCATCTTGTACTTCTTCGCCAGCAACTCCAAGAGGTTCGGTGACAAGTTCGGCGTCGTCGCGGCAGCATCACGCCATAAGGGAAAGACGCGGCCGCCGAAGGACCCTTTGTAATGGTGCAAATCCGGGATCAGGCTGGTAAAGGTCAGCGCCGGTCCAGAGGTTGGTGAATGGGCCATTAGTGCCGTAAGATACACCTGTCGATCAGAAAAGGAGCGCCAAAGATCCGCGTTTGGTTGCGTAATAACTCGCGGATCGGGGATGATCCACTGCCGATTGAAGGTCCGGAAACCAAAAGGCACTGGCGCTGGACACGCCCCTTTGTCATCGACAATCGGGATTGGGCGCAGCTCATATCCTGGCAAAGGAATGCGAACAATGGACCGAATGTGTCGATCAGCGGGCTTGCCGCCGCGCAGGGTTGCATGAAATAGCTCCTCCTTTTTCTCGGTGGGAGCCTGCACCAGTTTTTTCCATCGGAGCTTTAGGGATTCCGCGTCGGGAGCAATGACCCAAACACGTTTGGGTTGCACTCCGGCGCCGTTGTATGCGAACAGCTCATCGAGGGCCGGATAGCTCGCCCATTGGCCGGTGGCAGCGGGCAAAAACGGTGCTCGCCAATCGATCGGGCAATCTTGCCAGACCTTCGATTCGAGCTTGAGCTTGGCCAGGGCTTCAAACTTCACTTCGCGCTTGCCGGCCGGCAACGCGCGCGACGAGTTCGGGTGGGGCAGCGAGCTTTGCTCCCGACGTTTCGATGCTGCCTTGCAACTCGACGATCGAGCCGACAAGTTCGCCGTTTTGCCACAGGCTGAAGGAGTTCCCATCGGTGTACAACAGATTGGGAAGCGATTGCAGCTTTTCCCATTGTTCCTTGTCGTGCCCTTTGTAGCGACGTGGATCGGCGCCTTTACCAGGCGCCCTGATTTCCACGAAACCGACGAGCAGGTTTCGCAGTGTGATGGCGTAATCGGGCCGAGTTTTGAGGGAGGAAAGCGACGATTCGCCGACGGCCGCGAGCGACTCCCGCTTGAAACCGCAAAGTTCCGCGAGATCGGCGAACAGTCCTTCCAGCGGGGCGCGGAGCTGGTCCTCCGGCTCGCCAGTCGCGCCAGGATTTGCGAGCTTCGCTTTCGCGTCGGTGCCGAATCGGGCGATGGCCTTTTTCAAATCAAGCATTTCACCGGATTTCATGGTCACATTCTCGTTCCGTTATCAGCAATGAGCAGCGAGTTGAACCGCGCTGTCGTGCTGGCTTCCCAGCCCCGCACGCCCACGATAAAAACGTTCAATTGCCATCCTGTCGCCTCGACGTTTTCGGCTCGCGGCACCTACTTTCGGAACAGACTCTTACTCTCACTTGGTTTTTTCGTAGACGATTTTGCCGCCGACGATCGTTTCCAGCACTTCTGTTTCGGCGATGTGGTCGCGCTCCGATTCGGCCAGGATGTCGCGCGACAGCACGACGAAATCGGCGAGTTTGCCCGCTTCCAGCGAGCCGCGGTCCTTCTCCTGAAACGCCGCATACGCCGAGCCGAGGGTGAATGCCTCAATCGCCTCGGCGACGGTGATCTTCTGCTGGGGAAACCAGCCCTTCGGATCTTTGCCGTCGAGGGTGCGGCGATTGACGGCGGCGTCGATGCCCAGGAGCGGATTGAGCGGCGCGACCGACCAATCCGAGCCGAACGCCAGGCGAGCGCCGGCGTCAAGCAGCGAACGGCAAGCGTAGGACGAGGCACAACGTTCCGCGCCGATGCGTCCCTCGGCCCATCGGCCGTCATCGATGGCGTGATACGGTTGAAGCGAGGGAATCACATTCAGATCTTTGAAACGCGCATAGTCGCGCGGCCGGAGGTGTTGGGCGTGTTCGATACGGAAACGTCGATCTCGGGGGCCATTCTTCCTCGCCACCTCGGCGAAAATGTCGAGCAATTCGGCGTTGGCCCGATCGCCGATGGCGTGGACGGCGACCGACAGCCCGGCCGCATCCGCTCCCTCGATGTACTCCCGCAGGCGATTGAGCGGCGTCACGTACACGCCGGTATTGCCTTTTTCATGCAGATACGGCTCGAACATCTTCGCCGTGCTGGAACCGAGCGAGCCGTCGATGAAGCCCTTGACGCCGCCGATACGCACCCAGTCGTTGCCAAAGTTCGCAAGGGCGCCGAGCGATGCCAGGCTACGCCAGTCGGCCAACGGCCAACGCAGGTCGATGCGCGAGGTCAGCTTGCCCTCGCGGGTCAGCTGTTGATAAAGCCGGAACAAGCGCCGGCGCGTGGCGGAATCGCTACCGTCCATGTCCTGCATGCTGGTGACGCCCACTTGTCGCGCTTCGGCCAGCGCGGCGCGAACGGCGTCGATGATTTCCGCTTCCGTCGTCCGAGGAATGAGATGCTCGACAAGTGACATCGCATTGTCGCGGAGGACGCCGCTAGGCTGCCGCGTGCCGGGTTTGCGATAAATGACGCCGCCGGAAGGATCGGACGTGGTTTCATTGATGCTGGCCAATTGCAACACCCGGCTATTGACCACCGCCATGTGGCCATCGTAGCGGCGCAGGAACACCGGTCGATCGGCGACGTATTTATCGATCATCTCCGCGGTGGGCAGTTGCCCGGCGAAGGTGCGGTCGTGGTCCCATTCACCGCCCAGGAGCCAGCGATCGCGAGGCGACTTGCGATCGAACTCGCGCAGCCGTTTGCCGAACTCGGCCTCGTCCTTGGCGTCCTTGAGCGCTACTTCGGAGAGCCGCAAGCCGGAGCCGAGCAGATGAACGTGACTGTCATAAAACCCCGGCACGATGCGCCGCCCCTTCGCGTCGAGAACCCGCGTCTTCGGACCGATCATCCGACGCACCTCCGCGTTCGTGCCGACGGCGGCGATACGATCGCGGACGACCGCCAGCGCCTCGCACTCCGACTGTGCTCGGTTGACCGTCCAGATTTTGCCGTTCAGGACTACGAGATCGGCGGCGAGGGGTGCGGCGTTCTGCTCCTCGGCAGCGGCAGGGGGAGCGAAAGAAAGAACGGATAAACAAAAAAGGAAGAGGCGCGACATGAATCACTCCTTTGGAAATTGACGAAACCAGTACGCACACAGTACGCGATGAGGCAGCATCTCGCAAGAATCTTCTCTCGTTCCCACGCTCCTGCGTGGGAACGCAAGTGTGCGACGCTCTGCGTCGCGTCCGGATCTCACGCGGCAGCGAGACGGGCCGCAGAGCGGCCGAACGTGCGTTCCCACGCAGGAGCGTGGGAACGAGAGGATTGCGGAGCTTGCTTGACTGCACGAGGGCGATTAAGCTGACGATGGATTGATCGATCTGCCCGGAGTCGCCGGATGGCTACGTCTTCCTCGCTCGATAGCGCCCCCATCAACCCGGAAGTGTGGAACTTCTTTCACGCCATCAAGGAAAATCCCGACGACGATACGCCGCGTCTCATCTTCGCCGATTGGTTGCAAGAACGCGGCAACGCCGCCGACGCCGCCCGCGGCGAATTTCTGCGCTTGAATGTACTGCGACACCGACTTTCCCCCGACGATCCGACTTACGATTTGTTGAAACGCCGCGAAGCAGAGCTATTCACCGAGCATCGCTGGACGTGGCTCGGCCCATTGGTGGACGCGGCGAAGTCATGGACATTCGAGCGCGGCATGATTCAGATCACGGCGCAAGCAGAAAAACTCCTCACCCCAGAAATGAGAGCTTGGGCGCGAACTCCGGCAGCGTTATGGGTTGATGCTCTCGCACTTAGCGAACTAGTTTCTGTCAACCGTTCTGAGCTTGCTCGCTCCCCACTATTGGCCGCGATTAACTTTCTCGACCTGAGCGCCAATCACGACGAACAAACCATAGGCATTCTTAACCTTGCCGTTCGAGCCGAGAGTCTGCGTTTCCTTACAAGCCTGTGTCTAACGCGCTGCCGCTTGGGACCAATACATGTCATCTCATTAGCGGGATATATTGAACTCCCTCGTCTCAAGATTCTCGACTTGCGGCATAATCAACTCTATGATGCCGCGGCCCGTTTGCTCGCCGAGTCGCCCAATCTGAAAAACCTGGCCGAGCTTCGCTTGGGACACAATCGTTTCACAGCGGAGGGAATGGCCCTCCTCCGTCAAGCATTCGGCGACCGCGTGCATTTCTGAGAATATCGGTTAGCGGCGCTCTGGTTCCGCCCCACTCGCTCCCTCGCCATCCCACAAATGCCGGCGGGCGGGGAACAAACACGCGACCGCAAATGCCACATAACACAACAACACGCCGTCGATTGGCAGGCGCGGCCCGGATAGCGCTTCGGCATGACTCAGGATATACGGCAGCGGGATCCAGATCATGGCCAGGGACAACGGCATCGCCTTGGAATGCCAGCCATAGGTCCAGCGCCAGCCGAGCAGACCCAATACCACCAGCACCAGCATCGTGCTTTCGAGCACCACCGGATACGAACCCACCAGCCAGGTCGGCTCATTCTCCTCCGGGCCGGTTGGTTCCGCGAGCCTCGATTTGGCGAACCAGTGCTCGCCGAAGACGAAATACAGTCCCGCCCGGAGACGCCGACGTACTGATTCAGCGGGACGATCGTGCCATTCCTGACGCATTTGATTGGCAAATTCGCTGTCGCGCTCGGATCGCTTGGACGGCGGGGCGAGTGGGTCAACCGGCGCTCGCATGTTCTCGTTCGGACCGCCGGTTGCCTGCGGATTGTTGCCGATCCACAGATGGTAGTAGGTCGAATCGACAAAGGGCACCGGTTCACCGAAAAGCTGCCAGTTGCGGGCAGTCCACGGTGCCAGGCCGATGATGGCGCCGAGGAACGCCAAGAGTGCCCAGAGCCAACCATGCGCGAGAGTGCGGCTGCGCCAGAGGAACCAGGCCAGGCCCACGATGGCGAACGGCAACAACGCCGCCCGCACTAACGCCAGCGCGGCCAAGGAGAGTCCAAAGACGAGGCTGCCGAGCGGGCCGCCCATTTGACTGGCCCGTGCTCCGAGGCATAGCGCCAGTGCCAGCAGGAATGTCGCTGTCGTGCCGTCGGCAAGGCTGGCGGCATCGATGATCCAGAACGGGTGCAGAGCGCACAGCGAACCGGCAAGGACGGCGACGAGCGTGCTCTGAAACGCTCGGCGTGCAAAGAGGAAATACAGTCCAGCGGCGAGAGCGCCCAGCCCGCACTGGATCCAACGGATCGTGCTGGGCAATGCGGGATCATTAACCAAGAAATTGACGCCTGCCATCAACATGGGATAGCCCGGTGCGAAAGCGGCTGTGTCCTCCAGTTCCCCGCTACTGGGAGAGGGCAGGGCGAAACGATGCTGATTCTTCAGATTTCCGGCCAGCTTCTCCAGTTCCGGCAACGGCGTCTCGACGCGCAGCGGTCCATCGTTGCGGGCGTAATCGGCACATGAAATCAAATAGCCGGCGCGCAAGCCCGCTGCCGCCGCGATGATCGCGGCCAATAGCAGGACATCCATCAGGGTGAACCGCCGGATTTCCACCATGACTGTTCTCCCGTTGAGCAATTGACTGAAATATCTGATCTGCCAAGAGTTAGGATAGGAAATCTCACCGTAGATGAGCAGACAGGCGCCAAGTCGATGTCGCCAATACCAGATGAAGATATTGAAAGGATCGCTCCAGAATGCCGGCATGATGCTTGCAGAATTCCTCTGTTGCCCTCATCGGCTCGGAGGATCAAGTCATGTCCGTGCAGACTCATGAAAGGCAAAAACCCCATCACCGGGATATGGAGGCATCGACGTTCTCGCGCCCCCATCCGGTGCCTCTGCTCAAACCATCGGACCTGTTCAACCCCATGTTGACCATCCGCGACGTGATGAAGCACGATGCGCCCACGTGTTCTCCCGATGCTTCCGTGGCGGAAGCAGTGCGCATCTTGCGTGATGAGGCCAGCGAAGCGATCTTCGTCGTTAGCGATGGCCGGCCGCTTGGTTTGCTCACCGATCGCCGGATCGCGCTGGCCGTGGCCGATCACGGCGACAACCTGGGCCAATTGCGTGTGCAAGATCTGATGAGACACGGAGCGCCCACGGTGCCGGCCGATGCGCGGCTGGGCGTACTGCTGGAAACGTTCGCCGATGAAGGGGTGGCCGTTGTGGATAAAGAGGGGCGCATCCAAGGGGTCGTTCGCTGGCTGGAGTTACTCGGTCATCTTTCGGAACGCGCTTTGGGCAAACTCATCGTCAATCTGTTCTCTCTGCGAAAGGAGGGATAGCAGCGATGGAGGAGCTGGGCTTCCCTCTCGGTATACGGCTGACGCATTGGTTCAACTTGTTGTTCATCACCCTTCTCATCCGTAGCGGCTTGGCCATCCTGGCGGCTCATCCCAAGCTCTACTGGTACATGCACGCCTGGCCGACCGGCGAATGGCTCGATTTGCTGCGCAAACCGCTCCCCAAGGATCGGATGTGGTGCTCGACAGACGAGGAAGCTCACTGGCCCAATTGGTTAGTACTGCCGGGAGGCGATGGTCTGGGACTGGGCCGGTATTGGCACTTCCTTAGCGTCGTGTGTTGGCTGGTTGTGGGCTTCTTCTATCTTCTGGTAATGTTCACTTCCCAAGAGTGGCGGCGCTTGGTGCCGACCTCCTGGGACGTGTTTCCCTGTGCCTGGCGGACGATGATCGAGTATCTCAAGCTCGGGACGCCCGAACCCACCGATCCGCGCTTCAGCTATGCCCCCGGCTATTTACCGTTCAATTCGCTGCAACAACTGACCTATTTTGGGTTTATCTACTTTCTGGTTCCGTTCCAGATCTTGACCGGCTTGGCTCAATCGCCATCGCTTTTGGCGCGTTTTCCGTGGTACGGCCGCTTGTTCGGCAATCGGCAAGCGGCGCGAAGCCTGCACTTCATCGGCCTGGTGATGATCGGCATTTTTGTCGTCATTCACCTCATCATGGTCTTTTGGCACAACTTCGCCATAGAAATGGACAAGATGGTTTTGGGACGAACGCACTCCGAAGGCAGCTGGCTGGGCGTAGGACTGGGATTGGCCATCCTCGCGGCTGTGGTGCTGCTTCATGTCGCCGCCAGTTACTACTCGCACACCGCCCGGCAGCGGGTCCACACCTTGCTTGCCGCCCTCGTCGATCCCATTCGGGAGAAACTGCTGCACAGTCTGATTTCCGTTCAGGAGTGTTCCGATAAAGACATCTCGCCCTATTTCCGAACGAACGGCTATCCGCCGATCACCGCGTATCCAAAGGCCAAGGGCGAAGACGATACCTACGAACGTCTCTTGAGCGATCGGTTCGCCGACTATCGGCTGGAAGTCCGGGGATTGGTGGAACAGCCGCACGCTTTCTCCCTGGATGAGCTGCGATCGATGCCCAAGCAAGAACAGACGACACTGCACCATTGCATCCAGGGTTGGAGTTCGGTCGGCCGCTGGGGTGGAGTGCCGTTGCGGGAAATACTCAACCGTTGTAAGCCGCTGCCGAAGGCACGCTATCTCGCTTTCACTTCATTCGCCAAGCACGAAAAAAGTGAGCAGATTTATTACGAATGTGTCAGCATGGATCTCGCCCAACATCCGCAAACGATCCTCGCCTACGAGCTGAATGGCCAAGAGCTGCCCATCCAGAGCGGCGCTCCGTTACGGGTGCGTCTGGAAACCAAGCTGGGATTCAAGATGGTGAAGTATCTGCGCTCGATCGATGTCATTGAGGATTACCGTACCATCGGTGCCGGCATGGGCGGCGTGCGCGAAGACGAGCAGCAATATGATATGGGGGCCGAAATCTAAGCCGGAGCTGCCCTTGTCCCGTTTTGCGGGGACGGCTATCCTTATCTCAACGAGCAACCCCAATCAGTTGCGCTGCAAGATGTTGAGTACATATGCCCACCACGGAGGAATCCAATGGCCAGACGTATCCTAAATCGTAAGGATCTCCGCGCCGATTACGAGGCGGCCGAGCGCCGCAAACAAGAGGACGAAGACGAAGTCGAAGACGAGGAGGAAGAAACCGACGAGTCCGAGGACGAGGTCGAAGCCGAGGACGAGGGGGGGGACGAAGAAGACGAGGAAGAGGAAGAAGCGCCCAAAAAGAAGAAGAAAGCTCCCGCCAAGGAAGCCAAACCCAAACGGTCGCGCACGGCTAAGCAAGTGCGCATGAAGGTCGTTTGGGGCGTGTTCAACAATTCGAATCAGTGCGTGGCGAAGTTTGACTATCCCAAGCGAAGGGAAGCTGAGGAGCACGCCAACAAACTCGCGGCTGCCAAGACGCCCCCGCAGCCGTTCTTCGTCCAGCCCATCAAGGAGCCGATGGAAGAAAAGAAAGAATAATCAACCAAACGCAGCTGAAATAACAGAGGGGATCCCAAACGTTGGGATCCCCTCTGTGATTGAAGATCTATATCACTCCCCTGTGATCCCCACTGCCTGCTCGACGAAAGTGCATTCGCGGCTTATTTCGTAAGCAAAAGCACCGCTGTGAACTGCTTCCTAACGGTAGCGGTTCAGAAACGTCCGGGTTGGGCGTTTGGGCAACGGGCGCGGCTTAGTGGGGCACCGTGGAGGCATTCGGGGCTGGAGCCTCGGTGCCCTTTAAGGGCAAGAGTTCCTGACGGTATATCGGCACGTCACGCGGCGCCTCAATACCCAGGCGAATCTTGCCCCGGTCGATGTCAACGACCGTGATACAGATATTATCACCGATATAAATCTTCTCACCCAGCTTTCGGCTCAATACCAGCATGTCGCTACCCTCCTACGAGCGAAGCAGTGGTTGACTTGCTGACCAATTCTACGCCATGAAAACCATCCTCGGTGGCAACGCAGTGACATTTTTGCCCCATGTCCCCTCCCCTGGATCGTGGAACATCCCTCATCCTGGCTTTGCTCGCTAGAGCCGGACATCGTGAATAATCCGTAAAACCCAATCTAAAAGCAAGTTGCGCGCCAAATCAGCTCCACGCCGAGCCGCGACCGTTCGGAAGCGGGCATGCCAACCGCTTCCGAACGGTCACGGCTCGGCGGCAAGCGAGCGGTGATGGGACACTCGGTTTGTTATTCACAACGGCCCTACGAGCGCTTTGGCCATCGCAATCGAATGGGGTTGATTTCAACGAGCCGGCGGCCACTGCATCTCAAGCCGCGTGTACCACGCGCCCACGTTTGATGACGCGCTCGACTTGATTGATTCCAAAGTGATAAAAGATCTCGCGATAGTCCGAGATGTTGCAGACGATGACATCGCCCTGCTTGCCGGGCGTCAGCGAGCCAAGATGGTCTCGACGTCCGAGGGCAGCGGCGGCGTTCAGGGTCAGGGCCGTCACGACTTCGCCGGGCAACATGCCCATCCGCGAGCAAGCCATCGAACCGAGCAGCGGCAAGTTTTCGGTCATGCAGGTGCCGGGGTTGCAATCGCTGGCGAGGGCGACGGCCACGCCGCGCTCGATGAGCCGTCGGGCCGGCGCGTAATCCACGCCGAGAAAGAACGCCGTTCCGGGCAACAGCGTCGCCACCGTGCCCGATGCCGCCAACGCATCGATCCCTTTGTCGCTGATACACAACAGATGATCCGCCGAGACGGCCCCGACCTCGGCCGCCAATTCCGCTCCGCCCAGGGGCGTAAGCTCGTCGGCATGCAGCTTGAGCCGCAGACCAAGGTCGCGCGCCCGGGTCAAGATGCGCCGCGACTCGGCCACGCTGAAAACGCCGGTTTCACAAAAAACATCGCAAAATTCCGCCAATCCCTCCCGCGCCACTACCGGCAGCATATCTTCGCATAAGGATCGAATGTATCCCTCCCGATCCGTGCGATATTCCGGTGGCACCGCGTGCGCCCCCAGGAAGGTCGGCACTAATTCGCACGGTCCTTCGGCGTTCAGCTCGGCAATCGCTTCGAGGCACTTGATCTCGTCGACCGGCGTCAGGCCGTAGCCGCTTTTGACTTCGACCGTGGTGACGCCGAATTGCAACATCCGCCGCAGACGCGGTCGAGCCAATGCCTTCAGTTCCTCTTTCGAGGCTTGCCGCACACGCTGGACTGTATTGAGAATCCCGCCGCCGCGGGCCGCGATCTCGGCGTAGCTGATACCACGCAAACGCTGCTCGAATTCCTCGACGCGGGAGCCGGCAAACAAGAGATGGGTATGGCTATCGATAAATCCCGGCAGGACGACTTTACCGCGCGCGTCGATCCAGGTGGTGTCGCGCTCGTTCGCCGCCACCGGCATCTCCGCGGCGGGTCCAACCCACTCGATGAAGCCATCGCGGATCACAAGCGAACCGTCTTCCAGAACCGTGCATGTCCCCGAAGGAAGGAGGCCGACCAGTTGGGTCGCGTGATGGAGGATGGTGAGCATACGGACCTGGGTGGTTGGGTGGTTAGGTAGTTACTGATCCAACCACCCAACCACCCAACCACCTAACCACCGATCTACGTGTTTTGCTTCGGAAGCGTGGTCACGACTTGAACGCGGTTAATCAGTTGCCGTCCGTCCAGGAGCGGCAGGAGGGTCTCTTGGGCCAGCTGTTTGAGGTAGTAGCTGGACACCTGACCCTGAATGACGATACTGTTTTCGTTTTCCTCAAGCGTCAATTTCCGCAGCGCGGGGAAGGGACTGCGACGCAACGCCAGGTCCAATTGAGACTGTTCCAGAGTTGAGGTGGTCATATCCGCTAAGCTCCTTGCAACTAGAACAACCATGCCGGATCGCGACGTTCACCTTCGCCGGCCGGCGCTGCCCAACGAAGCGATGCCACGAAACAAACAACCCTCCCTGGCTCCACCGACAGAACGTTGTCGAGAGGCGGATTCGACACTCCAGAGGCCGGGCCGGTAGAAAGGCCCATCATCCTGTCCTCACTGGTGAGTCAAGAGGAAATCGAGAAGGATCGACCGATTGGTCCAAATCGGCTCGTCTGGCGCGGCCGCCGTTAAGGGGCATCGTTTCCCGGGCCGCGATCGACGAATGAATCCTCCTATCGTGAACCATGTTAGGCGAGATTTTGCGACGACGCAACAAAAATTTTGACAAGATTTCCAGATTTTTTCCAAAGTTGCACTGGGCATACCAACCCTTCTACCCCCCTATCGTAAGGCCGCAGTCAAGGGCTGGTGGGGATCAATCGAATGAAGAACGTGATTGTGCGGATAACGCAGAATTGCGATGATACACGCAGGCAGGTTAGCCGAGGGATTCATTGCGTTCCAGGAGGTGGTCATGCAGAAGCTCATCATTTGGACGGGGACGGTCGCTTTCCTGGCCGGCTCCACGGAGATTGTTCGAGCGCAAGACAATCCCCGCACCCTCATCGAACGGGCAGTCCGTGCCCACGGCGGCGCGGAGGCGCTGGGGCGGGTCCACGCCGAGAAGATCAAGTTCAAAGGAACGATGGTCGTTCAAGGACATACCTCGTCCATTCTGGTGGAAAAAACTTTGCAACTGCCCTCGAAGTACAAAAGCGTCGTCGAGATAAACACCAACGGTGATAAGCATACCCTCATTCACGTCGTAAACCGCGACAAAACTTATGTTGCGGTCGATGGCCGTGCTCTCCCGGCCACCCCGGAGACCTTGGCGGAGATGCGCGGCGTCCTCGAATTGGAACGCGCCCAGCATCTCTTGCCGCTGCTGGAGGACAAGAGCTATCAGCTCACCCTCGCCGAGGAGATCAAGGTGAACGATCGGCCAGCCGTTGGTGTGCGCATAACCGGGCGTGGACGTAAGGAGATGCGGTTGTACTTCGATAAGGAATACGGCCTGCTCGTCCGGGCCGAGAATCGCCTCGATGTCGGCAAGGACAAAGAGATCCGCCAGCATTTCTTCTACGGCGACTACAAGGAGATCGGCGGCTACAAACGTCCGACCAAAGTGCGTGCTTATCGCGACGGCACCCAGGTCATGGAGGCGGAGTTGCTCGACGCCAAGCCGCTGGACAAGGTGGATGAGACCGAGTTCGCCAAACCGTGAAGGTAGAGAGCCATCACGAATCACACGAATAAAGGACAAAAAGGACAAAAAGGACAAAAAACGATCAGGGGGAGATAGATTTCTAATTCTTTTGTCTTCTTTTTATTCGTGTTATTCGTGGTGGCTCTCTTAGCTGAGG
>Ga0209062_1003631_pt1 | contig 17503 bp, 12 predicted proteins | sample Coa_R2_2_FD_187158 | JGI IMG/M metagenome (GOLD analysis project Ga0209062, IMG submission 187158) | Surface soil microbial communities from Centralia Pennsylvania, which are recovering from an underground coalmine fire - Coalmine... | ecosystem: Environmental > Terrestrial > Soil > Unclassified...
ATTCATGCGTCAATCACCAAATAACCCCAACGTTTCGAGCAGGCCGAACAAAATGCCGATTCGCGATGCAGCAAAGGATAGCGCCGTTCAGCTCAAGTCATTTAACACAATCGTTCAATACAAGAGACCGCAATCCGCCAGTGAAACCGCACGGCGAGCCATTCCGCCGCATCTCACACCCATTTCGCCACGATCCTTGCTTACCATCCTTGTGGACCGGGGGCGGCGGGAAATTCAGCCAAACCACGCGGCTAACGAAATGGTATGGCCCCTCTAGGAGGTGGTCGGGGCGATTGGATTTGAACCAACGACCTCCTGGTCCCGAACCAGGCTGTCGAAAACTCTAAGGCCTTGTGGGTGTCGCACTTACAAGCGCCGCCACCCCAAAAATCCTGCCTCAGTTGGTCCACAGTTGGTCCACAGTTGGTCCACAAACATATGGAAAGCGTGGCTTGCAGCGGCTGCGGGCGCCGGCTACCTTAGACTAAACGAGCCGTTAAGTCTCAGTTCAGCAACCTCTCTTGCGTACGGCAGAGCACTCGAAGTTTATAACGCAAACAAACTGGCAAGCAAGAGCACTGGGACGGAAACACGCGGAGGACCTTCCGGGGACATATCAGATCTGGTTGGCTAGAGCGCAGTCGCGCAGTGGGATCGGAGCATCGTAGAATGAGGTCCACTTCCCAAAAACTCGACCACGACTCCCGGCGCCTGCGTCGCTGCTGACCTCACACCGTGGCTCTTGGAGTTGAACGCGCAGCTCGGCGCACTTGCGGATTTGGCGCATACGAATGCAGCGCGTGCAGAGCGGCGTAGTTTCCTCTGGTATCAGACCTAAAAACCGTTGAATCGGCACCGCTTATACCGAGAAGAAGCCGGTTTAACGACCCCTCGTTGGAACCAAGTTGGAACCACCAGCTTTAGGCGTTAAGTTACTCACCTGGTGTTTTACTTGATTGCAGCTTCGACCGCTCGTTCTGAAAGACCCTTTGACGAAGAATACCTCGCGTTCGACGCCGGCCGCATCATCCACGCCAGCCAGGAGAGGGCGGAAAGCATTCCAAATGAACTCGCGGCGCCTTGCGTAGCTGCCAAGATTTTCTTGGGTTTTAATGAAATGCCATAGCTGAGAGAGGTCGCCGCAGGTACGAACGAAACGAGGCAGGGCTTCCTTCAGCCCCGGCACTCTGAAAAGTTCCTCTCTGATCTGGCGGTACTCTGTTTCGTCGCGAGCGCCTCCGGTGACGCTCGCCAGCATGATGTTTTGGAGCGTTTCAATCTTCTCCAGTACCGTCTTTTCTAGGGTTAACGCCATAGTGCAAGATCGATCCCAGTGCTACGAATTCAACTGCTGGGTAGAACGAAAATAATAGCTGCTACTCGGCTACATCGCTTCGAGTCTGCTGAGGTCCGCGTTTGTTTTCGCGAGGACCAGCTTGAAGCATGCAGCACAGAACCGCCTTGAATTTGAAAACGCCTTTCGAGGATTCGGAATATCGAAGCATTTTTCACCCTTGCTGATGGAACCGTCGCAGCCGCGACAAGGACACTCTTTTCCAGCAACGGCCGCTTTTGGAACACCGGTGGACCCATTTATTAACGAAGGTATGCTATTTTTTGGCATCTTGGAGTTTCTTGACCTCCTTCGTCAGGGCGTTCAGGATTTCACCCAGGCCGATCATAGCGACCCCGAACTCTTCCGTTGCCCAAGCGGCCCGCTTTCGACCGGCTCCGAACCGTTTGTCGAGCTGCTCGTTCACCATCTGGAGCGCCGCCACAAAATTGTTCTGAGCACCGATCCCCGGCTTCAACTTTCGGGGAAGCTCTACCCCTGCGGGCAGTAGGCCACAACGATTCAGTAGAAGAGTGGCGGTTCGTTTCGCTTCCTCATTCAGGCGCTTCTTGGCTTCCTGCCATTGCTTCAACGGCAAGACAGCAAACGGCTTCGCGGCATCCGACTCCTGCATTTGGGGTCTGGCCGCAGCGCTTTTCTTCACTACGTCTCTTGCTAGAGCGGGATCGAGCCCCAGACTTTCGAACTTACGTTCCAAATCCGCAACGATGTCGGAGTCCTCCGCCGTCGTGAATTCCTCCTCGAATACCCGATCGACGATTTCGCTATTGACCACCATCTCCTCGTTGAGTTTCATGCGCGCCCGGCCCTCCAGGACACCGCGTGGAGGTTCGGGATCGCCGCCGCCGGTGACTTCCTCCCAAAAAGCCTGGTCATCGTTCTCGAATTGCTTGAACTGCTTCAATTGCTCGTCAAGATTCATTCCAACGTGCGTCACGATGTGCCCATAGTTGTCAGGGTGGGTTGGGTCGTTCTGCACAACGACGCGCAGAATTCTGCCGATAAACTGGATGTATGGTGCCAAAGAACGGAACGGCCGGAAAATGGCTGCGACGCTCAGCTTCGGATGGTCAAAGCCTTCGCCGAGCATCTGCACCTGGACAATGCAGTCGAGCGTGCCGTTTTTCAGATCGCGCAGGATTTCCTCCTGCTTATCCGGCTCCAGCTTGCTGTGAATGATCTCGGCCCGATATCCACGTTCTTCATATAGGGACCGGATACGCTGGCCATGATTGATCGAACATGCGACCGCAATAATCTGGTGCTTGGTGCCCGACAAGCGGAGCTGTTCTAGTTTTTGCAGGCTGTTGTCGACGATGCTGATGTTGCACGGATCGCTCAGAGCGACACCTCGGCTGAACCATTCCTCCTCCTTCATCGCGAGCACTTCGTCGAGTGTGAATATTCGCTCTTCTCCAGCGACTGTAAACGTCAGCTCTGTAGGTGCAACGTAGGACGCCTTGAGTTTTTTGACGTACCCCTTGATGCTGGCGCTCTTGAACGGATAGCGGTAAATCAAATCCCCTTCGAGTTCCTGGCGATCGCTACGGAAAGGGGTAGCCGTAAGGTTAATCACTTTAGCCGAGGGAAATCTTGAGAACACGAGTTTCCAACTTTCCGCCGCTCCGTGGTGTGCTTCATCGACGACAATCAGATCGAAGAAGTCCGGCGGAAACTGGTTGAGCCATTTGTCCGCATTGGTTGCCAGTTGGTGAATGTTGGTCAAGATGATGTGCGACTGTTCACAGACATTGATATTCCCGGCTTCCAATGTACAAACGTAAGGGCCGGCAATCATGTCGTTGTCGCCCAGAACCTGCATCCTGCGCCAGAAACACTTCTGTCGGTTGGTGATGTCGAGAGTTTTCTGCAGTTCGTCTTTGATCGTCAGGTTCGGCGTAATGACCAGGACGCGGCCTTTGGCGATGCCGAATGGGAGAATCGCCGCCAGGCCGGATTTTCCGCAACCCACAGGCAGCTGGATCACGGCCTTCTGCTTGCCCGAGCTGAAGAAATCATAGGCGCGGGCATACGCCTCTCGCTGCGGCTCGCGCAGATTCGAGTTGTTCTCGATGTTCGCCGCAGTCTCGATGAAGTAGGAGGTGAACCTTTTGCTGGCGCGCAGCCATTCCGCCAGCGCTTGCTCTTCGTACAGCCATTTCTTGCCGACTTTGCTTACCGGAATCTTGCCGGTTTGCGCCAAGGCGTACAGCTTGGTTTTTCCCATGCCCAGGTAGTCTGCTGCCTCTTCCGTAGTGAGCCATGTCGGTTTCATGGGAGCATGGTAGCAAATGATAGTTAACGGCGCCACTAGATATCATTCCCTGTCTGTGCTAACTTGTCAGGAAGGCCCAGGGAAAGATAGCCACACTGTAGTGGAGAAGCAATGGCGGGCGACCAAAAAGATATAGATCTGCGGACGGCAATCAATGCGATTTCCGATGTGGTGCAAAACAGGCCGCGTCCACTGCGGCTTTTCGATCAAATTTACATGAAGGCTGGCGACATGGTCCTCCAGAGCGAGCTTGTTGCGCGGTGGGCCGATGGCAAGAAGCTGGCTTTCATCGGCGATGGCGACGCAATAAGCGTTTGCGTCGCCTATTTGCATGCGCGTGAAATTCTGGAATACGGGCCGTCAGAAATTGTGGTATTCGATTTTGACGAGAGAATTTGCGGAGCGGTCAGTCGGTTTGCTGATAAGGAGCGGCTGACGGGACTCAGAGCAGAGCTATACAATTGCCTAGATGCGTTCCCCGGTCCCTTGGATTTCGATTGCTTTTACACCAACCCGCCGTGGGGCGCTAGCAATGACGGCGAGAGCGTGAAGGTTTTCGCTCAGCGGGGTATGGAGGCAACATCGTATCGCGGCGAGGGAATGGTCGTCATCGCTGATGACGTCGATCTCGAATGGCCGAAGCGTGTGCTCGCCAACGTTCAACAATTCATAATTGGAGCCGGTTTCTTCGTTCAAAGGATGATGCCTCAGTTGCACCGCTATCACCTGGACGATGCTCCCAACCTTCGTTCTTGCAATCTGATCGTCAAGGCGTTGCCCGATAATGAAGCGCCGGGGCCTAGCACCGCGATTTCGGACGCCGCCCGGTTGGCACATTTTTATGGTCGTGACAACCCGCCGAAGGTCCGGTATATCCGAGAGCGGAAGCGCCTCGACTACGGCAAAGCTCACGACGACGAATATTCATTGGAATTGCTGGAGTAAAAAGATGCTCATCATTCTAAAGCCGGGTCAAGGACTGCTTTACATGAAGGTCGGAACACACGCACAGGAATCATTGGAGGACATCATTGTGCGTAAGACGCGGGAAATAGAGCTGGCTGGATTCGCATTGTGGGGATATGGCGGCAGTACTTGTCATCCGCAAACGATGGTTCAGCCCTTCGCGCGGAGCTTCGAACAGCGCGGCCAAACAATCTATCTGTGCATGCAACCAATGGAGTCCAGCCATTTTGCAGAGCCAATTCGGGCGGAGGAATATTCAGTCGATGGACTCGCATGGCAGCCCATTCCCCAGGCTATCAATGTGCTCGGTTCACGGTATGCGCTTGCGATTAGAGGACTGCGGAAAGAGGAGTTCGACCTTCCGCTGGCAAAAACCAAAGTGGCTTTGGGCAATAGCATGGGATCGAATGGTGACCGCTACATCGCAGGAAGGGTTGACAAAGCATGCCTTGAAATCACCGAAGAGATAGACACTCCGGTCGTGCCCGAGCCGAAAGTTCACATCAGTCTAGTGGCCGAGATCGTGAAACCGTATGCCGTGCATGTGCGGAACTCCCCTAAGTAGAGAGGACGCGCGCAGCTTCTGACCGCAACGCCTTTACATAGCTCTGCAATCCCTCAACAATGCTTGCGAGAACGACTGAATGGCTTGTGCAGCTGAAACAAATCGCCAGCGTTTTGTCAGCCTCCGGCTCCGCACAAATGGCGCTCCGTAATACCGTGTGATCCCCATTCATCAAGGCATTGTAGACTAGCTGCTCAAGGCACCTGACTTTGCCGCATAGCGCGATCAGCCTGTTATCAGCGTCAATCAGCTTTTCCATCGCCATGATTGCGCGCTTATCGCCGGTCAGTAACAATGGGAGTACTCGACCCACAAGCATCGCGCAGAGTTGACTCTCACCAGTATCCAGATTGATGCCCAGCCGCTGTGCAGCAAGCTCCAAGTCCGCCGACATGTTCTGTTCACTCTCAGTTGGTTCAAGTGGCTCGCTCCGTTTCAAGAACTGCGTAAGGGCGGCCAGTGCCGCAGCACGGTTTCGCAGCAGTCTGTTCCTTTCGATTTTCTTTGCGACAACAAACCTTGCCGAACCCAACGTCCCGAAAGTGTCGGCGCCGGAACAGGCCGTAGCAATCAGTTCGTCGAGCAGTCCGTAGCAGGCCCCTTTGAAAAGAACGTCGTTGTCGATAGCGGCCTTCATGCGGCCACTGCCTCGCCCAGGGCGGCCCTAACATAGGACCTTGCATCGTCAGGGATGAGACTAAGGTCTAGATGATCCGCTGCTATCTTGTTAATCTCTGACCAAACCCGGATCGGAGCCGAATACACCCGTTTTATAGCGGCATTCGTTTTCATCCATTGCCCGGTTGAATATCCAAAGCAAAGCGCCAGAGTACCCGGTTCGATTCGAAGCTCTGTCGAGGCGTTGAGGACCGCCTGAGCCAACTGGTTTACGTTGAATGACCTCGATTTCGAAAGGACCTTGGGTTCGGTTAGGCCAGTTAGCAGTTCGAGTGCGAACCTATCTGCAGACACTTCATCCGGGTCTTCACCCGGAGCAGCCAGAGCGGAAGTCTCAAGATCGACGATGGCCGAATCTCTGGAGAGGTGCCGCAGCGCAACATGGCCCAACTCATGCGCGAGATAGAAAGCGACATGCGGCGGATACATTGAGTCTTTGCCCATCAGGATGACGTACCGTCCATCAATTTGTACCGACATCGCAGCCATTCGCTTGTGCAGTGTCGGAAATACTCGAAGATGGACAACCGGGATTCCAATCGACCAGCAAACGGAAAGAAGGTCCAGAAGCCGGACATATGGTTGTGTCCGAAGGATTGCTTTCCGCAATTCGAGCGCGTTCAAGGTCGGGAGGGGAGCTTCCGAGGTGGACGCGGCCAGGAACCTTCCAAGCGCAGTGCCAAACGACGTGATTGCGGAGAGTTCAAGCCTTCCTTCGCCGGAGAGGTGCTTGAACCGCGCTTCATCTCGCCAAATGAATCTCGGCTCTTGGCTGTCTTCCAGAAGAGAATGGGGATCAAGCCCGAGTTTCCGCGCAATAGAGAATCGCAACTCGGTTTGGGCGGATGTGGATTCACTGGCGGCGTTACTCCACCAATCCGGCCAAGCCGCGTTAATTGCGGCGTCACTTAGGCCGACGCTTTTTAGGCGCTTTTTGAGTTGACTGACGCTTTCCAACCCGACCTCGCTTCTCAGTGCTAACTGCTGGTCGCAGCCCTGCCAGCGCGCCGATTATCTTAGCAATACTGGAGGCGTGAGCATCCGTTCCGTCCCAAACCTCGTTGAAAGCCCTCATTACGCGTTTAGGCCCGTCCTTCTCTGTGCCCTGATCCACCCGTTGTAGCTGCTCAACGAAAACAGCCAGGCGGTGACGAGCCTTGCTGTGTCGCGCCGCTCTTCCCTCAATTGCGCGCGAGACCGTTGACTGATGGACCCCCGCTTTATCCGCGAGTTCGGCCTGACTCCACCCGTTCTCACGCATACACTCGCGAATTCGTTCACTCTCGGATTGCATTATACTGCATGGTACTGCATACTCGTGCATGATCGTAAGAACCGAAACCCGGAAGGATACCAATCAGTGAAGCTTCCAACCTACTTCTGTTGGACTCGATTCGGGACCGAGGCGGGTCAAGCCATCGATCAAATCCTGTGGCGGAAAGAGCAGGAGCGGGCGGCGAATCGCGGCCTCTTTTTTTGGGGCATTGGCAATGCACTCGGCCCTTCGATTGAGGAGTTGCTTCGCAAAACGACGAATCCTGAGGTGTTGTTTAGCCCGATAAAATCTGTACCGCGCTCGGTCGATTCACAGCCTGCCGGTGTTGTCGCATGGACTGCGGCCGAGACTCTCCGGGGAGAGCCGTTCAGTCTTCCCGAGCAAACGCTCGTGACTAGCCGATATGATCCAAATGTTCCGCGTGCGTCGAGCTATGCTTTGGTCTGCTTCAGTTCAGTGCCGCTCAATCAGGCCAGTTGTGAGGGGCAGCAGATAGCGCCCGCGACGTTGCGGAATTTGCGGACCGGACGTCCAATGGGGGCCTCTCAGGTAACGGCAATTGTCGAGAGTGTGAACGCCATTACTGAGAAAAGCCCTACCTATGGGGTCATGATTCGCGCAAAACTCGTAGAACCATACTTCTTGCGCCTCCGAAATCCCTTACCCCTGCCAAAACCCGATAAGACCGCAGATTGGGGAAAAACGGTTAGAGAGGTGTGGTCTCACCGACTGGCAGGGTTCGCTCGGGAGCCAGCGGCAACCAACCAGCGCGTATTGTCGTAAGACTCCAGTCAGGGTGCTGCGGCAAAGGTATCGACCTATGCTCCTAGTCTGGCACTAAGCCATTGGCAATCCATTGGCCACCTCGATAACAACGTCATTACGCATGGTGACCTGGAGCTGACTCTTTCGGCTGCCCCTGAGTTCTCTTCGAGCGTTTGGCCGAAGCGAGAAACTGAACCAGTGGCGGCTCGCCGTCCTGAACAAACTGCGATCTCGATGTATGATTGGGTGTTCTCTCCCAAAAGGTCGCCCATTTTACAGATGAGTACTGCCTATCACGCCAAGTACTTCGCGTTTGAACTGACGAAGCGGTGTGCGTCGGACAGCATGGAGAAGCTCGCTGCGTCTCTGGCCGACGCCCAAGTTGACCTTAACCCGCATCAGGTCGAGGCGGCTCTTTTCGCGTTCCGCTCCCCGCTATCCAAGGGCGCAATCCTCGCCGATGAAGTTGGCCTCGGTAAGACGATTGAAGCCGGGATTCTCCTATCCCAGCGGTGGGCCGAGCGCAAAAGGAAGATTCTGGTTATCGTCCCGGCCAGCCTGCGCAAGCAATGGCATCAGGAGCTTTCGGACAAATTCTTCCTGCCGTCGGTGATCTTGGAGACCAAGACCTTCAACGAGCAGATTCGCGGCGGGAATCTGAACCCGTTCGACCGGTCTGAGATCGTAATCTGCTCATACCAGTTTGCACGGTCTATGGAACCGTACATCCGTCAGGTCGCCTGGAATCTCGCCATCATCGACGAAGCGCATCGGCTCCGCAATGTATATAAGCCCTCAAACAAGATCGGGAACGCCATCAAGGGTGCCCTCGCGCCATTCGACAAGCTCCTTCTGACTGCCACGCCTCTCCAGAACTCGCTCCTCGAACTCTTCGGATTGGTGAGCATCATTGACGAACACATCTTCGGTGACATCAAGAGCTTCCGCAGCCAATTCTCACGGTTAGAAACCGATAGCGATTTCCGATCTTTGCGTGAGCGCTTGAAGCCTATCTGCCAGCGGACGTTGCGGAGACAGGTACTCGAATATATTCCATTCACCAACCGCATTGCCTTGGTCGAAGAGTTCATCCCGAGTGAGCCCGAACAAAAGCTTTACAACCTCGTCTCCGACTATCTTCAACGGCAGAACCTTTACGCTTTACCTGCCAGCCAGCGCCAGTTAATGACGCTGATTCTCAGGCGGCTCTTGGCCTCATCGACATTCGCAATAGCTGGAACATTGAAGGGCCTTGCCGAGAAGCTTGAGAAGGCTGTTGAGGCACAAAAGCCTGTTGTGGAGCCTCCCGAAGAGATTGCTGAGACCTTCGAAAGCTTCGAAGAGATGGAGGACGAGTGGGAAGAGGAAGAGGCGGAGGGAGAGACCGAAAAGAAGGCCGATCCCAAGATACTCAGCCCAGACCAGTTGGAGAACGTGGCGGAAGAGATTCAGTCGCTCCGGCTCTACACCGAACTGGCAAACTCCATTGTCAAGAACTCCAAAGGTGAAAGGCTCCAGACGGCCCTGAAGCGCGGCCTTGCGGAAGCGAAGAGCAAGGGCGGGAAAGAGAAGGCGATTATCTTCACCGAGTCCACGCGGACTCAGGAATATGTGCGGTCAATCCTTGAGGAGATTCCGCGATACAAGGGAAAAGTTGTCCTGTTCAATGGCTCGAACAACGATCCCAAGTCGAAAGAGATTTATCAGAAATGGCTGAAGAACCACGAGGGCACCGACCGAATCACGGGTTCGAAGACTGCTGACATGCGAGCGGCCCTCGTTGACTACTTCCGGGATGAGGCGATCATCATGGTCGCCACTGAAGCTGCGGCGGAAGGCATCAACCTCCAGTTTTGTTCCTTGGTCATCAACTACGATTTGCCGTGGAATCCACAGAGAATCGAGCAGCGGATCGGGCGCTGTCATCGGTACGGCCAAAAGCACGATGTTGTCGTGGTGAATTTCCTAAACAAAAAGAACGCTGCCGATCAGAGGGTCTATCAGCTCCTTGACGAGAAGTTCAAGCTGTTCAGCGGCGTCTTTGGGGCAAGCGACGAGGTTCTAGGCAATATCGGCTCTGGAATTGACTTCGAAAAGCGCATTGCTGATATTTACCAGAAATGCCGGACTGAGGAACAGATTCAGTTCAATTTCGACCAGCTACAGCAAGAAATGGAAATACAGATTGACGAGCGCATCAAGCAAACTCGGCAGAAGCTTCTGGAAAACTTCGATGAAGAGGTTCAAGAGAAGCTTCGAATGAATCAGCGTGAGAGCAGCGAGGTGCTAAGCAAGTACGACAACTGGTTGTGGCAATTGACGCGTTTTTATTTGCAGCCCTATGCGAAGTTCGAGGATGGCCAGAACACATTCACGCTTATCAAGAATCCCTTTCCCGAGGAGCAGATTCATCCCGGCCCGTACCGCAGTGGCAAGGCCGCGGACGATGCTAACCTGTATCGCCCCGGTCATCCGCTGGCGCAAAAGATCATCGAGCAATGCAAGGCTCTCACGCCCGATCCAAAGACCTTATGCTTCGACTATTCTCATTCCGGCAAGAAAATCTCCATTCTGGAGCCGCTCATCGGCAAGAGCGGCTTCATGCGCGTGATCTGCCAGACCGTGACGGCACTCGAAACCGAGGACTTTGTTCTCCTGAGCGGCGTCTGTGACGACGGCACTCCCCTCGATGCCGAACAGTGCCGCCGATTTTTTTCGCTGAGCGCATCGGAACTGCCATCGAATTGCTGCTCGGTGCCGGATCATGTCGAGTCTCAGCTTGCCGAGGGTCTGCAATGCAAACAGAACGAGGTTCTGGCAAAGCTGAGTGAGCGAAACGCGAAGTTCTTCGAGATTGAACTGGAAAAACTTGACCGCTGGTCGGATGATCTCAAGGTCGGACTAGAGCAAGAATTGAAGGAACTTGACCGGCAAATCCGGGAAGCGCGGCGGTCTGCTCAAATTGCTGTGGCCCTGGCGGAGAAGCTGGAGATCCAAAAACAGGTTCGCGAGCTCGAAGCGCAGCGGAACCGCAAACGCCGGGAACTGTTCGACGCGCAAGACAGGATTGATAAGCAACGCGAAGAATTGATCGAGACGATTGAGAAAAAGCTTCAGCGGGATAGCAAAGTGATCCCGGTGTTAACCCTCCGTTGGTTGCTTGTTTGAGGCTGAGCACACGACATGAGTAAAACGAAATTGGAACTGACTTGGATCGGCAAGGAGAATCGGCCACGACTGGAACCTCGTATTCTGCTGGAGGATGCAAGCAAGTCCTACCATGCAAAGACACGGTTCTCTGAGAACGACATCTTCGACAACCGCCTAATTTGCGGTGACAATCTACTGGCACTAAAGGCACTCGAGCAGGAGTTTGCAGGGAAAATCAAGTGCGTATTTATTGATCCGCCGTATAACACCGGTTCAGCTTTCACGCAATATGAGGATGGATTAGAGCACTCGGTCTGGCTGTCCTTAATGCGCGACCGGATGGAGCTGCTGCGGCGGCTGTTGAGCGACCATGGATCGCTTTGGGTCACTATCGATGATAATGAATGTCATTACCTCAAAGTCGTTTGTGATGAGGTTTTCGGTCGCTCGAACTTCGTTGCCAACTGTGTTTGGCAAAAGAAGTTTTCCCCTCAACCAAATGCGGTATGGCTCTCAGACAGCCACGATCACATCCTCGTTTATGCCAAAGACAAACAGATTTGGCGGCCGAACCTTTTGGAGCGAACTTCGGAGTCGGATGCGCGGTATGAGAATCCGGATAACGACCCGCGCGGTGTCTGGACATCAGGTGACCTAACCGTCAGTCTGACCGGTGGGCAACGCGGCGCTCAGTTCGCACGGACCGGGCATTCTGAAAACATCTATGAAATCAAAACACCGTCAGGTCGGACTGTGTCGCCGCCTCCGGGCACTTGCTGGCGCGTGAGTGAAACGCGGTTTAGGGAGTTTGTTGCCGACAATCGCATTTGGTTTGGGACTTCCGGCAACAATGTGCCTCGCCTGAAGCGTTTTTTGTCGGAAGTCCAGGGAGGCATTGTCCCGATGACGATTTGGTTGCGAGACGAAGTCGGCGACAATCAAGAGGCAAAACGCGAAGTAATGGCGTTCAATCGCGATGATGTCTTCGCGACACCGAAACCAGAGCGCTTGATGAAGAGGATGATTCATATCGCGACAGGCGCGGGTGATTGGGTTTTGGACTCGTTTGCGGGTTCAGGGACTACGGGTGCAGTTGCCCACAAGATGCGCCGCCGATGGATCATGGTCGAATTGGGCGAGCATTGTCACACCCACATCATTCCTAGACTTCGCAAGGTCATTGATGGAACAGACCATGGTGGGATCTCGGAAGCAGTCGGGTGGAAAGGCGGCGGCGGTTTCCGTTATTACCGCTTAGCACCATCTCTGCTGGAGAAAGACAAATTCGGGAATTGGGTAATCAGCAAGCAGTACAACGCGGCGATGCTTGCCGAGGCCATGTGCAAGTTCGAGGGCTTTACGTATGCTCCCAGCGACACGGAGTACTGGATTCACGGCCACTCGACTGAGCGGGATTTCATCTACGTTACGACTCAGACGCTTACCCGAGAACAACTGCAAAAGCTGAGCGACGAGGTTGGAGAGAATCGCTCGTTGCTGGTCTGCTGTTCCGCATTCCGGGTGCGGGACACTTCGCAATTCCCAAACCTCACCATCAAGAAAATTCCCAAGATGGTTCTGAATCGCTGCGAGTGGGGCAGGGACGATTACAGCCTTGAGATCAAGAATCTGCCCTTGGCAACACCTGAACCCGAACCGGCGCCAGCGTCGCTCAAAAACGGCCATAAGAAAAGTAAGAACGGTTCGATGGATCTGTTCGCCGCTGTTGCGGACGCGGGGGTGAAGAGCAAATGAACCCCGTGGTGAACGCCATCGCCAACCGGCTCAGCCTGCGCCAGCCGCAGCGAGAATCGCTGGAGATTCTGGACAGGGTGAATGAACTGCTGGCGCTGGATCGGCTTGTCTCGGGTGCAGAAGAACCTGACATCGCTACCACTCTAAAGACGATACAGGCGGAGTTCCGGTCCGTAACAGACTTCGAGCGGGAATTCCCTTCGTTGTGTTTTGCCTTGGCGACGGGCGTCGGAAAGACGCGCCTGATGGGAGCGTTCATTACGTATCTCTTCCGCCAGAGAATAAGCCGCCATTTTTTCGTCCTGGCGCCAAACCTGACGATCTACAACAAGTTGATCGCCGATTTCACTCCCAACACCCCGAAGTACGTGTTCGAGGGGATCGCAGAGTTTGCAACCAATCCGCCGGAAATCATTACGGGCGATAATTATGAGAGCGGCCGCGGCGTCCGCGCGGAAGAAGCCAGGCAAGGGCGAATGTTCGACACTAGCCCGATTCACATCAACATCTTCAACATTTCGAAGATCAACAGCGAAGTTCGCGGCGACAAAGCCCCTCGAATCAAGCGGCTCAGCGAATACATCGGGCAAAGCTACTTCGATTATCTTGCGGGTTTGCGCGACCTGGTGCTGCTGATGGATGAGTCCCACCGCTACCGAGCGACGGCTGGCGTGAGGGCCATCAACGAACTGAAGCCCATTCTGGGCTTGGAACTTACGGCGACACCGCAGGTCGAGACGGGCGGACGGGCCGAGCCGTTCAAAAACGTGATCTACAGCTATCCGCTGTCTGCGGCATTGAAGGATGGCTTCGTGAAAGAGCCAGCGGTAGCAACGCGGGAGAATTTCGACATCAGGAACTATGACGAAGCTGGCCTCGAAAGACTGAAACTGGAAGATGGCGTCCGGGTGCACGAGAATTCGAAAGTCGAATTGGAGGTCTTCGCCCGGGACAACGGCAAGCCCATCGTAAAACCGTTCATGCTCATCGTTGCCAAGGACACGGAACACGCAAACGCACTGGCCAAAGTAATCGAGGACGACTCGTTCTTCGGAGGGCGGTACAAGGACAAGGTGATCACCGTGCATTCGAACCTGCGGGGCGAGGAGCGGGACGAAACAGTTCAGCAACTTCTTTCGGTCGAGAGTCGCGACAACCCAACCGAGATCGTGATTCACGTGAACATGCTGAAAGAGGGCTGGGACGTGACCAACCTCTACACCATTGTTCCGCTGCGGGCCGCGAATTCCAAGACGCTCGTTGAGCAGTCGATTGGGCGCGGTCTGCGGCTGCCCTATGGCAAGAGGGTCGGGGTTGCTGCAGTGGATCGTCTGACAATTGTCTCCCATGACCGTTTTCAGGAAATTATCGACGAGGCTAACAAGCCGGATTCGATCATCCGCACGGGTGTGGTGATCGGACGTGACATCCCTGACCGCGAGCTGAAAGTGGTGGAGGTCACACCGCTGGTCGAGAGCAAAGTCTCAGGCGATAGCCTCCGGCCCGAGCAGAAGCCGCTGTTCAGCACGGAGCGCGAGCAGACCGTCGCCAAGGCAACTCTAGCTGCGATCAAGCAATTTGAAAGGCTCCCGCGTTCAGGGGATCTGAGATCCCCGGCAACCCTTCAGAAGCTCGTAGAGAGGGTTCAACTCACGGTCGCGCCAGTGCAAGGCGAACTCGCGGGCGTTACGGAACAGGTCAACGTGGCGGAGGTCGTAGCCAAGACGGTAGACCTTTACATCGAGAGCACAATCGACATTCCGAAGATCGTGGTCCTTCCGAAGGGCGAAGTGACGGCTGGATTCCGAGATTTCGACCTCGACCTCAAGGGCGTGCATCTCCAACCAGTGGCGAAGGACATCTTGATCGCCCATCTAAACGATCACGAGCGCTATCGGCTCATCAGCGGAGACGGGATTGTCCCCGAGCAGCGATTGGAGGACTACTTAGTCCGGGGCTTGATCGATTTTGATGATGTTAGCTACGACGATCACGCGGAGCTGCTTTACAAACTGGCAGGGCAGATGGTCCAGCACCTGCAGTCGTACTTGACCAACGAGGACGACGTTCGCAACGTTCTCCAGTATCACCAAGCGCAGCTTGTGAACATCATCCATTCGCAGATGCAGGATCATTACGATGAGAAAGCGGCTGACTACGAAGCTCATGTGACCAAGGGTTTCACAACCCTGCGGCCGAGTAGCTACTCGATTCCCGTCGGCGAAGAGCCACGGGATTTCAGAATTCCGGTTGAGGAAAAGTTGATGATCCGGGGCATGCTGTTTGGGGGATTCAAGAAATGCCTGTATCCGGCTCAACGGTTCCAATCCGACACCGAGCGACGTTTTGCGGTTCTGCTGGAAAACGACACCGATGTTGTGAAGTGGTTCAAGCCTGGCAAGGACGCCTTCCATATCTACTACAGAGGCGATGTACCGTACGAGCCAGATTTCGTGGTCGAAACCAAGACGGCAAAGCTGATCTGCGAGCCCAAGATGGCGAAGGAGATCAACACGCCGGACGTTCAGGATAAAGCAAAAGCAGCGGTGAAGTGGTGCGAATACGCAACCATCCACGAGAAACAGGTTGGCGGTAAGCCGTGGACGTACCTGCTCATCCCGCACGATGCCGTAAACGAAGCGAAGACGATTCAAGGGCTTGCGGCGGCCTTTACGCTGAAGCCGGAGAGACCTGCCGTTAAGGTTTAGGGTTTAGGTGGCGCAGCGATGCTGAAGTGCTTCGAGTAGTCTGACAAGTGCCAGCGTATCCTGACCGCAGTAGTCCAGCAGTGCCTGCCGTTTCGCTTGGCGCTCGGCGTCAGATAATTTTTCCTCGATCAATCTCTCCCAAGCCAGACCAGCAGCCTGCCCGTTCGGTACTTCCATGCCCTCGTAGGTCATTTCCGGCACGAGAGCCGGCAGCACGGCTTTCAAAGAGAACGAGCCTCCGAATGCCTGATGGTAGACATGGTTGCGTACTACTGGAAGCAAGTCCCACAGACGGCCCTGAATATCTCTGATACGTTGAGTGTATTCGGGCAGCCAGCCCGCCAGGTCCCAGAGGCGCTCGGATTCGAATTGCTGGTTGTACACAATAATGCTTCCGGTCTCACCAAGTGCCTTGGAAAGCGACGACAGGAACGCAGGGCGCGGATCGCTACGGTCCATTGCTAAGAACTCGCAATGTTCGACCGACGCACCTGGCTCCCGCTGGACGTGAACCGACCATTGAAAGGGCAGGTGGTCGTAAGGATGCATACCGGAGAATCGCGGGATCGCCGGATTGACAGTTTCAAAATCCATGAAATAGAGCGGGTACCTGAGAGATCCAAACTCGGCCTTCAGGTCTTCACTAAACAACGGCTGGCCCGTTTGGATTGCCGTGCAGGCGCGACGCTGAAAGTCGCTTAACTCAAAATCAGCCGGTATGTCGTGGACGGACTCGATGCCCATTTTTTCAAGCTTTTCCATTGCGCTGGCGTCAAGGCGAGGAAGGTAGCCGATGTAGTCATCGGGCCTGGGACGATTGCAGTGATAAAAGAACTCGCAGACAACCGGGTCGATGCAATGCGGCCCCGTGGGAACATCGGGTGGCTTGGGTGCGGCAAGGATGTGGAATTGTTCACGCAGGCGAAGCTTAAGTTCGGGTTGAAAATTCTGTGCTCTGGTTGTGAGATTCCGAAATAAGAAAAACTGGCGCGGGTCAACTGTAGTCCCTGACAGCACGTATGAGCGGTTGATGTGAGCCAACCAGACCGAGGCCAATTTCAACCCGGAATGGGAGAGGACATAGCTTTGGATTGCCACATCTTCCGAGTGGTGGTCTTTCAAATCGGCCGTGGATTTTACTTCGACAAGACGCCAAAGATTTTCTTTCCGGCGTTGGAGTATGTCAGTCTTGACGACTACATCGTTTTGCTCAAAGGCAGCCTCGAAAATCGCAGGAACATCAGGATTCTCAACGAGCTCTCGGGTAGTGCGAATAGCTGCTTCGAGTCCGCCTGAACCGTCTACTTCCACGCCACCGGGAAACAGTTGACGGGCAAGCAGCCCGACTTCACGTCCCTGCTCGATAATGGCTTGGTCTGAACCTTCCGACTGCCCTGTCAGTTCGCGTGCATGGACGAGCAGGTAGAGCCGCTTCAGGCATTGCACGCCAGCGATGAACTTGGATTTAGAAATCTTCACGGGCCGATTAGCGCCTTGTCTCTTGCATGATAGCTGTTGGGGCCGCTACAAAGCGCAGGGATGCTCCGCGTGATCTGGTTGCAAACACGCCGAACGAGTGTAAAAGGCCCCAGCTAAGCAACTTCATTGCTTCGTTAGGCTGAGCGGGCCGGTGTTTGTGACGGTTCCGAAGAGCCCGCGCGAAGTCATGTCCGTCGTCCCTGTCAGAGAAGTTCCGCTCACGTTGCCATGAAAGGTGAGCTGTATCGATCCGCCGAGCGGAAACTGATTTTGACCTGAGAACGTTACGGCGTCCTTCGAAACAATGCCTGAGCTGATCGGAACCTGGACGCGGCCTGCCTGAGGATGCGTGAAGACGAGAGTGCCGGTGAGCGCGTTGCCGTTCTGGTTCAGCGTCAGTTCAGCCGGTCCCTGCCAGTTGCCCTTTCCGCCTGGCGCGGTCGCTTGGATCGTGCCCTTCCACACGCCGGAGATGTCCGGGATTGAATTGCAGCCTGCCAATGACATAACCGCGAAGAATAGGAGAAGGACC
>Ga0209062_1003636_pt1 | contig 17492 bp, 18 predicted proteins | sample Coa_R2_2_FD_187158 | JGI IMG/M metagenome (GOLD analysis project Ga0209062, IMG submission 187158) | Surface soil microbial communities from Centralia Pennsylvania, which are recovering from an underground coalmine fire - Coalmine... | ecosystem: Environmental > Terrestrial > Soil > Unclassified...
TCGTAGGTTCAAATCCTGCCCCCGCAACCAATTCAAAAAGCCGTCCGGTTTTCCGGGCGGCTTTTTTGCGTTCGGGGATCAGCTCCCGGTCGATGAATATCGCGCCATGCCGGCACGCCACGCCGCGAACGACAGGGCCAGGAACCCAAAGCCGGCCAGCGGCGTGAACGGCAGGACCCATCCCGGCGCGCCGAGCGGATCGGGCCGGCTCAGGATCACGAGGACCGGGTAGTAGGCGACCGAGGCGAGCGGCACGCCGAAGGTCAGCAGCCTCCGGAACCACGCGGCGTAGATGTTGAGCGGATACTGCGCCGCCTGCACGCCGCCATAGGTCAGCACGTTGGCGACCTCGAGGCTTTCGACCGTCCAGAAGGCGAGGGTCGCCTGCAGCACCAGGATGCCCGCGAACAGCGCGACCCCGCCGGCGATCGTCCACACGGCGAGGGCGACTTTGGCCGCGTCCCAGTCGATCGGCACGAGCCGGCTTGCGATTAGAAGGACGGCGACGCCCTGGATCATCCGCCCCATCCTCGTCAGCCGCACCTCGTAGCCGGCGAGTTGGAGCGCCGCGGCGCGCGGCCGCAGCAGCACGCGGTCGAAAGCGCCGGTGCGCACGAACTCCGGGCCGAACACCTCGAAGCCGCGGGTCAGCAGGTCGGCGATCGAGAAGGTGATGTTCACCATCGCATAGAACAGCGCCGCCTCGCCGAACGACCAGCCGCCGACCGTGCCGAAGCGATGGAACAGCGCATATACGCCGAGGATCTCGATCGACGTCGCGGCGCAGTGGCCGACCGTGAGCATCAGGGTTGCGGCCGGATACTGCGCCTGCGCGCGCAGCGATGCGGAGACGTAGCGTGCATAGAGGGCAAGGGCGTTCATCGGTCAGCTCCCCTGCATCTCGAGCCGCCGCATGACGCGCTCCATGGCGACGCGACCGACGCCGATCAGCACGACGGTCCAGGCGGCCTGCAACGCCAGGCTCTGGACCGCGACGGCTCCGGCCAGATCGGCGAAGTAGATACGGAACGGGATGTCGACCAGGCCCGCGAAGGGCTGCAAGTGCAGCATCGTCTGCACAGACTCGGGGAAGAAGTTGAGCGGCAGCAGCTGGCCGGAAAACACGATCACCATCGGCGCCAGCACGGCGTTCACGCCGCGCTCGTTGAGGCTGGCGGCGACGACGATGTTCGCCAGCATCAGAATCGCCGTGGCGAGCGCAACCATGAGCGCGAAAGAAATGACGAACAGCAGCGCGGCCACTAGGCCGGCCGGCGGTTGCCACGCCCACGCCCCGAGACCGGCCAGCGGCAGGACGATGCCTGCAGCCAGCATCATCAGCAGGGCGCGCGGTAGGGCCCGGGCCAGCATCCAGCCCAGGGTGCGGGCGTACCAGTAGCCGTAGGCGTCGAGCGGCCGCAGGCGGTCGTAGCCCACGCCGCCGGTGCGCACCGCCTGGCTGACCTCGGGATCGACCAGCCACGGCAGCAAGGCAAGCAGCGCCTGCCCCAGCCAGACATAGGTGACGGCGTCGCGCAGGCTGATCGGCGCCGCCGCTTCGTTCGCTGCATAGAAGGCGGCGAGCACCATGATCTTGATGCCGCCCCACCAGCACTGCGTGGCAAAGCCCGCCAGCGCGGCGGTGCGGTACTGCAGCATCAGCTGGAAGCGCGCGCGGAAGGCGGCGAGGTAGGGACGCGCAGCCGGCAGCATGGTCAGGCCTCGGGCGCTCCCTCGGTCAATGCATGTAGCTCGTAGAAGCGCGTGATCACCTCCTCGATGGCGACCTCGTCGACATGGACGTCCTCGACCGCATGCTGAGTGGCGATCGCGGCGATCAGCTTCGGTGTCGGGATCTTCGCCGGGTCGAAGGCGAGTTCGAGCGAGCGCTCGCCGCCCACCCGGACGGTGACGCCCGGCAGGTCGAGCGTGGGCGCAGGGCCGGCGAAGTCGATATGCAGCCGCCGCTCGGCGAGGACGCCGGCACGCAGGCTGGCGAACGGGCCGTCGGCCAGCAGGCGGCCCTGGCCGATGACGATCACGCGCTCGGCCAGCGCCTCGACGTCCTGCATGTCGTGAGTGGTGAGCAGCACGGTCACGCCCCGCTCGCGGTTGAGCCGCCGCACGAAGTCGCGCACGGCGAGCTTCGAGGGGGCATCGAGGCCGATCGTCGGCTCGTCGAGGAACAGGATATCGGGATCGTGCAGCAGCGCGGCTGCGAATTCGGCGCGCATGCGCTGACCGAGCGAGAGCTGCCGCACCGGCTGCGCGAGCAACGGCTCGAGCCGCAGCATCGCCACCAGCTCGTCGCGCCTCTGGCGATAGCGCGCCGGCTCGACGCGGTAAATGTCGGCCAGCAGATCGAAGCCGTCGACGATCGGCAGATCCCACCACAATTGGCTGCGCTGGCCGAACACCACGCCGATGCGCGCGACGTGGCGGATGCGATCCTCATAGGGAACGAGTCCACCCACTTCGACGCGTCCGCTGCTGGGCCGCAGGATGCCCGACAGGATCTTCACCGTCGTCGACTTGCCCGCACCGTTGGGGCCGATGAAGGCCAGCAGCTCGCCCGCCTCGAGGCTGAACGAGACGTCGACCAGCGCGTGCACCGGCCGCCACTGCCGCCACACGAGACCGCGCAATGCCCCGGCCAAGCCGGGCGCGCGCTCGGCAACACGATAAGTCTTGGCCAGCGCCTCGACGAGGATCTGCGGCATGCCGGCGATCCGCCTTATGGGAAAAGGGCGCGGACCCTATGCGCCGGTTGCGGCCAAGTCAACCGATTCCCGTATGCAACCGGTCATCGCAGCGGGCGTTCGGAACTCTGTGCGGCGGGCTTCCTTCTTGCTGTTGATCGCGGCTCTGGGCGGTTGCACGAGCGACCAGGTCCCGGATGCCTCGCGCGCGCCGGCCGAACAGCAGCTGGCCGTGACCAAGGCCGTCGACCATGCGGTCAACAACCTCAGGCTCGAGATCCCGCCGCGCACGAAGGTCTTCGTCGACAGCAGCTTCGTCGACACGGAGGACAAGGGAATCGTTCTGCCAAAGTACACGATCGGCGCCGTGCGCGACCTGTTGCTGCGGGCGGGCGCGAACCTCGTTCCCGAACGCAAGGACGCCGACCTCGTCGCGGAGCTCCGCACCGGGGCGCAGGCCGTCAACCGCAAGGACATGCTGGTCGGGCTTCCGTCCTTCTCCCTCCCGGTTCCGATGGCCGGCCCCATGTCGACGCCGGAAATAGCGCTGTTCAAGCGCGACACCCAGAAGGGCATCAGCAAGATCGCCCTGACGCTGCTCAATGCGAAGACCGGTGCGCTGGTCGATTCCACCGGCGCGAGCTATGGCGACAGCCGCCTGGTCAAGTATCAGGCGCTGCTGGTCTTCAACTGGACCGACGAGAACGTCGCGCCCGAGCATGTCCCGCAGCCGTCGGGCGACGTCGAATCAGCGCGAAGCGAACCATAGCTGCGGATCGGCTGCGCGCACCCGCGCTTCGGGCAGGCCGAGCTCCCGGCGCACGATGTTGGTGCCCTCGACCAGCGCCACGCATTTGTAGAAGGCGATGCGCCGCGACAGGCCCTCGCGGCCGAAGCCGCAGTCGGTGCTGATGATCAGCCGCTCCTTGGGGATATATTCCAGCGCCCGGCGGATGAGATTGGCGACGTGCTCGGCCGGCTCGACCACGGTGTTGCAGTGGTTGACCACGCCGATCGCGATCTTCTTGTCGGTCTTGATGTTCTTGAACAAGGGCAGGTCCTGGCCGTCGGAGCTCGCGCACTCGATGGTCAGCACGTCGCATTTGAGCTGGAGCAGGTGCGGCAGGGCGCGCTCATAGCTCGGCACCTTCCAGTGCACGCGCTGCTGGTTCGGATTGCCCCAGCAGGTGTGCACCCAGATCTCGGCGTCGACGCCGTCGAGCTGGCGGTTGAAGGCCATGGTCTGGAACTCGAGATCGGCGTCGGTCGTGCCTTCCATCAGGGCGCGGCTGTGGTGGGGCGGCTCCTCGACCTGGATCAGCGGGCAGCCGGCATTGGCGACCTCGCGGAACTCCGCATTCATGATGTCGCACAGGTCGAGGATCATCGCCTTGTCGTCGACATAGTGCTCGTTCCACAGCATCGAGGCGAGCGCCGGCGCGCAGATCGCGCCGAACTTCACCGGCCGGTCCGACAGGCGCTGCGCCACCTTCCACAGCTCGGCGTATTCCAGCGGTCCGCGCGTCAGGCGGTGGCGCACCACGCCGGGCTGGTAGGCCTCCTGCACCTCCCACAGGATCTTGCCGGGGCGCAGGCCATGACGGCTCATCCAGCCGCGCGAGGTGTCGCGATGGCCCTCGATCCCGCCCAGCCGTTCGATCGGATAGAAGAACCACGACTTGCCGCCGACCGTGAGGTCGAAGCGGCTGTCGCCGTCGGTGACGATGTCGAGCCCGGCGGCCGACTGCTCGGCGACGATGCTGGCGACGGCGTCGAGATACTGCTCGCGGAACAGCGAATCGCCCATCGCCGTCTTGAACGAGCGGCCCTCCAGGCTGCGGTCGAACCATTGCGGGCGCGGATAGGAGCCCGTGACGGTCGTGGGCAGGATCATGTCGCGCGTGACGGTCAGCACGGGGCGCCTCCGGGGTTGTCCCGCGATGATAGCCCGGCTTGATGGGCCCGCCAGCCGCGTGCCAGCATTGCGAAGTTCCGTGCCGCTGGAGGTGTCTCGTGTGCCGTAATATCCGCAACCTCTACAACTTCAAGCCGCCCGCGACCGAGGAGGAGATCCACGCCTCGTCGCTGCAATTCGTCCGCAAGCTCTCCGGCTTCAACCGCCCATCCAAGGCCAACGAGGAAGCCTTCAACCGCGCCGTCGAGGCGGTCGCCCACGCCGCGCATCACCTGTTGGAGGAACTGGTCACGACGGCGCCGCCGCGCGACCGCGAGATCGAGGCCGCCAAGGCCCGCGCCCGCTCGGCCGCCCGCTTTGGCACCGCGTAGGCCCGAGCCGGTCGGCATCGACGTCGATGCGGGTCGGCGCGTCTCCGGCCTGCTGCAGCTGCCGGCCGGCGCTCGATGCTGCTACGTGCTGGCGCACGGCGCCGGTGCGGGCATGACGCATCCGTTCATGGCGGCGGTCGCGGACGAACTTGCCGAGCGCGGCGTCGCGACCTTGCGCTACCAGTTCCCCTACATGGAGCAGGGCGGCAAGCGGCCCGATCCGCCGGGGCTCGCCCACGCCACGGTGCGCGCCGCCGTGGCCAAGGCCCGGGAGCTTGCGCGCGGCCTGCCGCTGATCGCCGGCGGCAAGTCGTTCGGCGGCCGCATGACCTCGCAGGCGCAGGCCGCCGCGCCGCTCGACGGCGTGCGTGGGCTGGCGTTTCTCGGCTTTCCGTTGCATCCGGCCGGGAAGCCGTCGGCCGATCGTGCGCAGCATCTCGCCGACGTGAAGGTGCCAATGCTCTTCCTGCAAGGCACCCGCGACACCTTGGCCGAAACAGCCATGCTGAAGCCGATGGTCGCCGGCCTCGGCAAGCGCGCCACGCTGCGCCTGTTCGACGAGGCCGACCACTCGTTCCACGTCCCGGCGCGCACCGGCCGCAAGGATCCCGAGGTCCGCCGCGAGATGCTCGACGCCTTCGTTGCGTGGACGGAGAAGGTGGTGAAGTAACAGTGGCACCTCATGCTCATCGGACCGCGGAGCTCCAGCTACGCTCATGAGCGGGCCTGGAGCCTTCGGCTCGGCTCAGGCCAGGGGCCCGCGGTCCGATGACTATGAGAAGACGCTTTAGCCGGTCTGCGCGCGGTCCTGCTGGATGCGCATGCGGCAGAGGGCGATTGCCTTCTGCGCCGTGGCGGCGTGGCTGGTCGACGGTTCCAGCTCGAGGAAGCGCTCCCACACCGGCAACGCCTCCTCGCAGCGCTCGAGCCGTGTCAGCAGCAGCGCCAGGTTGAAGTGCGCGTCGGCGTAGTCGGACTGGGCCTGCACGGCGCGGCGGTATTCGGCGACGGCGAGATCGGTCTGCTGGTCGTCCTCGGCCGCCATGGCGAGGTTGTACCAGGCCTCGGCAAAAGCCGGATCGCGCGCCACCGCGATCTGCCACGCGATCTTGGCCTCGGTCGTGCGGCCCTGCTGCTGGAAGACGTTGCCGAGGTTGAACGGCAGGACGGGATCGACCGTGTCGGCGCGCATCGCCGTCGTGTAGAGGCTCTCCGCCGCCGCGAGGTCGCCGTCGGCCTCGGCCTGCTCGGCGTCGAGCAGCAGGTCGTCGATCGAGCGCGCCTTCTGCTCCAGGCGCATGGTGAACTGGCCGCTGAGCTCGGCCAGGTGACCGGCGATCTCGCGCACCAGCTCACCTGACGGGCCTTCCGTCAGCCGCGCCTCGGCGAGATTGCCGCCGCGCCGCTTGAGCGAGATCGAGGCGTCGAGCACGTCGTGCAGGGCGACGCCGGTCTTGAGCAGCCGGGCGGCCTCGCGTGCCGCGACGAGGTCGCGATAGCCGAACTTGTCGTCGGCCGGCTCGAGCACGTCGAACAGCACCAGGCAGGCGATCTGGTTGGGCGACAGGCCGGCCAGCCGCTCGATCTCGGCGCTGCTCATGCTGCGGTCGACCTCGGCGGGCGGCTCGAGCAGGCCGAGTTGCCGGCGCAGCACGTTCTCGCTGATCAGCGTCGCCCGTGGCGGCAGGCCCGGCGGAAGCGCCACGCGGCCGTCGTCGAGCACATGCGTCGTTGCCGAATGGCCGAAGGCGACCGTGGTCACCCGCGCGCCGGGCCGAGCGGCAACCTTGCCGTTGCGGACACGGACGAGCAGATCGAGCCGTCGCCGGGTCAGGCCCTGGATGCGGCCGACGAGGTAGAGGGTTTGTCCGGCGAGAGGCAACCGGGCCTCCCGCCCTTAACGAGCAGCTTTGCGCGCCTTGGGCTTGGCAGCTTTGGCCGGCGGCGCCTCGGCGGGCTTCTTGCTCGCTGCGCGCGGCCGGCGGGCAGCCCCGGCATCGCCACCGGACGCCTGCAGGCTCTTGCGCAGCGCGTCCATGATGTTGACCACATTGCCCGGCTCGGCGGCCTCCGGAGCCGTGAAGACCTGGCCCGACTGCTTGGCGCGCAGCATCTCGACCAGCGCTTCCTCGTAGCGGTCCGTGAACTTCTCAGGCTCGAAGTGGCCGGACTTGCGGGCGATGATCTCCTGCGCGATGTCGAGCATCTCGTCGGAGAGCTTCACGTCGTGGATGTCGGAGAAATACTCCGAGTCCTGCCGCACCTCGTAGGGATAGCGCAGCGTCGTGGCCATCATGCCCTTGCCGCGCGGATGCAGCATCAGCATGCGCTCGCGCCGGCTCAGCACGACGCGGCCGATGCCGGCCATCTTCTTCTTCATCATGGCGTCGCGGATGACGGCGAAGGCTTCCTCGGCGACCTTGTCGTCGGGCGCCAGATAGTAGGGGCTGTCGAGATAGACCTCGTCGACCTCAGACTGGGGTACGAAGGTCTCGAGCTCGATCGTCTTGGTGCTCTCGAGCTTCAGCGCCTCGAGGTCGGCGTCCTCGACCATCACGTACTGGCCCTTGCTGAACTGGTAGCCCTTGACGCGATCGGCCGTGTCGACCGGCTCTCCGGTCACCGAGTCGACCAGGTTCTGCTTCAGCCGGTTGCCGGTCTTGCGGTTCAGCGTATTGAACGACACGCGTTCGGACGACGAGCTCGCGTTGTAGAGCGCGACCGCGCACGAGACGAGCGACAGCTTGAGGTAGCCTTTCCAATACGGCCGCGGCATCGAAAAACTCCGGGATACAGGGCGATGCGCAGTTTACTTTATCCACAGCTGCAGGTCCAACCTGCAGCGGGAAAGAGAACAAAAGGAGTCTGGCGGGGCGGGCGTCAAGCGGTCTTCGCCTTGTCAAGCGCCTCGAATTCCTCCATCGCCGCGCGCACGGCGGATACCGCGGCGGGGGCGCCGGCATAGACACCGACATGGAGGAACAGCTCCTTGAGCTGCTCGCGGGTGAGGCCGTTGTTGAGGCCCATGCGGATGTGCGACTTCAGCTCCTCGGTCCGGCCGAGCGCCGTCAGCACCGAGATGGTGATGAGGCTGCGCGTGGCGCGTTCGAGGCCCGGGCGCGCCCACACCGCGGCGAAGCAATGCTCGAACAGGAACTGGCGCAGGTCGCGCGTCATCTCGTGCTCGGCGGCCTGGTCGAGCGCCTTCTGCGCGACGTCGTGCCCGCGCATCTCGAACCAGACGTCACGGCCCTTCTTGAAGCCGTCGTTCTCGTCATAGGGAAGCTTGGCCATTGGTTTCCTCCATTCGATCTGCTTAAGCGGCCTTGCGCACCGCGCGCGCGACCTCGCCCCAGCGCTCGAGGACCTTGGGGTCGACCTCGCGCCAGTGCGAGGCGAGGTAGATGACCAGGCGCGAGGCGATGCCCTTGTAGCGGGCGATCATGCGGTCGGCGACCTCGTCCCACCGCGCCACCACGGCGAAGTTGTCGAGGATCTCGTCGGTCAGCAGAGTCTCGGCGCGGGCGCTGTCGCCGGTCTTGAGGCAGTCGCGCAGCTGGTCGCGCAGGCCGGTGTAGCCGAGATCGTCGAACTGGAAGGCGTAGTTGGGCGTGGCACCGTAGAAGGCGATCGTCGTCTTGGCTTCCTTGACCGATAAAGCCCGCTCCTCCGGCGTGTCGCCGGCGGCGACGATCACCGGGATGATCTTGTCGATCTTCGCCGGATCGCGGCCGGCGCGCGCCGCGCCTTCGGCGATGCCGGGCAGCAGGCGCTCCTTGATGTAGTGCATCGAATGCATTGGATGGACGTGCACGCCGTCCGCCACTTCGCCGACCACGCGCAGCATCAGCGGGCCGACGGCGGAGATGTCGACCTTCACGTCCTCGTACGCGTGGCGCGGCGGCGTCCATTGCTCGGTGAGCAGCGAGAGCTTGTAGTAGCGCCCGTCATGCTGCAGCGGGGCCTCGCGGCGGAAGGCCGACAGGCAGGCCTTGGTGGCCAGCACATAGTCCTTCATCTGCGCCGCCGGCTTGTCGAAGGTGCTGGCGTACCGCCTGATGATGTGGGCCTTCACCTGGCTGCCGAGGCCGAGGCGAAACTTGCCCCGGGTGTTCTGCGCCAGCTCCCAGGCGATTTCCGCCGTGATCATCGGGCTGCGCGGGAAGGCGAGCGCGATGCCGGTCGAGAAATGCAGCGACGGCGCAGCCAGCGACGCCGCGGCGATGTTCATCCACGGCACCTGATGGCCCTCGGTGAACAGCATGCCGGAGAAGCCGGCCGCTTCCACTCTGCGAGCCAGGGTCGCCACGTTGTCCCACGTCGTCGCGCGGGTCATGACGTCGAATTCCATGGTCGTCTCCTCCGTCGTCGTCGCGGCCTTGCCACGGCGGGAACAGGTGGGTCAAGTTTGCGGCGGAGAAACGGAGGCGGACATGAGCCAGGAGACTTCAGCGCGACGCGACGTTCTCAGGCAGATGGCGGCCGCGGGCGCGACGGGACTGGCCGCGGGCACGCTCGGCCAACCGGCGGCGCGGGCGGCTGGCCCGGCCGCCTACGATCCGGGCGCGCACTTCGACGTCGCCGTCAGCGAGGTCGAGCTTCGGCGCAACAGCGCCGGTCGGATGCTGATGGCCCGGATCTATCAGCCGCAGGGCGCCGGGCCGTTTCCGACGGTGCTCGATCTGCATGGCGGCGCCTGGAACCAGAAGAACCGCCTGGCCGAGGAGCCGATGGATCACGCCCTGGCGGCGAGCGGCCTGCTCGTGGTGGCCGTCGACCTGACCGTGGCGCCCGAGGCGCCCTATCCGGCCTGCATCCAGGATGCCAACTACGCGGTGCGCTGGCTGAAGGCGAATGCGGGGCGCTGGAAAGGCGACGTCTCCCGGCTCGGCGTCTATGGCTCGTCGAGTGGTGGCCACGTCGCCGAACTCCTGGCGATGCGACCGCACGATCCTCGCTACGCCTCGATTCCACTCGAGGGCGCGCCCGACATCGATGCCACGGTGGCCTACGTTGCCATGCGCTCGCCGGTCAGCAACACCTTCGCGCGCTGGCAGAATGCCGAGCGCCGCCACAACGAGAGCATGATGAACAACAACAAGGTGTTCTTCTCGCCGTGGGAGACGATCCACGAAGGCAATCCGCAGGAGATCCTCGAACGCGGCGAGAAGGTTACCCTGGTGCCCTTCCTCATCATGCAGGGCGCGCTCGACGACAATGTCCTGCCGGAGATGCAGGAGAACTTCGCCAACGCCTACCGGGCGGCGGGCGGCCAGTGCGACTATCGCCTGTTCGAGAATTCGGTGCATGAGTGGGTCGCCAAGCCCGGCCCGCAGACCGACAAGGCACGCGAGACGGTGAAGGATTTCATCGCCCGCCAGCTGAAGGCCTGAGACATGCCCACCAACAGTGCCGTGTTTGACTACATCGTCGTCGGCGCCGGATCGTCCGGCGCCACACTTGCAAGCCGCCTCACCGAAAGCGGCGTCCACAAGGTGCTGCTGCTCGAGGCCGGCACCCAGGGCTCGAGCTACTTCTGGTCGCGCGTGCCGGTCGGCGTCTCCAAGATGATCGATCTGCCGGCGGTCAACTGGTGCTTCTCGTCGGAGCCGGATGAAGGTTCGGGCGGCCGCCGCATCGAGGTGCCACGCGGAAAAATGCTGGGCGGGTCGAGCTCGATCAACGGCATGGTCTATATCCGCGGCCAGGCGCAGGACTACGACCACTGGGCGCAGCTCGGCAATCGCGGCTGGAGCTGGCAGGACGTGCTGCCGGTCTACAAGAAGATGGAGAATTACGACGGCGGCTCGGATGAGCTGCGCGGCCGCGGCGGGCCGTTGCGCATCACGGACACGCCGCGCCACAAGGTCCCGCTGCTCGAGAAGATGATCGAAGCGGCGAACAAGATCGGCCTGCCGTTCAATCCCGACCTAAACGGGGCGACGCAGGAAGGCATCGGCATGTCGCAGGTGACGATCGCCAAGGGCCGCCGGCAGAGCACCGCCTTCTGCTACCTCGACCCGGCGCGCTCGCGCGCAAACCTCACGGTCGAGACCGGCGCGCATGCCGAGGGGTTGGTGCTCGACGGCAAGCGCTGCGTCGGCGTGCGCTATTCGGTGAACGGCCAGAAGCGCGAGGCGCGGGCTTCCCGCGAGGTGATCGTCAGCTCCGGCTCGATCAACTCGCCCAAGCTGCTGGAGCTCTCCGGCATCGGCCAGGCCGACCGGCTGCGTGCGATCGGCATCACGCCGGTGCATGAGCTCAAGGGCGTCGGCGAGAACCTGCGCGACCATTATTCGCCGCGCGTGAAGTTCGAGATCATCGAGCGCAACGCCACCTTCAACGACAATGCCCGCGGCTGGCGGGGCGCGCGCGAGGCGCTGAAATACGCGCTGTGGGGCGAGGGCTTCCTCGCCTCGACATCGGTGCCGATCCGCATGTATTTCCGCACCCGGCCCGGCCTCGAGACGCCGGATGCCACGATCTCGGTCGCGCCGTTCCTCTACGAGCGGTTCGGCCAGGAGCGGCGCATCGCCAAGCGCCGCGGCATCACCATGAACGTCAACGTGCTGCGCTCGGAGAGCGTCGGCTCGATCCACGTGAAGTCGGCCGATCCCGCCGAGCCGCCGGCGATCCGCTTCAACTTCCTGTCGTCCCAGCATGATCGCGACGGCGTGCTCGCCGCTATCCGCAAGGGCCGCGAGCTGATGGCGACCTCGCCGCTCAAGGAGATCACCGGCGAGGAGATCGCGCCCGGGACGCATCTCAAGAGCGACGACGAGCTGCTCGAATGGGTGCGCCACAACGCCGAGACGACCTACCACCCGGTCGGCACCTGCAAGATGGGCAACGATCCGATGGCGGTGGTCGATCCCGAGTTGCGCGTGCACGGCATCGCCGGCCTCAGGGTCGCCGACGCCTCGATCATGCCGACGCTGACCAGCGGCAACACCAACGCGCCCTGCATCATGATCGGCGAGAAGTGCGCCGCGATGGTGCTGGCGGCGGCGGGGCAGGAGCGCAAGGCTGCAGCTTAGAACGAGATGACTCAGGCCGACTAATCCGTCGTCCCGACCGAAGCGCCGAAGGCGCGTAGTGGAGGGACCTTTTTTCAACAATCAGCCGCAAATCGCCAAAAAAAGGTCCCTCCACTACGCCTCGCTGCGCTCGGCTTCGGTTGGGACGACGGAGGGAGTTTGAGTAATCCCAGCCTAGGCGCCGCCCAGCCGCGCCGGGTCGAAGACCTTGAGCCGCTCCGGGGCGAAGGGCGTCAGGTTCACGTGGCTGGTCACGCCGTCGAGGATCAGCTCGGCCATCGCCTCGCCGGAGGCGGGCGCGTTCAGCATGCCCCAGACGCTGTGGCCGGTCGCGATGTAGGCGCCGTCGACGCCTGACACGCGGCCCATCAGCGGCACCCCATCCTCGGTGACGGGGCGAAAGCAGGCCTGCCGCGCCCGGATCGGCGCCGCCGCGAGGACGGGCGACAGGGAGCGGCACAGCGCCTCCAGCCGCGCATGTGCTCCCTCGTCGGCCACGACGCCGGCCGGATCGACCGGCAGCGGCGACGTGCTCGAGACGGCGCAGGCCCACACCGTGCCATCGGCGCGCGCGAACACCTCCGGCGTCAAGACCTCGCCACTCGCCTCCTGGTACTCGAGGAACAGCGCCTCGGCGGGCACGCTGTCGCCGGTCTCGAACACCAGGCTGTGGCCCTTGAAGCCGTAGACCCCCGGCAGCGGCAGCCAGCGCGACGCCAGGATCGACCACGGTCCCATGGCGATCACCACCGCGTCGCCCTCGACCACCGCGCCATCCTCGAGCGCGACGCCATCGATGGAGCCGCTCGATCGTGCCAGGTCCACCGCTTCGCCCTGTCGCAGCTTGGCGCCGTGAGCCTCGGCAGCCCGCATCAGGCCGCGCGTGAAGGCGCGCGGTTCGACCAGCGCGGTCGTCTCCGGCGTGCCGATCTGGCCGGTGATCGTCACGCTGTCGCTCAGCCACGCCTGCCGGCTGCCGCCACTGGCGCGCTCGCTCTCGATCGCCCAGCCGGCATAGGTGGTGAGCCGTCGATAACCCCATGGATTGCCGAGCGTATCGGCGAGCTCGGCATGCAGGGCGAAGCTGCGCCGCGCCAGCCGGTCGACCACGGTGCCGCGGCACCAGTCGAGCGCCAGGAAACCGCCCGACTTGCCGGAGGCAGCGCCTCCCACCTCGTTGCGCTCGATGACGACGGCCTCGGCACCGCGCCGGCTCAGGAAATAGGCGATGGCGGAGCCGATCGCGCCGCCGCCGCAGATGACGACGCGCATCCCGCGGATCTAGTGCAGGCCGTAGAAGCCCATGGCGCCGCCGGCCATGATCTGCCGCTGCGTCTCGGCCGACAGGCCCTTCATGCGCTCGCGCAGCATGTCGGGCGCGCCCGGGAAGAAGCCGTCGCGATGCGGGTAGTCGGTCGCCCAGAGGATCTTGTTCCCGCCGATGTAATCGGCCAGCGCGCCGATCGAGCCCTCGACCGGCTCGAACGAGATCCAGCAGTTGCGCCGGAAGATGTCGCTCGGCCGCATGCTGAGGCCGGAGTCGTTGAAGCCCTTGTCGTCGAAGTGGCGGTCCATGCGGTCGAGCCACGGCGCGATCCAGCCGCCGCCCGATTCGAGGAAGCCGACGCGCAGCTTCGGATGGCGCTCGCACACGCCGCCCCAGATCATGCTCATGGCCGCCAGCATCATCTCCATGGTGTGCGAGATGATGTGCTGCGCGCCGCGGCCGTCGAAGCGGTCGACGCCGACCGTCGGCATGCCGCTGTTGCCGCCCTCGTGCAGGCCGATCGCGAAGTCGAGCTCCTCCGCCGCGGTCCAGAACGGCTCGTAGTCCGGCGAATGAAGCAGGCGCTCGTTGTAGGGATTGGGCCGCAGGAAGCCGCCGCGGAAGCCGAGCGTCTCGCGGGCGAAGCGCATCTCTTCGGTCGCCGCCTCGATCGACTGCATCGGCAGCATGGCGATGCCGAACAGCCGGTCAGGGTAGGGCTTGCAGTAGTCCGCGAGCCAGCGGTTGTAGGCACGGCACATCGCGGCAGCGAATTTGGGATCGGCGATGGAGCCGGCGAACAGGCCGAGGCTGGGATAGAGGAACGCCGCGTCGATGCCGTCGAGATCCATGTCGGGGATACGGGCGTGCGGATCGAACCCGCCCTTGCGTCCGTCCTCGTAGTCCATGCTTTCCGCCACGACCACGCCCTGGCGGGCGCCGACCCCGCCGATGCCGCCGAAGCCCGCGCGGCTGCCGAGGATCTTCTCCTCGAGCAGCAGGCGCTGCTTGCCGTGATTGTCCTTCACCAGCCGTGGCGCGCGATCGCGAAACGCCGGATCGAGATAATCGTGCCACAGGCTGAACGGCTCGAGGATGTGGCCGTCGGAGTCGATGACGTTGTACGTGCGACTCATGTTTCCTCCTTGGCGGCCTTTGGTCGGCGCGCTCGGATATCAGCGAGTAGACCACAGGAAGGACGAACAGCGAAAGGCAGAGTGCCCTCCCCCGAAGACGGGGAGGACGGTGCATCCGCCTATCGGCTGGCCAAGCTCGTGACGGCGCCGCCGGTCGAGGTGCGGCCGCCGTCGACCACGAACTGCCCGCCGGTCGTGTTGGAGGCGAGGTCGGAGCAGAGGAACAGCACCATGTTGGCGATCTCCTCGGCGGTCGAGTACCGGCCGGTCGGCAGCGAGGCCTGGTAGCGCTGGTTGACCGCCGCGGGATCGCCCGGCGAGAGCTGCGCCTCCAGCGAATGGATCATGCGCGTGTCGACCGGACCGGGACAGACCGCGTTGACGCGGATGCCCTGGCGCGCCACTTCGCCGGCGGCCGTCTTGGTGAGGCCGATCACGGCATGCTTCGACGCGACATAGGCCGGCATGCCCGGCGTTCCGACCAGGCCCGCGACCGACGCCGTGTTCACGATCGCGCCACCGCCCTGGCGGATCATCTCGGGCAGCACGTGCTTCAGGCCGAGGAACACGCCCTTCACGTTCACGCCGATCACGGAGTCGAACACGGCCTCGTCGCAGTCGACGATCGGGGAGACCTTGCCCTCGATGCCGGCGTTGTTGAAGAAGCAGTCGATGCGCCCATACGTGTCGATCGCCGCCTTCACATAGGCCTTCACCTCGGCTGACTTCGTCACATCTGCTGTGACTGCGATCGCCTCGCCGCCGCTCTGGCGGACGATGCCGGCCGTAGCCTCGGCCGCCGCACCGTCGCGGTCGACCGCGACCACCTTCGCGCCCTGCCTGGCGAAGGCCACGCACGCCGCACGCCCGATGCCGTTTCCGCCGCCCGTGACCAGGGCGACCTTGCCGGTGAAATCCATGCTTCCTCCCTTGTCCCTCGAAGTCAGGAGACTACCATTGCCGGCCATGACCATCACCGTCATCCCCCGCCATCCGGCGCTCGGCGCCGAAGTCCAGGGCGTCGACCTGCGCCGGCCGATGGATACCGCTACGCGGCAGGCCGTGATCGATGCCTGGACCCAGCACCTCGTCCTGGTCTTCCCCGGCCAGGTCATCACCGACCAGGAGCATGTTGCGTTCACCCGCCATTTCGGCGAGCCGGAGATCTTCCACCAGACCTCGCTCAGCCTGCGCTCGGACCGGGTGCGCGAGATCTTCCTGGTGTCCAACGTCGACGAGAACGACCGGCTGATGATGCCCAGCGAGCCGTCGCAGAAGCAGCTCTCCTCGTCGCGCCAGTGGCACACCGATTCGAGCTACCGGCCGATGCCCAGCGTCGGCTCGCTGCTGCACGGCATCGAGATCAGCCGGACCGGCGGCATCACCCAGTTCATCAACATGTACAAGGTCTACGAGGACCTGCCGGAGTCGCTGCGACGCCAGGTCGAGGGCCGCAGGGCGCGGCACGATTTCGGCATGCTGCACCGGATCACCGGAGCCCCGGCGCCGACCAAGGCCGAGCAGGACGCGATGCCCGCGGTGTGGCATCCGATGGTGCGCCGCCATCCGGTGAGCGGCCGCAAGTCGCTCTACATCAGCTCGATCTACAACGACCGGATCGAGGGCCTCGACGAGAAGGCCTCGATCCGGCTGATCGACGAGCTGTCGGAGTTCGCCGCCCAGCCGCAGTACATGTACCGCCACGTCTGGGAGCCGCACGACGTGCTGATGTGGGACAACCGCTGCACCGTGCACGCGGTGACGCCGCACGATCCCACCGAGCGCCGCGTGATGCATCGTACCACCATCGTCGGCAGCGAACCGGTCGTCGCCGGCTGATCGCCTCTTCGTATGGACCATGTCGCGAGCGTTCCCTCGGCAACCTCCGGTCGCATGCGGCCGGAGGCGCTGGGGCTCGCGCTCGTGCTGCATGCCGTGGCGGCGCTCGCGCTGTGGTACCTCGCGGCGCACGCGCCGACGATCGTGCCGAAGGAAGAGCCGATCGAGGTCACGATCGAGCGATCGCCGCCGAAGCCGCCCGAGCCGCCGCCCCCTCCGCCGCCCCAGGCCCAGCCGAAGCCGATCCCGCCTCCGCCGCCCGAAGGGCTGAAGCCGCCGGCGGAGAAGGAGGCCGACAAGGCGACGAGCGTGCGGCCCTCGGGCGAGGCGCCGAAGGATATCGCCGCGCCGCCGCAGCGCTCGCTCGAGGAGATGGTGCCCAAGCCGGCCGACCAGCCCAAGCCGCCGACCGAGACCGCCATGGTGGCGCCCAATCCGCCGTCGCCCGTGCCGCCGCCGGACCGGCCCACCCTGCAGCCCCTTCCAAAGCCCGAAGCGGGCCCCACGGTCGAGCCCATGCCGCCCCGGCCCACCCCGCCGGTCGAGAAGCCGCCGACCGTGGCGCGGCCGCAGCCGCAGCCGCAACGCGCGCCGCCGCCACCCTCATTGACGCCGCACCAGCAGCCGCAGCCCTCGCCCCTGGTGGCACCGCGGCCTCAGGCGCAGCCGCCGGCCGTGGCGCGGCATCAGGACATGCCGACGGCGCCGTCGTCGCCGTTCGTCAACCCGGCCGCCGAGCATGCGCGCGCGACGGCCGAGCAGAACTATCTCTGGCAGGTGGTGAGCAAGCTGCGCGGCTACCGCTATCGCGCCGACGTGCCGCTGATGGAAGGGCTCACGGTGGTGCAGGTCGTCATCGCGCGCGACGGCCGGCTGCTCGACGCGCAGGTCGTGCGCTCGAGCGGGGTGCCGGCGATGGATCAGGGCGTGCTGGCCGGCATCCGCCAGGGCTCGCCCTACGCGCCGCTACCCGCGTCCCTGTCGGGCCCGAGCGCGCGTTTCAGGCTGCCGCTGGTGTCGGTGCCGGACCAGCGCTGAGCACGCGTCTCTTCTGAGCTGCAAAGCGCCACTCGCCCGGCGCGCAGATTTTTCTTTGCGGCCGATACACAAATTTCGAACGCGGCGGCGGGCGATTCCCTGGGAAATCCCGCTCCGGAATGTCAAAGATCGCGAATCCGGCGCTCGCAGCGAGCTCATCATGGGCAATGGTAGGCGATCGAGGCCCGCA
>Ga0209062_1003639_pt1 | contig 17480 bp, 20 predicted proteins | sample Coa_R2_2_FD_187158 | JGI IMG/M metagenome (GOLD analysis project Ga0209062, IMG submission 187158) | Surface soil microbial communities from Centralia Pennsylvania, which are recovering from an underground coalmine fire - Coalmine... | ecosystem: Environmental > Terrestrial > Soil > Unclassified...
GCTCCCCGACCAGTGGAAACGGGCGCAAGCTGCCCGATCCACCGCCCTGGGAATCCCGGCTCCTCCCACGATGGGTTAGCACCTGCACTTCACGTATCGCTCACGAATCATTCCGAGGACGACAACCACCGCCGCCCATAACAGTACCTGCCCTACCACCCTGCCTTTGACCGCGCACTGTGTAGCACGCCGCTGCTGCCAGAATCCGAACCCGATTAGCACGACGGAAAATCCGAGCAGCCACGGGCGCAGCGTTGTAAAGAGCGCGCTAGCCGTCCCGGCGCCAAGCGCCGCAGCAAAAGCGAGCGGGAGGCAGCAACTCAGGGAAGCAAGCGAACTCAGAATCGCGCCAACCGATGCCGAGATGCCTGTCCCTTGTTTCACGGATTGTCCGCCTTGCGCGCATCACGCACCGCTCGCCGGATCATTTCCGCTGGCGGCACACCCGGAACTTTCGAACCCGGATACAACCTGCAGGACACGGCATATTCGTTTCCCAATTCCTCCGCGACATCGCGTCCGTTAATGAGAATCGTGGGAGAACCACAAAAGCGAAGTGCCTTCGCCGTAGCGATGTCGTTCACCGCCACTTCTGAAATGTCCGCCGTGATGCCTTCTGCAGCCAAGACTTCCTTCAGCTTGAGAATCGCGGCCGGATGGTGCGGGCAGTCGGGCACGTAGAGAACTTCAATCTTCATTTTCGGCTCTTTGGTTTAAGTTGGTTTTTGTCGGCCAGAAGCGGGCAGTGCGCGGATCGTTTGTGCAGTTCTCGGTTGCAGCTTCGGAGCGCGAGCCGCAGTTCGCGCTCCAGCTTCTGAAGGTCGGTGAGCTTGTGATGCACGTGGACTAGCTTTTGTTCGAGACGGCGGCGCACCGGAGCGCACGGCTGCAGGCGGCTCTATCTGCCTTAGTGCAAGGAGTTCTCGTACCTCACCGAGCGTGAATCCCAGCCCTTGCGTGCGACGGACGAACCCGAGCGTCTCGATGTCGCTTTCTCCGTACTGCCGAAAACCGCCTTCGCTTCGGGGTGCAGGGGGCAAGAGAGCGTTGCGTTCGTAGAACCGAATCGTGTCTACGCTCAAGCCTGCTTTTTTCGCGATGGTGCCAATCTGCATGGCGTTGGCTCCTCTTCAAGAACCTACACCCTTGAGTGTAGTCCAGAGTCAACTCCGTTCTCGAGAATCAAGCAGCTTTGGAAATAATCTCAGTGAACGCTATCTGAATGAGTGAACATAAAGCGCTTGGCCACCACTGAGGCGCGCGGTTGTTCGGACTTCGTCCGAGCCATAGGTGCCACCCAAGAGGCTCATGTTATTTCTTATTGCCGCCTTTTGCCGCCTCGCAAAACTGCTAAGTTATTCGAAGCAAATGGGATGGTTGGTAGGGGCGGTGGGGATCGAACCCACGACCTTCGGCTTAAAAGGCCGCTGCTCTACCACTGAGCTACGCCCCTGAATTTGCCCACACGTTTGCTTGGGCCGGAAAAGGTGTCGCAGGCCCAAATCGATGGTGCCGCATCACGGGAAGTCTTCGGATTCGGGAATCTTCTCCGCGGAATGCCTCATTTAAGTCTACCATGCCTGCCGTGTGCGCGTCTGTGGTGCGCAGACAATGCGGCGAGGGAGCGTACCGACCCGAGACCTGGAAGAATTTCGAGCCGCAGTCTGTGGATGGGGCAAATCTGTGGGGGCAAAAGCCAGCGGCAAACGGCAGAAGATCCGGCGCTCGTCGAGCAGTCCGTTGTCGCCCGGGAGCAGAAGAATGCGGACTACGCGGCGGAATTGTAGGCGCTTCGGACCGAAAGCATGGAACCCGTATTTCGATGCTCCCGATGCATCCGTGATTCGCACGCGTGCTCAAGCGATTCCGTTGAAATAGACGATGGAGACATGGCTCATCAGCACAGACCCGGAGCCGAGGATTGAAGCATGGCAATTGTTTGACAGCGGCGTCTCGATGATCAATGTAGACGCGGGACAGGCCGACGCGCGAGCCGACCGCGCACAAGCAGGATCAGGATAAAGTCCAGCGCCGCCGCAGTTCTCGGCGGCCTTCTGAACCGAGCCCTCAGGAGGCCTTCTCGCTCTTGCCCTTCGGCGGAGGTACCTTCGCGCCTTTTTTGCGCGCTTCAGACAGGCCGATCGCAATGGCCTGTTTGCGGCTCTTGACGGGTCCGGCCTTCCCGCGTTTGCCGGAGCGCAGCGTGCCCCGCTTTCTCCTGCGCATAGCGCTCACGACGGATTTAGATGCCGCCTTCCCGTATTTCGCCATAAACCACAGTCCTCCGTTTTGCCGATCTGCCGGGCAGAACAGGTCAGGTTAGGTTGTTGCAACAGCCGCCTTGGGTTCGCCGAAGCAGCTGAGAATCTTGGTGTAGCCTCCCCCGGCTGTCGAATTTGTCGTGCGCTTCCGGAACCTGATCGGTCGAGATGTGATGACTTACGATCTTGCTGGGCTTCGCCTTTCCGTTCACAACCGGATCCCGCAGGTATTCGTTGTATCTCTTTACGGGCGCCTGGCCGCTGCCGCGGGTGCTGGATTTTTCGAATACCGTGCCGACGAGAAAGGGATGGACTCCTCGCTTCGCCTGTTTGTTAACACCTCCCGGATCGGAAGCGAAATAGACTTTGATGATTCCCCGATGGCCCGTTGGATTCTTTCAAATCGCTGCACCCGTCGTAGCGGGTGCAGGTCGCTCCCGCAAATCGCGCTGGCTGTCACGCGCAGCAGCGCTCCGTGGGTTGACTGATCTTCGGCTTCGGTCGTTCGCTGAACCTCATCGTGCGCTCTTTTTCATGTACGGCAGCTTTCATGGCAACTCCGGCCGGCAGCTGCCTACGCCATTGACCCTAGACCGCCCCGCTGGTTAAATCGATGGTCCAGTCGCTGTAAAGAGGCAGGGGACTCCATGTATTTCATGCACTTTGCGCATGCGCCTGCGTTGAGGCGGCCGTTCACGCGCGAAAATCCGTTCACGTCCGGCACAGCTTGCTAAATGAATCAGCGGATGGCATCGGTATTTGCGCATGGCTGCCTGGCCCTCAAATCCCCGTAATTCGAATCCCGGCGTGCTTCACTTTGTTTCGTATGTTCACTGTGATCAGCAGCGCCGTGATCTGCTCCACGATCCGGCAATTCTCCAGCGCTCCTCCATCCACTGCGCGCACTCCCGGAACGGCTCGCGCCAATTCATTCGCCGCTTGTCGCGCCCCCGCGTCGTTCGTGCAAATAATCGCGTCGCAATCCACTTCGTGCTCGCCTTCCAGCAGCGTTGCTGAAATATTGTGAAATGCTCCCGCAACCTTCACACCCTCTGGCGCGAAGGCCGCCGCCTGCTCCGCCGCCGACCCTTGCCACACGCCCAGCACTCGCGTTGCGCGGTCTCCCACAGCTGCCGCCAGCGGCACTGTCGTCGAAATCAGTACCGCGCCTGGCCGCAGCGCCTTCTGAATATGCTTTAGCGTCGCCGCTTGCGCTTCAAAGGGAACCGTCAGCACCACCACTCCGCTCGCCGCGGCCGCTGCGGCATTCTCCATGCCTTCCACTTTCGCCGCTCCTCCCGCGCGCTGCGCAATCTCTTGCGCCGCTCGCATCGCCCGCCGCGCGTCCCGCGAACCCACGATCACTCGGATTCCCGCGCGTGCCCACCGCAACGCCAGTCCGCGCCCTTCATTTCCCGTCCCGCCAATCATCGCCACCGATTCAATCATCTTGCCCGAACCGCCTCTCGCCAAATAGTGCTGCTCGTGCCATCGTGCCGTTCCGCCGCACTCATCCTACTACCCCGAATCACGAAAAGGACATCGGGCCCCGAGCGCCGTGTCCTCGCCACGCTCCTCATGGACCGGCACGTCCCAGGTTTCGTTTTGTTTTGAGAGGGCCGCTCAAGAGCATCGAACATCTCATTTCGTGCGCGAAGAATTGGGGCAGATCAGCCGCAATCAGGGCGGATACATGGCTCACGACGAATGAAAAGCATGAGCGGCGGCTGCCCCAACATTGGTGGCATCTGCGTCGCGTGCACGATGCCGGGGTTTCCAGACAAGTTCATGCCGTTCATGGATGAGCCGCCCGGGGCAAGCCTTTCGACAAGCACCTTCGGAATTTACGGCAGAGCCATCCGCGCGCTCCGCGCCATCACCGATACCACCGTGAACAAGATGTGGGTAACCTGGTCTGTCCCTCTTCCTACGATTTAGGCGAGCGGCTGCGCCTCGTCTTGATGTCAGTAACGGGGGGTGAAGACAAGCCCCTGAAATATCCGACCATTTTTGATACGAGCGACGCAGCCATTCTAACGAAGCGCGATCTTATCGGCGCCGTCGAATTCGATGCCGCGCTTGTGCGACGCAATATCGAGGCCGTTCGTCCAGGAATGAGCGTCTTTACGCTCTCCGCCAAGACGGGAGAGGGAATGAGCGAATACCTTGAAGCGATTCGCGCACAGCGGCGTCCCGGGCAAGATTGACACTCACACTCCGTTGAGCGTAACGTGACTTTGCCGTTTTGAGATTTTTCCCCGGAGGAACGGATGCCTCGTGCCATTGTTTTGCCCGCTGCGCTCTTACTCGGTGGGTGCGTGTTTGCTGCGCAAGAAACCGCCGATCAGCCGGTCGTGGCGAGAAGTACCATGGCGAAATTCGAAGCCGCGAAGGATCTGCCGGACTGCGTGAGCATTGCCCCGGCTCGAGGCAATCCGAGCAATGGTCCATCAGCAATTTTTTTGAAAGCGGAGTCGAACTGCATCGTTCCGTACCATTGGCACACGGCTAACGAAAGCCTGGTTCCGCTCCTCGGCCTGTTGCAAGTGACGGTCCATGGTGAGCGGCCGAAGGTTGTCGCCAACGGTGATTACGCATATATGCCAGCTCAGCGCGTCCATATGGCCAAATGCGCCAGTTCCAAACCTTGCACCGTGATTCTGCAGTTGGACGCTGCAATGGACATGCACTACGTGGATAAGGACGGAGAAGAAATCTCCGCAGAAGCCGCACTAGCGAGCGTCAATCAGCCTGTTACCAAGAGCGCTCCAAAGCCCTAGCTTTGGGCGCCCAATTGGCCGCGCTATTCTCCCGCCGCGGAGATTGCACTGCGACATGTATGAGTCGCGTATCGAACGGCCGGAGAATCGAATGAAATGAATCGTGATGGCTGCGGCGTTTGGCGCCTTATTTTCGCGGGCGGTCTTTGCGAGTTGCACTTCGCCAAGAGCCAAGCACAGCTCCGCATGAGAAGGCGGAGTACAAAACGCCGGGGCTTGGCTGGTCGGGAGAGGTGCTTGCAGGGAAGGAGCAATGCCGCCGCGGAGGGGCACTGCCGGTGTAACCCGCGGTTGCTATAGTATTTGCAGTCCAATCGGCGGAGGGCTGGCATGAAACCCGAAATTCAGGTGGCGTCCCACTACACGCGGGGCAAGCTGGAAGAAGCGATTCTGGCGGGAGTGCGGGCAGCGGGGAAAGACAGCGGCACGCTCACCGCGGCGGACTTGGCCCCGGTGGATGAGTTTCACGTCGGTGGGCTCGAAGCAACGCAATTTCTTGCGAAAGCGATGTGCTTGCGCCCTGGAATGCGTCTGCTGGATGTTGGTTGCGGGATCGGAGGGCCTGCGCGCTACTTTGCCGGGGAACACAAGTGCATGGTCAGCGGGATTGACCTGACCGAGGAATTCGTCAGCACAGCGCAGAGTCTGACGAAGCTTGGCGGGCTTGACGGCCAAGCGGAGTTTCACCGCGCGAGCGCATTGGAACTGCCGTTCGAAGCGGGCTCTTTCGATGGCGCCTACATGATCCACGTAGGCATGAACCTGCCGGACAAGCTCTCCGTATTTCGGGAGGTCGCGCGTGTCTTGAAGCCTGCGGCGCGATTCACGATTTTCGATTTGATGTTCGCGAAGAAGGCACCCCTGCGGTTTCCGGTGCCCTGGGCGATGACCGAGGAAACCAGCTTTGTGAGCGATGTGCCGGCTTACCGGACGGCCCTCGAACAGGCCGGGTTCTCTGTCGAGAAGGAAATCAGCCATCGAACCTTTGCCATCGAGTTTACGCAGCGGTTTGCAGCGCGGGTCGCGGCGGGTAGCGCGCCGGCGTTGGGGCTGCATATTCTCATGGGTGAGAAGACAGCGGCGATGTTGAAGAATGTGTTGGGGGCGATGGTGGACGGAGTGCTGGATCCGATGGAACTGGTTGCCCGCAAAGGGTAAGAGGCGGAAGGTGGCGGTTCGCAGAGTGCTGCAATTGGGCGATCCGGCGTTGCGGGAACCCGCGCGATGCGTGGACGATCCATGTGCGCCGGAGATTTTCGGATTGGTCGAGGATTTGCGCGACACTTTGGCGCATTGGCGCACAGAATCCGGCTATGGCCGCGGTATCGCGGCGCCGCAACTTGGTGTCGGGCTGCGAGTAGTTTTTTTGAATTTGCCCGGGTATCCCGATTGGCCGCTGATCAATCCCGAAATCATCTGGCGCGGCGAAGAGAAAATCACCGTTTGGGACGCCTGTCTGAGCTTTCTTTGCATTTTCATGCAAGTCGAGCGTCACCGCGATATTCGCGTGCGATACCAGAATCTCGGCGGCACATGGCACGAGCTTGCCGCGGGCGATCACAGCAATTTATCCGAGTTGCTGCAACATGAAATCGATCATCTGGATGGGATTCTCTGCATCGATCGCGTGAAGGACGTGCGGACCATTTGCACAAAAGAGGAATTTGAGGCGCGTCACAGCGCCGGTAGTCCTTATGCCAACGCGGCACGGAAGGGATAGGAGACACCAGTTCGGTGCTCGAATGGAATTTTGGATTCACAACGATACACCGATTGGACCGCTGCTCTTGGCGGGAGGTCAAACAGGGCTGCGGCTTTTGAGTTTTGCGGCGAGCCGGCGCGCCCAAAAGCCGAATCCCGGCTGGCAAGAGAAGCGATCCTCGTTCACGGACGTGATTCAGCAGCTGGATGAATACTTTTGCGGGAAACGCCGTGAATTTGAAGTGCCGTTGGCCCTGGATGGCACGGAGTTCCAATTGCGTGTTTGGAACCGGCTGCTACAAATCCCTTATGGTGAAACTCTGGCCTACGGGCAACTCGCGCGCGAAATCGGGGCGCCGCGAGCGGCGCGAGCGGTTGGCCTGGCAAACGGAGCGAATCCGATCCCCATCATCGTTCCTTGCCATCGTGTGATTGGCAGCAACGGCAGCCCCACGGGCTTTGGCGGCGGCCTGCCACTGAAGAACAGGCTGCTCGCCCTGGAAAGTGCACAGAGGCCGCTGCTGTTTACCGGCGAACCGAGCTGAAAGCCCACTTCCAAGCAAAATAGCCGATCCCGGTTTCCCAACGGTCCCAGGTGCCGGAATCGCCGGATCCTTTGGTCTTCTCCCGATTTGAGCAAAGGTGGGAAAACAATAGAACAATAGAACAACAGGAACGGTCCATCCGGTCTGTGCTCTTTTTGCGACGAAAGGCAGGTAAGGTTGGAAAAATAGCTTTGTGGTGCAGTGTGGTCCCGTGCGCCTGAATGCAGACTCGCAATCCCGCAGTTAGGCGACCGCCCATCTTCAGGAAAGCGCCATGAGTCCAGCCACGCTAGTGAGCGGCCGACATTTTGCCTTCGCACTGACTTCTTTCTGCGACTTTACAGGCGCAGCGAACTGCGGAATCCTCTCGCGGCGTAGTACGAATCCGCTCCATTATGGTAACGGAAGACCGTGTCGTAGCGGCGATCGCAGAAAAGGGCGCCGCCGAGTTTTCTGATCGCGGGCGGTGTCTTTATCCAGCTTGACGTTTTCGTGTCGAAATTGCCGAGCGTTTGCAACTCCCGATACTCGTCTTCGGTCAGGAGCTCGACACCCATGGCCTTAGCCATGGCGATGGCGCTGCCTTTCGGTTTGTTTTCCTTCCTTGCATCGAGCGCTTCCTGGTCGTAGCAGAGGCTCCTGCGGCCTTTCGGACTCTGCTCGGAACAGTCGCAGAAGAGGAATTCGCCGCTGTCCTTGTCATGACCGACGACGTCCGGTTCGCCGCCAGTTCTCTCCATTTCATGGAGCGACCAGAGCTTTGCGGTATTGGCTTCCAATCTGGCCTGCACCTTGGCCCAGTCAAGCGACTTGTGGCGGTTCATGTTTTTCGCGAAACGGAGCTTCAGTGCTTTGATGATTTCTTCCCGCTGCGCCTTCGAGAGATTCGCATTTGCCATGGCCATCCTCGGGAAAAGATAAGACTTCTGGGTGTAATGTTGCCTGCGCGGGAGCCGCGAGTTCAAGCGACGCTTGATGGAGGCTGCCCATTCACTGCGCCCGGCCGACCAAACACGCTCCGGACGTTGCGAGCAAAATTTCGGAACTTCGCCGTAACATTGAATCCATCAGAATCAGGATTTTCTAGATGCGCTCGATTCCGGCGCCCCACTGCAAAACCAGTTGGCGGAACGTTCTTCCGCCGCCGAGCTGGCAGGCATTCCAAGCCAAGATAGCGGCCAAGGAAGGGCCCCAGAATTATTGTCGCGGGATGAAGCATCGCACATCTCGCTACCACCATAAGAGAGAGCGGCCCCCCCTTCAGAATTAAGCCTCCGCGAGTCCCGGTCACTACCAATGGCCAGTTAACTCCGAGGCCACCGTGAGTGCATTCGGAAATTGCCCCTCCCCGGGACGGATGCTACTGTCGGCTTCTAGCTGGAATCAGGCGGAGTCTACACGCTCATGGCCCTTAGCATCGACGACCTGCTGCGCCGCGCTGTCGAAAACAAGTCCTCGGACTTGCATCTGAAGGTCGGAAATCATCCGTACCTTCGGGTGGATGGTCTGCTGATGCCCCTGGCAGACGTCCCACGCATCACCCCGGAAGAGATGCTCTCGATGGCGTTCAGCATGATGACGAACCGCCAAAAGCAGAAGTTCAAGGAAACAGCCGAGTTGGATATGGCCTATGGCGTGGCCGGGCTTGGGCGCTTCCGCGTGAACGTATTCCAGCAGCGCGGCAACGTCGGCATGGTGCTCCGCGTCATTCCGACAAAAATTCGCACCACGGAAGAACTAAACCTGCCCGCTGTGATCAACCGCATCTGCGAAGAGCAGCGCGGATTGGTGCTGGTGACGGGAACAACGGGTTCCGGCAAGTCCACAACGCTGGCGGCCATCATCGACCGGATTAATGCGAATCGCGCGGATCACCTGATCACCATTGAAGACCCGATCGAATTTTTGCATCGCGACAAAAAAAGCTTCATCAACCAGCGCGAAGTGGAAGTGGACACGGCGAACTTCTCGACGGCGTTGCGCGCGGCCCTGCGCCAGGACCCCGACGTGATTCTCGTCGGCGAAATGCGCGACCTTGAAACCATCTCCACGGCGCTGCTGGCCGCGGAAACGGGCCACCTGGTGCTCTCGACCTTGCATACGCTCGATGCCACGGAAACGATTCAGCGTATCATCGCGGTCTTCCCGCCGCCCGAGCAGAAACAGATTCGCTTGCAGCTTGCCGCCACGCTGAAGGCGGTGATTTCGCAACGCCTGGTGCGCCGCGCGGACGACAAAGGCCGTGTGCCCGCTGTGGAGGTGATGATCGCGACCGCGTACATTCGCGATTGCATCATCAATCCCGATAAGACCCGGCTGATACACGACGCAATCGCCGCGGGAACGTCGCAGTACGGAATGCAGACTTTCGATCAATCACTATTCGACCTCTACAATAAGCAGCTCATTACCATCGAGGAAGCCCTGACGCGAGCCTCGAATCCGGATGAGTTTCGCTTGCGCATTCAAGGCATTCGCTCGGCCGCTGACTCCGCGCGCGAGGAAATGGAGCGGCAGATGTCCGACTTCGAGCGCTTCGCTCGCAAGTAGCCTTCCCGACTCTCGCGCATTTGCCTTTGCCCCGTCACTTGCTTGAATCGCGGAGTTGCCTGCCGAGTCGATCGTGCTTGGTGAGCGATTCGACTTTGCGGATCTTGCCGCCGGCTGCTTCCTTCCCGGCCCGCCTTTACGTCAGCAGGCAAGCTGGTCCAGTGCAGGATTCTTTCTTCGACACCCGACTACTGCCTTCGAACCGGGTTTTCGCTGTATTCCCCGGTTTACTTCGCTTGACTCGGGGCCTATTCTCTTCGTGTGTTCCGGAAGGCGCGACAACTCGATACGGAAGCCGAGCTTTACGAAGTGGCGATTCGAGCGCTCATGCGGCGCGCACACTCCGTTTCCGAAATGAAAAAACTGCTGGCGCGACGCACGAAAAACGACTTGCTTGTGCAAGTGGTCATGGCGCGGCTCAAGGAAAGCGGCCAGCTTGATGACGCGCGCTACGCCAAGCAGTTCGTGCGCCAGCGGAAGGAAATCCGCCGGCAAGGGGCGTACCGGATTGCGCGGGACCTTCGGGCCCGCGGCGTACCCGACCGGTATATCCAGGCCGCCGTCGAAGCCGCTGCCGGCGAATACGCCGGCACGCCTGCGGACGAATCCGCGCTGATCCGCCATCGGATCGGCCGCAAGCTGAAATCCTGGCGCGGCGAAATCGACGACAGAAAGATTGCCTCGCTCTGCCGCTCACTGCTGCGCGCCGGTTTTTCCGCGGACGCCATCCGTCGCGAGATTAAGTCCCTTACAGCGGAGGAAATTCCAGAACTAGCTCGGGAAACTGAGCTCGGCTAGCGGTTGATACTTCGTCCTCCGCTGATTATGTTCCGCCGCGACGCCGCAGCCTTGCGACGTGGCCTGCTGGCCTTTACTTCGCGCGCTTCGAAAACGGGATGAGCATCGGGACCCGCGCTCTGTAATCGCGGTACGTATCGCCAAAGAAGCTGATCAAGTCGTGCTCTTCGAGTTGAATCGCAACCAGAATGTAGCCCGTGGTGGCGAGCGAGAACAGCAAATGCCCCTCCGTCATGGTGGGCGCAGCCCAGAAAGCGATCAGGAAGCCCAGGTAAATGGGGTGGCGAACGCCTTTGTAAAGCATCGGTGACTTGAAGCCGATGGGTTGATACTGCTGACCCCGCACGTGATACATCACCTGGCGCAAGCCAAAGAGGTCCATGTGACTCACCAGGAATGTGCTAACAAGCACCGTGAGCCAGCCCAGAAAGAAAAGGCCCATCAGGACCATGCGCCAAGTGGCGTTCTCGACGTTCCAAACGATGCCGGTCATCGGACGCCATTGCCAGTACAAGAGAATCAGGCAAAGGCTCGCAAAGAGGACATAGGTCGTTCGCTCGACGGCGTGCGGGACGACTTTCGTCCAGGCGCGCTTGAACCATTGGCGGGCCATCACGCTATGCTGGATGGCGAAGAGGCCGAGGAGCAGGGCGTCGATTGCTAAAGCGGTACTCGAGAAAACGCCGCCGCCCGAATCAATCGATTTCGGCACGACCAGATTGCCGACAAAACCAATCGCATAGAGAAACGTCACGAAAAAGATCAGATATGCGACGACTCCGTAGAGAAAAGCGAGAATCTTGCTCATTTTCTACCTCCACCCGAGCTTGGGCGCTCGGAAGCCAACCGTTTTGGGAATTTGCGCGAATACTACTGAGCCCAGCCGCGATGGTCAAGGACACATTGCTTATGGCTCAGCCCGTCATCAGCAGATCACCTGTCCGGCGAGAATGAAGATGTGTACCACCCGGCGGCCCCAGATGTATTGCGTGCGGCACAATTTCTCATCAAATATTCTATTCCAACAGCGACGCCGCCATTCCCATGAGAACTCTCTAACGCAATGCGCGATAGCACGCGAAATCGTATGTGCGGCTGGCACAAAAATTGCTTCCTCCCAACAGTTACCTCTATGCGCAAAGTACTCTCGCAAGCTGAAATTGACACCCTTCTGGGGCGGGCTCAGCTATCGCCGAGTTCCGCTGCAACACCCAAAACCATCGTACCGTGCGACCTCGGCCGCTGGAATCAGCTCAGTGCGGACCAGGTTGCTGCCGTAACAACCCTCCACCAATCCCTCGCAAGACGCCTGAGCAGTTCGCTCGAGGCACACCTTCGGGTGGCTTTTGGAGTCGAGCTGGGCAGCGTCGAGCAACTGACCTATCGCGAATTCCTTGAAAGCCTTCCGGATCCGGCTTTTTTTGCTTCTCTGCATGTGATGCCCATTGACATCCGCGCGGGCGTACAGCTCGACCTCGCTGTTGCCTATCCTATGGTCGACATTCTCCTGGGCGGCCCCGGGTCGCCTTCCGAGGAAACACGCGACTTGACGGAAATCGAGGAAGAGATTCTCGAAACCGTTTTCCGCCTGATCGTCCAGGACTTGCACACAACGTGGTCAAGCGTGCTCGACCTTGATTTCCGTTTCGAGGGGCGTCAACGAACTCTGCAGATGCAGAACATGATGCTTCCCGCCGAAAAGGTTCTTTGCGTCAGCTTTCGGCTGCAACTGGCCGAAGTGGCCGGTGGTTTTGCGCTGGTGTTTCCAGCCGCCATTGCCAGCGCTTTGCTCCGGCGCCTTTCTCTGCAATGGTCCTTCTCCGAGCGCATCCCGTCCCGCGAATCACGCCGGCACATGCGCGAGCGCCTGCTGGACAGCAGCTTTCCTGGAGATCTCTCCCTGCCGCTCAGCCCTTTGCCCGTGCGGCAACTCGTGAACCTGGAGCCCGGTCACGTTCTGATGATGCCCAAGAGCACGGCTGAACCCGTGTATTTCAATATCGCTGGAAAGCCGATGTTCCTTGCCTATCCTGTCCGGCACGGCACGCAGCGAGGCGCAAAGATAGTCGAGCGCATCCCGGTCGGGCCGCCCGGCATTGCGCAAGCCGGCGACAAGGCGAACATCTAATCGTCACCCTGCGGTCGGCTTGCTGCTCTCCGCTTTCGACTGGGCCCACATCTGCCGCAGAACTTCCCGGCTATGGAGCAAGTAATGCCAATCGCCGGAAAAAACTTCCAGAGTGATTGTGCCGTCGTAGCGGACGGCCTGCAGGGCCCGCACGCCCCCAGCGATGTCCATTTCTCCCGCCCCGAGGGGAAGATGCAGATCATGAGTTCCGCCGCGATTGTCGTGCAGGTGCACGTGCCGGAGGCGCGTTGCGTATACAGCCAGCACGTCCTCTGTGATGTTCCTGGGCGTCATCAGGTTGGCGTGGCCGATATCCAGATGAAGTCCCAGCGCGGGCAGTGGATCGAGTAACTCGCTCAATTGCTCGACGGTGTTGAAGCTTCCGGGAATGTTTTCCACCATCACGCCGACTCCGGCATCTTTCCCGTACTCGAGAAGCTCACTTAGCGACTCCAGATTTCGTTCCACCGTAGAGCCGCGGCCGTGCATCGGCGAAACACCTGGGTGTACGTTCATCCAGCGCGCGCCGAGTCCGTGCAGCACGTCCATGCAACGGCGCAATTCAAAAAGCGCCGCCTTCCGCAATTCCTCGACCGGGCTGGCAATCGGCAGAAAAGGCGCGGTGTGACCGACCACACCCAGGTGCGCGGCCTCCAGCATGCCTCTGATCTGCCTTGGATCGATCGTCCACGACGCGGCTGCCGGCGGTTCCAGTGTGAGGTCAATGAACTCAAAGCCATTTTCGCCGAGCCAGGTGACCTGTTGTGCTAGGTCCCGAGCCGGATGGTTCATTGCGCCGATGAGCATCGATTTCTTACCCTGCTCGTCCGCTAAGCGCCCGAGGCCGCGGCGAAGGTGTTCTGCCGGCCAAAAAGCAGTGCAGCGCGCTCGTGTTCGGGCTCGATATCGGCCGCCTGGGGCTCGCGCAGCCCGGCCTTCCGCCAAACCCAACCTGGGATGGCGGACGTTCCACGCGGGCTGAGCCACGCAAAAACGGAGAGCGCTCCTCCGAGCAGCGGATAGTCCTCCCCAAGCCGCCGAAACAGGCGCTCCCAGTCCAGACCACTCCCGCACACGCGGATGTAATTCAGCACGTCCGGCCAATCGGAGCGCAGGCGACACAGAACGTAAAGTTTCGCCCACATCATTTCCTCCGGGGGCGTGACAAAGAGTTTCACGCTGCGCACCGCGATCTCCCCCCAGCCCGTCAGCCACTCGAGGTCCACATCGGCCCGCCGATTCTGCATCCGCCAAATCACCTCCACGATCGTTTGTCCATCGGTCGCGCGATACGTCCATTCACGGTCGTAAGGAAATTCCTCGTAGATGTCTTTGAGTCCTGTGCCTTCCAGGAGCCGCCGCATTTCCCGGCCGTTCTCCGGCAGGGTGTAGAGGTCCAGGTCGTTTGTGTCGCGCCACACTCCCGTGTGCGTCGCCGTTGCAAAAGCGCCCGCCAGTGCAAAAGGAATCGCGCGCGCATTGGCCTGCTCGATCACGCTGCGGTAAATGTTCCACCGCTCCGGAGGAACCAACTCCGCCCAACCTGCCCAGGCCTTCGATCCGTGCATCGCCGCCTCCGCGCAATCGCTTCGCAAGAGCCAGAACTCGCCCTGTGGTGGCTTCCGCGCGCAATCTCGCGCACTGGTTGGATGAATCCGCTTTTCGGTCTGAGGCGTCCTTTGCGCACGCTGCCATAGCCCAAGCTGGACGGCTTCCGCGCCGCTCTTTACATCGTTCACCTGATGTGTGAAGCGAAGTTATTCCGTCATGATCCCGGGAGCCGCCGGAGGCAGCGGAATGCGAGTGCAAAACGTATTGGCGACTTCTCTGGGCGCGGCGGGAACCGGGGCGGCACTGATGCTCTTCCTTGACCCCGCCCGAGGAAACCGGCGGCGTTCCCTTGTGGTCAATAAGGCAACAAAATTCGCCCGAGAAGCTGGCAAGACGATCACAGACACCGCAGAAGACGTAAGGGACCGCGCTCAAGGAATCGCGGCTTCCGTGCGCTCCCGTTTCTCGAACGATCCTCCGCCGGATGAAGTTCTGGCTGAGCGCGTCCGATCAAAACTGGGACGAATCGTCTCCCACCCTGGCAGCATCGAGGTGTCGGCGCGGCGCGGTACCGTCACGCTTCGAGGCGATGTGCTCCGCTCTGAAGTGCGGGACCTGATTTCGCGTGTATCGTCTATTCCTTATGTTGAAGCCGTGCGAAATTTCCTGCGCTCGCGCGCGGAGGGTGGCGAAATAATGAACCGGAAACGCTGGCGGTCCGATTTTCGCGAACCGCGGAAGGCCATCACCAAGAAGCGTATCGCCCTCACGGCAGCGGGGGTCGCGCTCGTCCTGCTCGGCTCGCGCAGGAGAGGCGTGCCCGGCCGTATCATGGCGGCGGCTGGAGCGGTCTCCTCGGCAGCGAACTTACGGACACCAAGCTGAATTTCCTCGGCCACCGGCTGAAAGAAGACTTGCTCGCACGCTGAGCGCGTTTCGATCTCACGTTTCGATGCTCTCCAGCGCCTCGACGGCCGCGTTGTATCCGCACATTCCGTGTACTCCCCCGCCCGGGGGTGTTGAAGCGGAGCAAAGAAACACGCCCTTCAAAGGCGTTTTGTAGAATTTGCGGGTTGGCCGCAGCACGAGCTGCGCCAGCGTATTTGCACCTCCGGTCACGTCTCCGCCCACGAGGTTGGCGTTACCGTGCTCTAGCTGCGCGGGCGATTTAGTCGAACGCGCCAGAATCAACTCTTTGAAGCCTGGAGCGAATCGCTCGATCTGCCCCTCGATTGCGTCCGTCATATCCGCATCGCAGCCGTTCGGGACGTGGCAGTACGCCCATGCCGTGTGATTCCCGGTTGGAGCTCGCGTCGCATCAAACAGGCTCGGCTGCGCGAGCAGCACAAACGGCCGTTCGGGAACCTTCCCGCGCCAGGGATCCCGTTCCGCTCGGCAAATTTCCGCCAGCGTTCCTCCGAGGTGAATCGTCGCCGCCCGCACGCACTCCGGCGCCCTCCACGGAATGGGTCCGCGAAGCGCCCAGTCCATTTTGAAAACGCCGGGGCCATACCGATAGCGCCGCAGCGCCCGGCAGTACCGCGCCGGGAATTCGGCTCCCGCAATTTCCAGCAAGCCTTTGGGCGAAACGTCGCAAAGCAGCAGCCTCGATTCCGGCAATTCCCTCCTCGACCGCACTCTCACACCGGTCGCAATTTCCCCGCCGAGCGACCGAAAATGCCCCGCTAACGCGTCCACAATCCGCTGCGCTCCTCTTTTCGGAATCGGCCATCCTCCCACATGCGCCTGTACCGCTAACACTAAGCCAATCGCCGAAGTCCCCAAGCTCTCGAGCGGTCGCACCGAGTGCGCCGCAAGGCCTCCGAAGAGAGCCCTGGCTTGTTCCGTTTTAAATTTTGCTTTTGCTGCCCGCGTCGCGGGTTGTGTGGCCAGCAACGCGAAGCGCGCTCCCAATGCCAGATCACGAGGCACGCTTAGCGGCCGCAAAATCATCTCCTCGATTCCGGCCCAATTCTCGACCAGCGGTCCGACTAACTTCCGGTAGCCTTCGCCGTCAGTTCCCAGTTCTCTGCACGTCTCTTCGAGCGAGGGCCTCAGCACCACCGCCGTTCCGTCGTCAAACGGATGCGCCAGTGGATACGGCGCATGTATCCATTCCAATCCGTGCGCGCGCAGAGGCAAGCTCCGGAAGAAGGGCGACGCCATCGCCAGCGGATGGACTGCAGAGCAAATGTCATGCGTGAAGCCCGGCAGCGTCAATTCCCCGGACCTGGCGCCTCCGCCAATGCTGTCGGCCGCCTCCAGCACGAGCACGGCCAAGCCCGCTCGCGCCAGCACAATCGCCGCCGCCAGTCCGTTCGGTCCCGCTCCGATCACAATCGCGTCGTATTTCGGTCTTCCGATCAATTTTCGCTCCCGCTTCGGCCGCTTTCTGGCGCGGGTGCCGTACGGGTTCGTGCGCGCCTGAACCACTTGGCCGCATTCTCCCACTGATGTCACAGTTGTCCAATCCAGACAAATCAAGTTCGAGCCGAGCCGTTTTGGGCGCTGACAATCCGACGGACTGCGCGCTCTCGACACCATGCGCGAGGTTTCGTGAACGTGTGTTGTACTTGCTTCTTTTGACCGAGCGGCTCAAGCTCATGGTAAGGGGAGGAAATGCCATGGCTTCCGGTTGCGCTCACCTGCGGCAAATCAAAAAAGTAAAGCCTCACACCGCGGGCTGCGAAGAATGCCTCAAAATGGGCGACATCTGGGTGCATCTCCGGCTGTGTCTCGAATGCGGCCATGTCGGCTGCTGCGACTCGTCCAAAAACAAGCACGCCACCAAACACTTCCACGCCACGCATCACCCCATCGTTCAATCCATCGAACCCGGCGAGGACTGGATGTGGTGTTACGTTGACGAACTTGTAATGGAGCCCTAGCAGGCTGCCGAAAAAGCCTCTGGCGCAGGCTTTCAGACTATGACGCGCCGGCCAAAGCCAATGTCTTCAGGGCTAACTCCCGGACGCGTGAGGCTCCCTCGCCGGTTTTGTCGCTTTTCCGCTGCCCGCTGGTCCCTCGATGAGTGTCAGTTGGTCCGCTCGCGAAGAAAAATACTCTGCTTCGCAGGAGTCCGCTCCGCTTGCGCCTACTTGCCTTCGTTCGGCGGGAATTTCTTGAACATCTTGTCCACCGCCTTTTCCACTTTCTTCTGATTCTT
>Ga0209062_1003643_pt1 | contig 17465 bp, 19 predicted proteins | sample Coa_R2_2_FD_187158 | JGI IMG/M metagenome (GOLD analysis project Ga0209062, IMG submission 187158) | Surface soil microbial communities from Centralia Pennsylvania, which are recovering from an underground coalmine fire - Coalmine... | ecosystem: Environmental > Terrestrial > Soil > Unclassified...
CGCGAATTCGCGCTGGGCGTGGAGGGCCTGGAGCGCTTCGTGCGCCGCGAGCCGCTGAGGCGGGTCCACGAGTGCGTCTTCGGCGTCCTGGCCCTGGAGAGCGAGCCGGTCGACCCACGGTTATAGGCGACACCGTCTGGCACCATAACCGGTGCATGGTCCAGTCCTGTCGCGCACGTGTGCTATCATTCCAGCAAATGACCACCACGGGCCGTCCAGGTAGCGCGGAGTGGAAGCGGTCGGCGCGCAGCCCAATCCCGTTCGGCCGGGCCGACATCACCTTTCTGCTCGACCGGCAAGGGTCAGTTGGGACTATTACTTCGATCACGGCGCACAGCGGAGGGGACCCAGGGCCCGTGGCAGCTTGCCCTGCATCTGGAACACCTGTCCATTACAGCACGCTCCCCGCAGACCAGCGTGCCGGGTCGATCGTGAGTGCGTGATCGTCGCTAAGCGGACGCCTGACGCCGGTTCAACCCACCTGCGATAATAGGGCCACGTGGCCGGCAGGAGCCGGGACGGCCTGGGCCGCGATCGCACGGCGCCACTCCGGCAAGGGGCGCTTAGCCACACCGAAGGGAGAAGACGATGTCCGCAGCGATGACCAAGGAGGAACGGGAGGCGTTCCTGGCCGGGGTGCATGTCGGGGTGATCAGCATCGCGCGGCCCGACCGTGCGCCGCTGACGGTGCCGGTGTGGTACCACTACACGCCGGGCGGGGAGGTCTACGTGATCACGGGATCGACCACGCGCAAGGCGCAGGCGTTGCGGGCGGCAGGCCGGTTCAGCCTGTGCGCGCAGTCGGAGGCGTTCCCGTACAGCTACGTCACGGTGGAGGGTCCGGTGAGTGCGCTGGAAGAGGTCGATCTCGAGCGCGATTTGCGGCCATTGGCGCGCCACTATCTGGGCGTCGAGGGGGGCGACCAGTATGTGGTCGACAGCGGGGGCATTGTGGCGGGGTGGAGCGACGTCGTGGTGCGCATGCGCCCACAGCACTGGTCCGCCTTTGACTACGGGAAGGAGGCCTGAACGACGGGAGGAGGAGCTACCGGAGGTGCCCGATCCGGGCGCCGCCCAAAGGCAGGCCGCTTGGACGTGGTCACCGAGCAGCGACCCTCAGGCTGTCGCGCACCTCCATGAGGATAGTGCCCAGCATGTTCTTGCCGCTGCCGTCGGCGCCGCAGCCCCAGTAGTAGTCACGCGGGGCGTTCTCGACGATCGGCTCATCGCCAGTGTCGAGCAGCAGGGCGCGGAGGTCGGCGTGCACCTCGAACTTGCGGCGGACGGCCCGCCGCATCACGTCGTCCTTGACCTCTTCCCAGTCGGAGCGCAGAGGGCGCGAGCGGTCGCGCCCTATCTCCGCCGCCATCTTGGGGGTAGGCGCCCGGCGCACTGCCTCAAGGTGCGGCGTGCCGGCGAACTTCTGGGCCTGGAAGTAGTGCTCGCTGGTCGGCCAGTACAGCCCGTCAAGCTCGAAGCCGTGGCGCGAGAAGTTGGAGAAGCAGCCGTAGGGCTCCTCGCGCGTGCTGTAGAAGTAGATCGGCACTCCAGGCTCCTCCATCGCTGCGAGATGATCCACGTATAGAAGGGTATACCCGCCGGCTCACCAGAGCTGGCCGCCGCCGATGAGGATATAGAGGATGGGGCCGATGCCCCATAGAACGGAGACAATCGCCCAGATGAGCTTGGACAGGAAGCCAAGATCATCGCGGGACAGGATATTGAGCCAGGCCAGCACCACGGCGATGGGGTGCAGGAATATGGCGATAATGATCTCCAGAAGCAGCTTCATCGGGACCTCGCGATGCATCGCTAACGGGCAAGGGTCGCAACCTTGCCTACTATCAGCATACCAGCGGCCTACATTACACTGATCGGCCGGCGCCGTAGAGGCTCAGTCCGGATCGTCCTCACGTTCACCATCGCAGGATACAGCATCTCCTGTATCCGCGAGGAGGCGGGTACTCGGCCCTTCCGACAACGCCGACCAAGATGTGCGGCAGATCGCAGACGACGCTGGCAGGGCCATCGCCATCCGGGCCGATGTCGCGCAACCCGACCAGGTCGAGGCGCTGGTGGCGCAGACGGTGTCCCAATGTGGTGGAGCTGGCGCCGCACCGGATCACCGTCAACAACATCGGCCCCGGCCCTATCGACAGCCACCGGGATCGCCCGGCCAGAGGAGAGATTCGGCCCTGTTGCAGCAGTTGCTGTCCATTGTCCCGCTCTGGCGCCTGGGCCGGACGGAGGAGGTCGCCGAGCTGGCCGTCTATCTGGCCCCGGATGCCGCGGCCTATGTGACCGGCTCGACCTACTTCATCGACGGTGGGATGCTGCGCTGCGCCGCCAGTCTGTGATCCCACGGGACCTGGCCCTAAAGGACCATGGCACGAACCGGCCCTGAAGCTCGTCCAGCGGCCATTCATGGCCCGCTGTCTGCCATGAGGCTTCAGCCTCAGGCCGTCCTATACAACGGCTGGGCTCGATAGTATACTCTCCAGTGCGTCCCGATATGGTCGTGTCCGCTACTGGAGGAGGTACACGTGTCCATCGCTTCGCGGCCCCGCGTCTCCGCGCGCATCGCCCTGGCCGGTGCGGTTGCCCTCGCCGTCACGCTGCACGTGCCGTCGCACGTACAGGCCGTCTCGCTGATACAGCTCAGCTCGGACCCCTATACCAACCCGCAAAGCATGCACGCCACCCAGGTCGAGCCGGATAACTTCGCCTACGGCTCGACTATCGTGACGGCGGTCCAGACGGGCCGCATCGCCACCGGCGGCGCCTCGAACATCTCCTGGGCTACCTCGACAAACGGCGGCACGACCTGGAGCCACGGCTATCTGCCGGGCACCACCGTCTACTCCACCCCGCCCGGTACGCTGTCCGCGGTCAGCGATCCCTCCGTGGCCTACGACGCCGCCCACCATACCTGGATCATCGCGTCCTTGCCACTGCCGGCAGGCAACACCGGGCCGGGCGTGATAGTCAACCGCTCAACGGATGGCGGCCTGACTTGGTCGAACCCGGTCATCGTCACCAATCAGGCCGGCACCGACAAGTCGTGGATCGTCTGCGACAATACGGCGTCGAGCCCCTTCTACGGGCATTGCTACGTGGAATGGGACAACAACAGCCAGGGTAACGTCATTTACATGAGCACCTCGACCGATGGCGGCCAGACCTGGGGAGCGGCCCGCACCACCGCAAACCGCGCCACCGGCATCGGCGGACAGCCCCTGGTGCGGCCCGACGGCACCGTGGTGGTGCCCATCGACGACGCCAGCGGCTCCCTCTACATCAATGTGTTTCGCTCTCTGGATGGCGGCACGACCTGGACCGCCACCACGCCCATCGCGCGCATCTTCAGGCATCTGGACGCCGGCTACCTGCGCAGCGGACCTCTGCCCTCGGCCGAGATCGACGCCGCCGGCACTATCTATCTGACGTGGGAGGATTGCCGCTTCGAGGCGAATTGTTCGGCCAACGATATCGTGATCAAGAGCTCCGCCGACGGCGTGACGTGGTGGCCGGCCAGGCGCATCCCCATCGATCCGATCGGTAGCGGCGTGGACCACTTCCTGCCCGGGCTGGCCGTCGACCACTCCACCGCGGGCAGCAGCGCTCACCTCGGCCTGGTCTACTACTCTTACCCGCAGTCGAGCTGTACGGTCCTTACCTGCCGTCTGGACGTGGGCTACGTCTCCTCCACCAACGGCGGCGCGACGTGGTCGGCACCCACCCAGCTTGCCGGCCCCATGGCGCTGCCCTGGCTGCCGCCGACGACCTCCGGCTTCATGGTGGGCGACTACATGTCGGCCGCGGTTGTCAACGGCGCTGTCTACCCGGTCTTTTGCCTGGCCCACGCCAGGAGCGGCAGCGTCTTCGACGAGGCCCTGTACACGGCGAGCGGCCTGGCCATCAGCGGCGGCACTCTATCGGGCAACAGCGAGCAGCCGGTGCCATTCGCAACCTCCGATCGCCCCCTGCCGGTTGGACCGGCCACCGCGAACTAAGCAGGCCAAGACGACATGATTTTTGCACCCAAGGGAATGGTGCCCCGACGACAAGCGTTATCAGCCATACGGGGCCAACCGACCAAGCCGCACAGTCATTCTTTACGGTCCCAGGAGAAAGTAGGAGAGCATCATGTTCTTGCGCATCGACAAGCTGCAATTTGCGTTGCCCGCGTCCAACCAGACCGATCCCAACAGCGCCGCCGCCGTCCAGGAACTGCTTGGCGGCCGCTTCGGCGAGATGTCCACCTTGATGAACTACATGTACCAGTCGTTCAATATGCGCGGGCGCGACAAGGTCAAGCCCTACTACGACCTGATCGCCAATATCGCCACCGAGGAGCTCGGCCACATCGAGCTCGTCGCGGCCACCATCAACAGCCTGCTCAACGGAGCGAGCCCTCCCTCCGCCGATCCCGCGTCCGCTCCGCTGTCGGGCGCCCTGGGCGCCAGGAACCTGCACCATTTCCTCAACACGGGTCAGGGTGCCATGGCGGTCAACTCCATGAATGCGCCGTGGCAGGGCGACTACATCTTCAACACCGGGGATCTGGTGGTCGACCTCTTGCACAACTTCTTCCTGGAGACCGGCGCGCGCATGGGCAAGGCGCGGGTCTACGAGATGGTATCGCACCCCACGGCGCGTGCCGCGGTGGGCTACCTGCTGGTGCGCGGCGGCGTGCACCAGGTGGCCTACGCCAAGGCGCTGGAGGAGCTCACGGGCGCCAACGTGACCAAGATGCTGCCCATGCCGAACATCGACAACGCCCGCTTCCCCGACGCGAAGAAGCTGGAGGATCAGGGGATACACCACAAGTTGTATCGCTTCAGCCCCAACGACTACAAGGACCTGGCGGCGGTGTGGCGCGGTCCGCACCCCAACGGCGATGGGGATGTCGAGGTGGTAAATGGGCCGCCGGAGGGCGGACCGCTGGCCACGTTGCCGGAGCAGCCGGCCGTGGCGTCCCCCGGCTATGACCCGGGCGAGCTGGCGGAGATCGCCCGGCGCCTGATGAGCGCGGCGTAGCCCCTCCACTGCTGCTGAGCAGACCGGGCGAGCCGCGTGTGCAGTGTCCAGGCACGCGGCTCGCCCGTTGCATTCGCCCTGCTCGCAACGGCCTGTTAGTGGCCCGGCGGGGGCGTCTCCGGCTCCAGGTAGCGCGGGTGCCACGCCACCCCCTGCCAGGTCGTCAGTTTGAGCGGCTCGACACGGATCAGCCAGCGCGGTTGGCTCAACGTGGGCTCCAGGTAATCCGGCCCGTGCTCGCCCAGGTAGCGCACCGCCATGCGCCGCCCGATCTCCACCCAGGCGCCGCCCACGTTGGGCTCTTCGAGGATGCGCGCTTGCCCCTGCACCAGCACCTTGCGGCTGGGCGGCACCTCCTCATCGATGCACAGACTGACGCGCGGGTCGCGCTGGATGTAGTGCGCCCAGGCCGAGCGTTTGCGCGGGATGATATAGAAGCCCCGGCCATCCCACTCGTACCACACCGGCACCACGTAGGGCCAGCCGTCGTCGCGCAGGCAGCCCAGCCGGCAGATGCGGCCCGGCGCCAGAAAGTCGTTCAACTCCTGGGAGGTCAGCGCCCCAATCGTCCCGCGCCAGGACTCGCCGGCCTCATGCGTCTGCGTCTGCTCGTGTGCCATCTCTCTTCGCCTCCACCGTGTGCGTGCCGCTGGAACAGGTAGATCAGCCTCGTCATATACACCATAGCGCCATGGTTGCCGGGATTGGCCGCGTTGATGGTCCCCTGCATCGCGGAGTATAATCCCCTCGACTGCACAACCGGTTCACATTGGAGGACTGTACCATGCTGGGGCGCCCCCCTCAAGATCGCCCGGAAGTCCCGGCTTCAACGCCCTGTTCCATCAGGCCCGCGGGGAACTCAACCCGGCCAGGCGCCGCACCATGATGTTCGAGCTGCAAAAGCAACTGTGGGACGAGGGCGGCTATCTGATCTGGGGCTTCTATCCGCTGCTCGACGGCCTGGCCAGGAACGTGCGCGGCGCCGTGCCCAACCCGGCGCAACCGTTGAGCAACCTGAACTTCCGCGACTTCTGGCTGGCATGAACGCGACAGGACAGGCCGTCCCCATTGCGGAGGTTGAGGCCATCGTGCTGCGCGTGCCGGCGGCCGATGCCACCGACCTGGACGGTTCGAGCGAGACGATACTGGTGCGCATCACTGACGCGCAGGGTCGCGCCGGCATCGGCGAGGCGGATGCACCGGCCGGGGCGGTGCGCGAGCTGGTGCTGATGGACGACGTGCACGCCTGGAGCCGCGGGCTGCGCGGCGTGCTGCTCGGCCGCGATCCCTTCGATCTGCGCGCGCTCTACGAGGATCTGTACGCGGCAACGCTCTACCATGGACGGCGCGGCCTGGGCATCCACGCGCTCTCGGCGGTGGACATCGCGCTGCACGACCTTGCCGGCAAGCAACTGGGCCGGCCGGTCTACCAGTTGCTCGGCGGGGCACGGCGGCCGGCGATCACGCCCTACGCCACGATCTACGCCGGCCCCGTCCGCGGACGCAGCATCGGCCAGATGATGGACGACATCGCCGGCCGCTTCGCGCGCGCCCTGGCGCTCGGTTTCCGCGCCGTGAAGATGGAGGTGCTGTTCGAGGACCTGGTCTCGGACCGCGAGATGGTCGCCTGTATCCACGAAGGGCGGCGCCTCCTGGGCCCCGACATCACCATGATGCTCGACTTCGGCTATCGCTGGTACGACTGGCGCGACGCGCTCTGGGTGCTCAACCGGGTTGTGGACGACGACATCTTCTTCGCCGAGGCGACCCTGCAACACGACGACCTGGCCGGCCATGCGCGGTTGGCGCAGCGGGTGGAAACCCGCATCTGCGGTGCCGAGTTCGCCGCCACCGTCTTCGAGTGTCGCGAGTGGCTGCGTGAGGGTGGCGTCGACGTGCTACAGCCGGATATCAGCCGCTGCGGCGGCCTGAGCGAGATACGCCGTATCGCCGAGATGGCTGCCCTGGAGGGTGCACTGGTCATCCCGCACAACTGGAAGACGGGCATCAACGCCGTGGCCGCGCGCCACTACCAGGCGGCGACGGTGAACGCGCCGTACATCGAGATGTTCCACCCCGATCTGTTCGCGTCGCCGCTGCGCGCCGAGTTGGTGCGGCCGGAGCCGGTGATCCATGACGGGACGATCGCCTTGCCCACGGCGGCGGGTCTGGGCGCGGAGATCGATGACGCGGTGCTGGCCCGCTACCGGGTTGTGGTGTGACCGGGCGCGGGCGAGGGGGCGCCGCTGCCGATCAGCGGCGCCAGATCCGGGCGCAAGAGCGCCATCTTGGCCGGATCGACCGTCTTCCAGTCCCCTTCCAGCAGGCCGCCGGTGTCGCCTGAGTCCGGATTGAGGCACCAGAAGGTGTAGCCGATGCCGCGCGCCTTCATGTAGCTCATCAGGGCGTGGATCCACGTACCTTCGATGCCGCTATCCACGTTCCGGGCGCCGAACTCGCCCATCAGCACCGGCGCGATGTGCTGCTCTTGCAGGTAGCCCCAGTGCTGGTCCCAGATGGCGGGCATATTGCGCGGAAAGGTCGGGGCGTGGAACCAACTCTGGACCCAGACCGACGGGCCGTAGTCGTGGGCCTCGTAGACCAGGCGACCCGGCACGATCAGGCGCACGGGATAGCGCCCGGCGTTGGCCAGGTTGCCACCCCACCAATAGGCGTTGTGCTTGTTCACGGCCTCGATGCCCTCGACGAAGATCAGCCAGTCGGGGTTGGCGCGCAGGATGGCGTCGCCCGCGCGCTCGGCGGCCAGGCGCCAATCGGTGGCGAGATTGCCGCTGCCCCATGTCGCGGCGCCGTGCGGTTCGTTGTGCAAATCGGCGCCGATCACGGCGTCGTTGCCGGCATAGCGCTTGGCCAGCATCACCCAGTCCGAGATCCAGCGGGCCTCCGAATAGCGATCGGTATACCAGAGTGGCGATTGGGCGCCGCAGTCTGGGCGCTGGCGATCCAGGATCACCTTGAGCCCGAGCACGTGGGCCTCGGCCACGATCTTGTCAAGGATCTGCAGGCCGGAGAGGCCCTGGAGGTCGGGGTTGAGATTGACGTCGATGCTGTTGGGCTGCGAACCGGGATCGAAGAGTTGGCTGGAGAAGGGCAGGCGGATGGCGTTGAAGCCGAGCGCGCGGATTTGGGTCATCATATCGCGCCAGTTGCGGGAGGAGAGCCCATGGGGGGCGAAGGCGCAGGTCTCCAGGCCGAACCAGTTGATGCCGGTGATGCGGACCTCCTGGCCGGCGGCGTTGAGCAGCCGCGAACCGGAGGTGTGTAAGTAACCGGAGGAGAGGGGTGCGCGAGCTGCACGCAGGCGCCAGGCGAGGCCAGATGAACCGATAAGGAGGAACAGGATGCCGGATAAGAATAAGACGGGCCGATACCGCGGATGGGCGGCGAGCATCCGCCCTATTGAGCGTGGTGTGTCCATACCCGGGATGGTAGACAACCCAGCGGATCGTGGGAACTGGCTCTTAGTCCAGGTCTGCCGGCGGGGGCGATATCGACCTCACGACACGCTACTTGCGTGAGATCGGGATCGCGCCGCTGCTGACGGCCGAGCAGGAGGTGGAGCTGGCCAAACGCGTGGAGGCCGGCGACGAGGAGGCCGTGCGCCAGTTCGTACTGGCGAATCTGCGCCTGGTGGTGAGCGTGGCCCGCAAGTATCGTGGGCGCGGCCTGAGCCTGCTCGATCTCATCCAGGAGGGTAATCTGGGGCTGATGCACGCCGTGCAGAAGTACGACTGGCGGCGCGGGTATCGCTTCAGCACCTATGCCGTGTGGTGGATCCGCCAGGCCATCACGCACGCGCTGGCCAACAAGAGCCGCCACCTTCGCCGTCTCGACGGTGCCGCAAGCGGGCGTGAACCTCTATGCGCTGGCCATCATCACGGTTTTCACCTACGACATCTGGCAGAGCTACGTCCGCCGGGACCGTCCGGACCGGTATTACCTGAACGTCGGCCGGATCGTGACCGTCGCCGGCGTCCTGATCGGCATCCTGACCGCCTTCATCGCCTCGGGCTACAGCAACATCATGAACTACCTCCAGCTCCTGTTCTCGTTCTTCAACGCCCCGCTGTTCGCCCCCGCAAGCGCTCCCGCGTCAGGCACAAGACCATCCTCGTCTGCTGCAGCAGGCGCTCCGAGCGCCGGAGTAGCTCCAGGCTCTGGTCGCGGCACTCGGCCAGCCGCTCGTTGTGGTTCGGATACACATCGGCCACCAGCGCAAGAAATGCGCCAGCATCATGCCCGCGCGCGAATCTCATGAGAGTGGCTCGGATGGCTGTAGCGGAAAGGACAAGGCTCAGCCCATCCGGGCCACTCAGGGTCCGTGTACCCAACCTACCTAACGCCCGCGCCACTCCACCTATTCCATCCACCCAATCGGCCCGGAAGAGAACGCAAGCGTGCCTCCTGGACGGGCCTCTTAGCTGGCGCGGTAGCGCCTCCCGGCGACGCTGCCCGCGATGATGCGCTCGGCCAGCGCCGCGTCGTCGTTGCCGAGGCGACTGAGCGTCAAGCCGAAGTTGGCGGCCTCGACGACGAGCTTGCCATGCACCAGACCGCGATTATAGACCACGCCGGTGACCATGTTATACGGCAACTCGCTCATGCTCTTGTGCACCAACGCGGTGCGGTAGGTGATGATGCGCTCGGTGGTCAGCAGGACCTTGTCGTGGCGGATCTCGTGCTTGCGATGGTGGTCGAAGAGAGAGGCCGAGAAGGCGGCCAGGACCTGCTCGTCCGGGCGGAGCTGCCTGCGGACGAAAGCCGGTATGGAGGTACGCAGGCGGGGCTTGATGTCCTCGACGGCCTGGCCCGGCATGACCGCCAGGCCCGCGCCGAGCGCCTGGCCACACTGCGCACAGAACGCGGACCCGGCGACCGCTGGCGCTGCGCAGTGCGTGCAATATATCGTGCTCATAGGCGGGCGCTCCTTACAACCGGATTCGGCGCGACCACGACACGCACGCCCAGATCCGCGGCGCCGACGCGTGCGGCGTGATCCTGCACGGACGAGGCGAAGGCGCACAGCGGGGCCACGCCCCGGAGAAACGGCTTCTTCCTGGACCGCCGCGTGCACGCGCTGCAGGGGCGCCTAGCGACGGCGGAGGGCCTGGTGGTGCTGCTGGCCGAACAGCAGGACCAGGCGCAGCAGATAGCGGCGGTCCTCGCGGAGCACCGGGAGGTGTTAGGCCGCCATCAGGACCTACATCACCAGTACTTTGCCCGGTATGAGACGACCGAGTGCCCCCGAGACGAGCAGGCATAGAGGGGCGTGGGCGGGCTGCCGCCGTCGTGCGGTCGCGACTGGGTATGTGTCAGTATAACCGGGCCAAGCCGGGCCCACGGCTGCGGCTCTGCGCCGGCCCATGCCGACCCCCACTGCCCGCGTAGAGCAGAGGTTATGGCCACGGGCGACACAGTTGGTGGCAGTGCAACGGGGGCAGGGAAGCTCGCGGCGCGATGGCTCCCAGCCCATATTGCCGGCCCATGCCTGCCCCCACACGACGCAACTCCAGTCTCCGATGCCGGAGGCCGTTCCCCACCTTGAGCGGAGGGGGGCACGGTCCGGACCGGTGGCGTTGCGCTGGTCATCGTACACCGGCGCCTCCCGCACGTCTATATCCGAACGGATAGTCCGAACGTATAGAAAGTAGGCACCCGGCCGTACGCCCGCGCGTGTAGGGAAGGGATGGAGGGCCGGCAGCGGTTTCCGGTTCAGTATTCGTGGAGATGAGGGGATTCGAACCCCTGACCTCCTGCGTGCAAAACTCATGCCAAAGTACCACCACGTGTCACTACATAGCGCTTTTTGTGCCGATTCAGGCGTCAATGAACGGCGTTGAGGACACTTCGTACCGCGTGTTGACGAGGCCGTACAGGCCATTTTCGGCCCGCCCGTGAGGTTTTTGTGAGTGTCTGCAAGGACAGTCGATTTCCTGACGCGAAGCTGGAGTCGAAGCCAGTGCTTCCGCACTGGAGCGATCATGGGCCGCGCCGCTCCTTTCCAGGCCGATATCCTCATCAGTGGCATAGCCATACGGATACGCGCCCTTGAAGCGCACAACCTCCCGGTAATGGGCCTCGTACGCGGGATCGCCGGGGAAGACCGTGCGCAGCGCGCCCACGGGTAAGCCGTCGATGACGACGTGCTCTTTTATCATAATCGGTTTGCGCGGCCGCCGACAGCGCGCCATGAGTGGCGACCTCCGTCTCCGTCACTGCTATGCGGTGGTGCGCTCGGTGCGGCGCGCGACGTCGGCAGACGCGACTTCGGCAGAGATGTCGTCCTCCGTGGCATAGCGCACCGGCTCCCCATAGACGCGCCGCACATGGAGCGCGGCGGCGTACTCCCCGCCGTAGTCCGTATCGGTCGGCAGTACTACGCGCCACCCATCCCAGTGCACACCGTCGCGATAGCCCGCGTCGGGCACTAGGAGCGGAGCTTGTGGCGCATCAGGATGGTCCGACATAGGCCGCTACCTCCATCTCTAGATGAGCCACGAACTCATGTAACGAGGCATCATCTCTATTGTAGCGCCGTGCTCACAATACCGCACCAACGTATCGGCAAACAACTCCCGCACATCCTACCGCACGCGTCGTGGGATCGTCGCACGTTCCTTGCGCCGCTCCCACAACGTCCGAAAGTCTGCCTGGTTGCCGCGCGCGACTGTTGCGCTGGGGACGGGACTTGGCGCGCCGCCCTCCCGGCCATGGACGACGCCGAGGATGAGGTCCAAGCCGTGGGCTGGCTCTTCCATGGTGGTGGCGTGCGCGTCCCGGGTGTCGCGGACATTGGGCGCGAAGACGTAGGCGGTCCGATGGTTCACGACCAATGCGCCGCGTGTGCGCGCCGCCAGTTCGCGTTCCCCCACCTCCGGCAATCCGCGCGGGCACCGGCCGATCACGTGGAACTCATAGCGCGCCGCACGCCACAGGGCGCGATAGAGGGGTGCGACACGGGATGCCGGCAGCCCTCAGCGCCTGCAGGATGCCGTGGCACTGCTGGTGCGTGCGCAGGAGCACGGCCGCGTCCGCCCAGCGCCCCGGCAGGCCGGACGCCCGCAAGGCGTGGAGCTCGTGAGCGATCCACTCCCGCTCGCGGGCCGCCGAGCGGGCGATGTGCAGCGCGGGCTGCGGCCCCGCGGCCCGCACAGGCACACCCGTGGCGGTGGTGCCGGCGATGTGTGCGGCCACGGCGTTGGCCACGGCGAGCACGGCGGCATGCAGGCGATAGGTGCGGGTGAGCGACACGACCCGCGTGCGCGGGAAGGCGAGCGGGAACTCCACCAGATAGCGGGGCGAGCTTCCCCCATAGATGCATTGCTTGTGGTCGCCGACGGCCGTGATCGGTCCCCGCGGCCCGCCGGCGTGGGCGATCAGGGCCGCCTGGTAGCGGTTCCAGTCCTGGCCTTCGTCGCTCACGATGTGGGCCGTGCGGCGGCGCAGGTCGGCCCGGGCCGCGGCGTGGGCACGCAGGATGTCGACGGGCAGCACGAGCATGTCATGCACGTCGATGAGCTGTCTGTCCCGCAGCCAGGCGTCGTAGGCCGCACGCAAGGCCTGCGCATCGGCGCGCCGCAGTCGCCAGGTCCTGCGACCCAGCTTGGCGTCGCCGATGGCCTCCAGGGCGGTCGCCGGGGCCACGTCCAGGCCGACACCGGCGATCGCGGCCGTGGTCGCCCGGTGCATCTGGCCCGTCGTGGCGACGCGGAAGCGGCTCCAGCCCAGGTACGCCTCGGCCCAGCCGTCGCGCAACAGGCGCAGGCCGTATGCATGAAAGGTACGCACCTCGACCTGCCCTGCAAGGTCGTCGCCCGCGCGAGCGCGCCAGCGCGCCTCCAGTTCGCGCGCGGCGTTGCGCGTAGAGGTGAGGGCCACGATCGCGCCGGGCGGGAGCCCGCCGCGGCGTTGACACCCGCGCAGGTGCGCGATGCGCTCCGCGAGACAAGCGGTCTTGCCGCTGCCCGGCCCAGCCAGCACGAGCAGAGGCGTGCGCGGGTCGGTCCGCGCCGCGGCCAATAAACGGGGCCAGCATAGCGCAGCCTACCCCGCGTCTACCCCGTGTCGCGGGATGTGGTGAGGGTACGACCAGGGTTACGCGACGTATAGGCAAACCGAGAAGCTGCCACCGTGACTGTAGGCATTATTGAGGGGGCGCCGGTCGCGGTGAACGATGGCGTCCATCCCATCGGCGAGGTGCAAGTCTTCTTGCGCCGGCATGCCCCGTGGGGTGCGGCGCAGCGTTGTCGTACGTCCAGGGGCACGTAGGGTACGACTGGCGGGCGTGCCCTGCCGGCAAGCGAGCACGGCGACACGGGGTAGATGCGGGGTGCGCGGAAACGTGCCACACGGGGTTACGGATCGCGGGGTGTGACGTGCCATGCGGGCTTACACATGCAGACACGCCTCCAAGGCCCTGAAGAGCCCGTTTACGCCCGTGGAGAGAGCTACCCCGCGCGCGATATACAACCCCTACCCTGCTATAGATAATGTGATTCTCTTCTCTCTATGTTCCTGGGCCTCGCCGTCGGTACCTTGATCGAAGGTGCTACCAGGTAGGGTGAGATCGCAGGTAATCGACCGCGTCTTGTCGGCGAGTGCGGACTCGGGAGCCGGCCCCTAATCATGCCAGATCCTATCGCCTCGCTCGCTTCAGCGGTGAGACGGGAACAGCGAGAGGCGGTGGCCTCGGCGGTTGCTGCGTTGGCGGGATTAGTCCAGCCATGATGGTCGCGCCTTGAGCGCCACCTCGTGCGTGTGGCTCAGCCCCTACCTGGCTGAGAATGACAGCTCTCTGTTTGGCTTTACCTTCATCATCCATCACCGTGGTCTGCTTGTTGCGACTGAATGGGGTGTGTCGCCGGCACACCTGGTCCTCGGCCCCTTTGAGCCGATACACCATACTGGCACTCTTTGATCGAGGGAATCGCATTGATCGGCTACAGGATGCCCTTACACCTACCGGAGCCCGACCAGCCGGAGCCCGACTGGTCGGGCTCCGAGCAGCCAACCGCCGTGCCACCCGCGGCCCTGAGCTGGAGAGTCTTCGGCGCGGCCGTCGGGCTGGGGCTGGCTGTGGCTATCGCCTGCTTCGTGGTGGGCTACCTGGCCCTCCAACTGCTCGCGACGGCTGAGAGCCTGCATCTACTGCCCACGCGCCTGCTCTACAACGCCCTCGGCTCGATCGGCATCCGCTGGGCACCCTTCTGGCTGGGCCTGGAGAGCCTGCTCGTCTACGGCGGCTTCTTCCTCGGCGTGCGCATCGTCGTACGGCGCACCCCCGGTCTCACCTGGGCCAGTCTCGGTTGGCGGCCTGCTCCGCTGGGAGCGTACCTCCTCGTCCCACCCATTTACCTCGCCACCCTGTTCTGCTCGGGAGTCGCGCTGGCCATCGAAGCGGCGCTCTTCTTCCACGGGCGCGTGGACCAGCTCAACAACCCGCACACCAACCCCCAGCAAGCCGCCCTGTCCGTCGCCGCGCACCCTTCCGCGGGTGAGCTGCTGCTGTTGTTCCTCGCCATGGCCGTGGTCGGGCCGATCGTCGAGGAGCTGGTGTTCCGCGCCCTGCTCTTCCAGGTCTTGCGCCGGCACCTGCCGCTGTGGGGCGCGGCCATGCTCTCTGCCCTGATCTTTGCCGTCCTGCACTTTATTCCCGTGCTGCTGCCCGCGCTCTTCATCTTCGGTGTGGTCCTGGCCCTCGTCTTCCACTACACGCGCTCCCTGTACTGTTCCGCCCTTCTACACATGCTGATCAACGCGGTGGCTGTGGTCCTCATCGTCACGCGGCCGTGATCCGGCGGCGGAACGGCAAGGGGAGAGACGCACACCCCGAGAAGGCCGGGCGCCTGCGCCCGATCAGGCTGGTGCGCGTGGAGAGGGGCCGTCCAGGGCGGGAGCCGTCCACCTCGCCCATCCAGAGCACGGGCGACGAGCACTCCCGTCCGGGGCAGCGGTGTCGTGGGCCCTCTGCGCTCACACAGTTCTGCACGCTCACGGTGACCGGCGGTCGCATCGGAGAGGCCGCTTCCAGTAGATACGTCCCTGATGCCGGATGCTCCGACCGGCGGCGCCGGTTACGTGCATCGACTTTGCAGAAAAGGCCAGCGAAATCGGCTTGCTGATGTTACCGACGGAGTGATCGAAGAGCATACGAATATCATGGATCTGGTGTCACGAGCCTCACCTGCGCCATTGCCGAGCACGCTGTGGCGCACACGGCCGAGGTGGAGAGCGTGCCGAGGGGCGAAGGATGCCGTACAGCGGTTGTCGGGCCACGCTGCAGACCGGGGGTGCTGGTCCGGGGCTGTGCCAGCCGTCTCCGGATCTCAGTGTCAGACCTGGCAGATCGTGCGTCGTCGTGATATCGTCCTGGATCACTGATGCGCGATCGCCGGGCGTGTTCCGGTTCGTCAGGCGGAAGGCCGCGCTGCTCGAACCCCGCTGGGGCGACGATCTGGCGTTCCCGTCAACTCGGCGAGGTCGCGCTCCGCCTGGTCAGCATCCCGGGCGGCACCCAACTGGCGGAAACGGGCCAGGGCCGCCGCCAACAGCTCACGCGCCGGCTGCGCAGCACCCACCTGCGCGTGCAGCGCGCCGGAGACGTGCAGCAGACGGCCCTCGGCGTAGGGATAGGGCATGCTCTGCGCCAGCGTCAGGCCCGCCTCCAGCGCCCCGGCGGCCTCCGCCCAGCGGCCCTGCCGCTGCTCTACGAGCGCTTGGACCCGCAACAGGTCGACCAGCGTGAGCCGATCCTCCCTGGACCGCGCCCGCGCTATCCCGTGCGCCAGCAGCTCCCGGGCGGCGGCGCCGTCCCCGCACTCGAGGAGCGCCCAGGCCAGCACCGGGACGACCATCTGCACGCCCCACTCCCGCAGGGCCGGCCCATCCAGCAGTGGGGTCAGGCGCTCGCAGGCGCGGCCGGCCTGCCCCAGGCGAATATCGCATTCCGCGCGCACGCTGTGCGCCGCCCGGAGCCGCGACAGGTCGCCCTCGGCGCTGGCCACGGCGATGGCCTCGTCGAGATAGCCGCACGCCTCCGCCCAGGCCCCCTCGGCCAGGCACAGCCAGCCCAGCTCGAGCAGCGGCGGCGCGACGCAGCCCGCCAGGTTGACCGCGCGGCCCAGGGCCAGGGCCCGCTCCAGCTCACGGCGGGCCGCCGGCCACTCCCCCAGGAAGAACAGGACCCGGGCGTCGTCCGCCATGATGGACGGCAGCCAGACCCGCGCCTCCCGCCGTTCGTTGATCTCCAGCACGCGCGCCAGGCCCCGCCTGCGCCGCGCGAACTCGCCGCGCTGCTCGTAGACCGCCCCGGCGACCAGCAGGGCGGTGCACAGGATGACCGGCCGCTCCGTGGCCTCGGCCAGGGGGACCACCGCCTCCATCACCCGCAGCGCCTCCGCCTCCCGCCCCAGGGCGAGCAGCGCCATGCCCTGCCGCTGCTGGGCCAGCAAGAGGGCATAGGTGTCGCCGAGCCGCTCGGCCAGCCCGCGCGCCCGCTCGGCCATGGCCAGTTGCTCGGCGTACTGGCCGCCGCGCCCGTAGAAGAAGGCGAGCATCGCGCACAGACCGACCAGGCCCACCGAGGAGCCGGCCGCCTCCAGGGGCTCGACCTCGGGCCGCAGCCGCGCGATGAGTTCCTGCGGCGCCAGGAGCCCCGAATGCACCCAGCCCAGCTCTTCCAGGGCGTGGCCCAGCCGATCCGCCGCCCCGACCGCCCGGTAGAGGGCCACGGCCTCCTCAAGCACACCTTGCGCCGCATCGTAGTCGCCCACGACCTCCAGCAGGGTGCCCAGTTTCTCCCGCACCCGCGTCGCCGCCTCCATCTCCGCCGTGTCCGCCAGCAGGCTATCCAGCAGCTCTGCCGCCTCGCGCGCGGACAACGCGCCCACCACGTGCCGCCAGGCCAGGCCGGCCCGGGCCAGGTCGGTGAGCGTCACGGGGAGGGCGTCCCGGGCGCGCACGTCGGTATCGCGGTAGGCGCCCAGGACGCGCACGGGATGGTCGGCGGAACGCACCAGGGCGGAGAGGAGGTCGAGGGCGTCGGCCCCCGCCCAGTGGAGGTCGTCGAGGACCAGCAGCGTGCCGGCAGGGCCGGCCACGTTGGCCAGGTAGCGGGCGACGGCGCCGAAGAGCAGGCGGCGCTCCTGCTCCGGGGCCAGGTCCAGGGCCGGCAGCGGGTCGATGGGGCCGTCGGCCAGCTCGGGCAAGAGGCGCACCAGCCGGGCACAGCCCTTAATACCAAATCGGCGTGAAGATGGCGCGCTTCTTGCAGGATGGGTGTTCCAAGGGAGGATAGGCCGATGAGTGGGGTGATCAGCGCGGTGGCGTGGGCCGAATCGGAGGACGAGTTGTACGCCCGCTACAAAGCGAGTGCCGAGGTCGGGGCGCGCAAGCGCCAAGCGCCT
>Ga0209062_1003648_pt1 | contig 17448 bp, 15 predicted proteins | sample Coa_R2_2_FD_187158 | JGI IMG/M metagenome (GOLD analysis project Ga0209062, IMG submission 187158) | Surface soil microbial communities from Centralia Pennsylvania, which are recovering from an underground coalmine fire - Coalmine... | ecosystem: Environmental > Terrestrial > Soil > Unclassified...
GAGCCCGAACAGCTTGATGGCGTTGTTGCGGCAGATCTTGCGCTTCACCGTCTCGGACAGGCCCTCGAAGTTGCGGTCGACCGTCTTCTGGGAGTACGGCCACGTCGTGACGCCATGCGGGAAGTCGCTGGCCCAGAGGTAGTTGTCCACACCGAACACAGGCGTGGTCAGCACGCCCGAGCGATCGTCCTGGAAGGTGAAGAAGCAGTTGTCCTTGATGTACTCGCTGGGCAGCCGCTTGTTCACGTTGCGGTCCTGGTCGTAGGTCGAGGCGCGGCCCCATTCGTAGTCGAGCTGCTGGTAGTTGTAGCCAACCCAGCCCACGTCGAACTCGGCCAGCAGCACCTTCAGCTTCGGATGCCGGTCGAACACGCCCGAGAACACCAGGTGGCCGATGAACTCCTCGGCCACCGCCTGCCGGCGGGCGTGGCCGATGCTGGCGGTGCGCGGATCGAACGGCCGCGGCCCCTCGAAGTGCGTCCGCTGCTCGCCCTGCTTGGAGGTGGTATGGATGGCCAGCACCAGCCCGGCGTCCTCGGCGGCCGCCCAGATGGGCTCGTACTGCGGCTCGTAGAAGCCGCTGTCCTTGATGCCGCTGGGCAGCTGGGCCGTCTTGAATCCGAGCTTGGCCAGCTCGTGGATGTCCTCGGCCGTTTTCTCGACGTCGAGGATGCTGAGCAGCGGCATGCCGATGAGCCGCTTGCGGTCGTAGCTGCAGAAGTCGTTTAGCCAGAGGTTGTAGGAGCGGAAGATGGCGCGCTGGAACGGCCCGTCGGTGAGGCCGTAGAAGAAGCGGGCCGGGCTGGCGAACAGGACCTCGGCGTCCACGCCGTCCTTATCCTGCGCCGCCAGGCGCGCCGAGGGCTCCCACCCCGCCGGGAAGTCCTCGAAGGTGTACTCCTCGTTGAAGTCGATCGTGCGCTGCCATTCGGACAGGTCCATGTTGGTGATGCCTTCGGGCTTGCCCGCGACGATGCCGATGGAGAAGTGCGACACGCCCATGGGCGCGATGCCGTCGGTGATGAGCCACAGCCCCTTGGGGACGCCGGGAGGATCCTTGACCACCTTGGGCGCTCGGTCGCCATATTCCTTCTGGACGCGCTCCCAGGCGGCCGGCGGCTCGTTGAGATGGCTGTCCGACGAGATCAGCTTGAAATCAGCCACGTGCGATCACTCCTCCACGGCGAGTTTCGGTTGCGAGGATGGTACCAAACGGCATTCGGCTCAAACGGCAGCGGCGACCCGGGCGCGGATCAGGCCGATGCCGCCGTCTCGCTCGACCTCCACGCCGTAGGGCTTCGACAGCCGATCCATGTCGTTCAGGATCTTGTCGCCCACGGTCGGGTCAGCCAGCAGCGGCCGGCCGCGTTGGGGCCGGGGCCGGCCGAAGCCCAGGTCGATCGGGTGCAGCTCCACCTTGTCGAGCTCGCCATCCCTGAAGTCGCACACGGCCACGACGCTCTCCCAGTACTCGGGGTGAGCGGGATGGGCCTTGCGGTCGTGGTCGCTGCGGGCGTCCAGGAAGTCGGCCGGCGTAGCCTCGTGGTCGAGGCCGAAACGGGTGTAGGCGTGGCTGGGGAAGTGCCGGACCGTCTCGTTCTGCATGACGAAGTCACCAAGGCTGTAGAAGATGGGCTTGCCCTTGTACAGCTCGGCGCCCAGCAGCGAGTGCGGCCCATGCCCGGCGAACACGTCCGCGCCCTCGTCGATGCAGGCGTGCGCGAAGTCCTTCACGAACTGCGCCGGCTCGACCAGCCCGGGGCGCGTCGTGGCCTTCAGGAAGCTCTCGCCGCCCATCTCGTGGGAGTGGAGGCTGACGATCACCCAGTCGGCCTCGCGCTTGGCCTCTCGGATCTGGCGGAGCTGGGCTTCGGCGTCGCGCTTGTTCACGGACGTATGGACGGCGAAGCCGTCGCTCTGGCGGTAGCGCTTGCCGTAGAAGGTGTAGATGCCCTCCTCGGCGGCCCCGGCCTCGCTGGCCGAGTAGAACCAGCCCCGGGCGCGCGCTTTCTCGGCCTCCAGCCCGAGCGCTTCGCCCATGCGCCGGAGCTCGCGAAAGGCCTGCTCGTCCACGTCGTAGACCACCTGGTGGCCCAGCGCGTTGATGCCCGGCTTGCCGATGGCGTCTGGCCGCTGATCGGTTGCGCGGTTGAACTCCTGAAAGGTCGCGACCGCGGCGATAAGCGCGATTCGCCCGGCCGGCGTCTCCACGTAGCCCGGGCTGAGGGCCTCCCGCAGATTGGCGCCGCTGCCGGCATGGGCGATTCCCGCCGCGTCGAGGTTGCGGTAGGTGCTCATGATGCCCTGCTCGCCGTACTCGTAGGCATGATTGTTGGCGCAGGAGACGAGCTTGAGGCCGAGCCACTTCACGTCCTCCAGCAGGTGCGGCTCAGTGGTCATGTACGTGCCCTGGGTCAGGCTCGGCGTGCACTCGCCGTAGCGGCGGATGGTGGACTCGAAGTTGGCGAAAGCGCAGTCGGCGCCGTTCAGCAGGTCGCGCAAGGCGAGGAAGCGTGGCTCCTTGTAGACGGCGAGGCGGCGGGTGAGCATGAGATCGCCGCACAGGGCCAAACGCAGGTTGCGGGACTCGGAGTCATACAGCGGCATGGCGGGGGACATCATACGGGTTTCTCCTGGAGGATGATCAGCGCGTCGGCCGCCTTCACGCCCTGGCCCCGGGGCAGGACCATCAGCGGGTTGAGGTCGAGCTCCGCCAGCCGATCCCCGGCATGGACGGCGAAATCGGACAGCGCCAGCAGCGTGGCCGCGAGGGCATCGACGTCCGCAGGCGGCGCGCCGCGAAAGCCTTGCAGCAGGACGGCGCCTTTGACTCCGCCGATCATCTCCAGCGCTTCGGCGCGGGCGATGGGGCAGCGCCGCCGGACCACGTCGCGGTACACCTCGACCGCCACGCCGCCCATGCCGAACAGCAGCATCGGCCCCATGTGCGGGTCCACGGCCACGCCGGCGATGGTCTCGACGGCGCCCGTGACCATCTCCTGGACGATCACGCTGCCGCCAACCTGGGCGTAGGCGGCTCGCACCTGCTCGGCGGATCCCAGGTTCAGCTTGACCGCTCCGGCTTCCGTCTTGTGCAGGATCTCGGGCGAGTCGGCCTTCAGCGCCACCGGAAAGCCGAGCTGCTCGGCGGCGCTCACCGCCTCCTCGGCCGAGGAGGCGCGCAGCTCCCGCGTGCCTGGCACGCGCCAATGCGCCAGCAGACGCTTGCTCTCGAACTCGGGCAGCGCTCCTCGGGCGGGCAGGCCGGCCAGCGCCTCCTGCTGGGCCGCATTCGGAGCCGTCGCCGCGCCGAAGCCTTCGGCCAGGCGCTTCTCCCGCCATTCGTGATAGCCGTGCAGGACCGTCAAGCCGTGCGCCAGCTTGTCCGAGGAGTAGAAGATGGGCATGTGGGCCGCCTTGAGGCGAGGCAGGCCGGCAGGCTCCAGGTGGTGGCCGGTCCACTGGAACAGCACGGCCTTGGAGGTCGAGTCGCGCAGCTTGATCACGCGGTCGGCGCCGTCGTCGGTGCCGGTGGTGGCGATGGCCAGCGTGCCGACCTCGGGCTCGTTCAGCAGGGCTTCGAGGATGGCCGAGTAGTCGTCGCCCGTGGTGTGGCCGCTGATGTCGGCGGGGTTGTTGCTCGAGCCGAAGTCGCCCATGATGTGGCCGATCACCCGCTTGCCTTCGGGGCTGAGCGGCGGGACCGGATGGCCCGCGGCGGCGCACATGTCGGCCGTGAGGGAGGTGATGCCGCCGGAATGGGACACCACGGCCACGCCCTTCTGGGGTGGCTTGGGTGTGTGCGCCAGCATCTGCGCCAGCTCTAGCAGCTCCGCATAGTCGCGGGCGCGGGTCACGCCGTACTGCGCGAACAGCGCTTCGTACAGGTCGTCCTGCCCGGTCATCGAGCCGGTGTGCGAGCGGGCCGCGCGGCGGCCGACTTCCGATCGGCCCAGCTTGAGCACGACGATGGGCTTGCCGCGCTCGGCGGCAAGCTGGGCGAAGGCGACGAACTTAGGGATGTTTCTCAGGCTTTCGACGAAGCCGGCGATGACCCGCGTATCGGGATCGTCCAGCATGTAGCGGCCGAAGTCGCAGAACTCCAGGTCGCCCTCGTTGCCCGTCGCCACGTAGTAGGTGAAGCCGGTGCCGGCGTCTGCCGCCTGCATCAGGAGGGCGGCCGCGGTTGCCCCGCTCTGCGAGATGAGGCCAACGTTGCCGGCCTTGGGATCGATGCGCGCGATCCCAGCGGAGGTGGCCCAGATGCGGTCCTTGATGTTTCCGAAGCCGTTGATGTTGGGGCCGGTGAAGCGCAAGCCCGACTCCCGGGCGAAGGCGCCCAGGTCCTTCTGCGCCTGCAGCAGCTCGGGCGAGTCGCGCTCGGCGAAGCCGGCCGAGATGATGGCGGCCGCGCGAACGCCCTTCTCATGCGCGTTCTGCAGCACGCCCATGACGTGCTCGTTGGGCACCACCACGCAGACGACGTCCGGCGTCTCCGGCAGGTCCGTGACCTGCGGGTAGCACTTCAGGCCGAACACCTCCTGGTGGCGGGGATTCACCGGGTAGAGCCGCACCCGATCTCGTGCGTGCAGGGCCGCCGACATAACCCGGCCGCCGTAGTGCATGCGTTCGGTAGCGCCGACCACGGCGATGGACCGCGGGTGGAGCAGGGTATGGATGCTGGCGAGCTGGCTGTCGGTCCAGAACTGCTCGGGCATGCTTCAGGCCTTGCCCAGCTCATCCAGCAGCCGCAGATCCACGAACTGCTCGGGCTTGGCGGTCTTCGCCGCCGGGATCGAAGCCGACAGGAAGTCCAGCATGTGCTGGATGCCCTCGGTGGTCGGCTGCAGGTCGGTCTGGAATTGGGTCTGCTTGACGTAGAACTCGTACGACTTGTCGAGGCTGGACTGGTCGGTGATCTTGGCCTTCTCCTTGAGGATGTTCTTGGCTGCGTCGGGCTGCTGCGCATAGGCCTGCATGCCCTGCCGGTACGCCTTCAGAAAGGGGATGAGCGCGGGCGTGAGCTCGGGGATGCGCGCCCGCGACACCACCGCGCCGACGTTCTGGTACGGCTGATCCCAGGTGTCGCGCAGGACGTGGAAGCCCGCGGCTTCGAGCTGGAACACTCCGGGCACGGCCACCGGCGCCGCCTGGATCTGACCCGAGGTCAGGGCGGCCACTAGCACGTCCTGCGTGCCCAGCACGCGCAGCTCGACCTCGCTGGGCTGGAGCCCGATGAGGCGCAGCAGGAGGCGCGTCTGATAGTCGCCGGTGCTACCCGGCCGGTCGGTGCCCCACACCTTGCCCTTCAGGTCGGCCGCGGTCTTGATCGCAGGCGCGACGACCAGCGCCTCCTGAGAGTGGTTGTACTCGGAGCCGACGTATACCAGGTCGGCGCCGCCGTTCAGGTCGGCGGTGATCACGGCCGCCGCGGCCTGCAGGATGACGTCCACGTCCTTGGCGACGATGGCCTGGACGGCGACGCTGGTGGCGATGAGCTGCGAGCTTTCCTTCACATGCTGCTGCTCGAACAAGTCCAGCGACTCGGCTAGCCAGAGCGGCGTCTGGGCCCCGGTGATGACGGGAAAGGCGACTTTGATGGAGGGCTCACCGCCCTGCGCGCCAACGGAAGGCTTGGCGGCCGCGGCCGCGCTGGCGGCCGGCTTTGGTGTGCTGGCGCTGACGCTGGGCGCAGTGGCGGACGGGGCCGGACCGGCTCCGCCGCAGGCCGCGAGCAGCATTCCGCCAGCCGAGACGGCGGCGAGCGACAGGAAGCTGCGACGCGAGATTGCTTGCGGGAGCGCCATGCAGCGCACCTCCATTGAAGGACTTGCGGCAACCTTACGGCTTCGCCGGTACCGAGTCAAACCCCGTCCATATAATGCGGCGCATGGCAGTCGAGCAGAGGTCTACGCTCGCGCCCACCAAGCTGCGCGTGGGCGTAGACATGAAGAACGACGGCCGCACGCACGACCTCACCGCCGGGCAGTGGGTGGACTGTGCGCGCTACGCCGAGGAGTGCGGATTCGAGAGCGTCTGGCTGAACGAGGACGTCGGCCACGATTCGCTGATCGTCCTGGCGCTGGCCGCGCAGGCGACCTCCAGCATCCTGATCGGGACGGCCATCATCAACGTCTTTCACCGCTCGGCCATGCAGATGGCGATGGGCATCGCCACGCTGGACGAGGTGTCCGATGGGCGGGCTCGGATCGCCATCAGCTCGGGCCATCATCCCTGGAACGACCTGTACCACGGGATTCCAATCGAGAAGCCGCTATCCCGCGTACGCGAGTACCTGGAGTTCATGGACAAGGCCCTCAGCGGCGAGCCGTTCGAGCATGAGGGGGCGGTGTTCCATGGCGTGCGGGGCCGGCTGGCGTTTCGGCCGCCGCGGCACATCCCCATCTACGTCGGCGGCACGCTGCCGGGCATGATCCAGCTGGCCGGCAGCCATGCCGATGGCCTGCTGACCAACGTGGTGCCGGCGAGCTACATCGCCGGCTTCGCGGCCGAGCACATGGCTCAGGGCGCTCGTAATGCCGGCAGGGACCCCAGCCGGCTCGAGCTGACCGCCATCGTGACCTGCTGCATCGACGACGATCCGGACCTGGCGCTGGCCAGGGCGAAAGACACCTTCCTATGGCGCCAGAGCATGAACGCCGAGCGGCTGCGCAAGACGTTCGCACCCGAGTTCCACGAGGAGCTGACCCACCTGGCCGCGCTCGCCGCTGGCGGCAAGCTCGAACAGGCCAAGCAGGAGGCCAGCCCCGAGCTCGTGACCTCGGTGATCGCCAACGGCAGCGCCGACCAGGTGTGGCGCCAGGTTGGCAAGTACTTCGAGGCCGGCTGCACCCGCGTGGTACTGGCCCCCTACCCGCGCGACGAAGCGAACGTCAAGCGCATGCTGACGGCGCTCGCGCCCTACGTCAGCTCCGCCACAACTGCGCGCGCTTAGGCGCCCTCACTTGTCATGCTGAGCGCCGAGCGAAGCATCCCCACGGCAGCCGCCAAGGGACTCTTCGCTCGACGCTCAGAGTGTGACAGGGCCTCTTCCACCAGTCCGTCGCTCAGGCTAGCCTGTGGGGACCCTCACCCTGCCCTCTCCCGCTGCGGCGGGCGGTGGATTGGAGGGCGTTAGTTGGCGTAGGGAGCGAACTGCAGGGCGAGCACTTGCGCGCCGTCGTCGCCGGCGGTGAGCTCGGGGGCGGGATCGTCCGGCGCCAGGTGGATGCACGAGCGGCGGCTGAAGGGCCGGCCTTCGTGCACCAGGCTGCCGCCAACCACCAGTAGGAAACGCCCGCCATTCAGGGCCGTGGCCTCCACGCGCGCGCTGGCGCCCGGGCCGAGCGAACACAGCTGGGCGTGGACGCCGTCGGCGGTGAGGGGAATGAGTTCTTCGACGGTTGTGGAGCGGGCGGGCGCGCGCCGGCCGACGGCCGCGTGCGCGGTGAGGGCGCGGCCGGCCTTGCGGACGAGCCTGGCCCGAGACGCCGGCATGTAGTGCGCGCCGCCGTTGCTGGTCTTGCCGCGCATCGTGTAGAACGACAGGCCGCGTTCGCCGGCGACGATCGGTCCGTAGGGCGTGTACGCGTCGGTGTAGTGGACCGTGATCGGCTCGACCGGATGCTTGCCGATGCGGCCGCCGCCCTCGAACATGATCTGGTACTGCGGCATCTCATGGAAGTGCGGCTGGATCACGTTGCCAGCCGGCCGCTCCGTCAGGAAGACCTGCGGCTGGTCCGTGACCGTCAATGGCACGTCAGGGGGGCGGAAGCCTCGCTCGCGATTGCTGCCGAAGAAAGCGCGATTGCCGATGCTCTCGCCCAGCGCCGTGGTCCAGTGGGTGTACTCGATGCCATCGCTGTCTACCCATTCCATGGGCGGTATTCTGCCAGACTCAGCGCCGCGTGCGGCCGATGACGAAGTTCCGGAACTGCTCCACGATCGGCAGGCGCGCGACCCCGGCCGGACGGATGACGTACAGCTCGTGCGGCAGCGTCGCCCCGTCCAGCGGCAGCCTGGCGAACGTGCCGTCCTCCAGCTCGCGGCGGATGGACGTCTCGAACAGGACGCCAATGCCGGTGCCCGTCCGGACGAGCTGCTTCACGCGGTCGATGTCGGTGACTGGCATCTTGCGAATGGCCGCTGCCGGCTCGCCCTGGGTCAGCACCTCCCACAGTGAGGCCCAGAACGGCAGCGCGAACGGGCCGATGAGCGTCTCGTCGCGCAGGTCCGCCGTGGCGATTGACTCCTTGCCCGCCAGCCTGGAGCCGGCGGGTGCGAAGAACACTGGGTCGTCTTCATAGAGCCGGTCGGCCAGGAGGTCCGGCGCGTGGTGGTGCAGCGGACCGATGGCCACGTCGTACCTGCCGCCGCGCAGCACGTCGCAGACCTCGCGCGCCGGGACGATATCGTGCTCGATGGCTGCCTGCGGGAAGACTTCGCCGAAACCCTCGAGGATGGCCGGGAGCACGCTGAGTCCGGCCGAGCGCGTGGACGCGACCCGCAGCGGCCCTGCGCTGCCCGATTGAACCGCCGCCAGGCGCTCGTCCAGCTCGGACAGCGCGGCCATCACCTGCCGGATGTGCGGCAGCAGGTACCTCCCCGCCGGACTGAGCTGCAGCCGGCGGCCGTTTTGCTGGACGAACGCCAGCCCCTCGCGCTGCTCCGCGCCATGCAGCGCCTTGCTCAGAGCCGAGTGGCTGAGGGACAGCTCCTCGCCGATCTGGGCCAGCGTCTTGCCCGCGGCCAGACCCGCCAGGATCTGCGCTTCCAGCGGCAGGAGCGGCATCAGCGCTCAGGCTTCCAAGCGCTGGAGGGCTCTGCGGAGGCGGATGCGGACGTACTCGGCCATGGCCGGACCGCCGGCCTCGGCGGCCAGGTCACTCCGCTCCGCTCTGGCCAGCGCCACGAGCAGCTGCCGGACAGCCTCGGACGTGGAACATGCCTGTTCGACGGCCTGCGCCGCCAGGGCGGCCGCTTCCTCTTTGGAATGTCCAGCCTCCATCGCCTCCTGGGCCAGCGCCAGCTCGCCCTTTGGGATGAGCGTCCAGGACGTCTCAATCTTGCCGTTGCGGTCGGAGCGCTGGCGCGAGCGTCTGCGCCGGCCACCAAGCAGGGCTTCCGCCCTATCCTCCAGCGCGCGATCCAGGTCGCGATACAGGAACTCGAGCGACTCCTGCCGCGGCCCGCCAAGCTCGGCCTCCACCAGCGCCTCGAACGCCGCCAGGCTGAGATCCTCCTCGACGATGCGCCGGGCCAGCGGCAGCTGCCGGCCCGGCGGCAGCTTGCGCAGGAGCAGGCCATGGTTCACGCTGAACTGCCCGCGGTTGGCCATGCGCTGGACTTCGGGCTCCAGCTCGGTGAGCGAGATGAGCTGGGAGACCCAGCCCTTCGTCCGCCCGGGTGGAATGATCCCGCGGCGTTCGCACTCCGCCAGGATCTCGCGGTAGGACAGCCCTTCCTCGCGCAGCATCTTGAAGGCGCGGCCGCGATCAACCGGCCCGAGCTGCGCGCGAATCTCATTCTCCGCAAGCTGGATGAAGACCTTCTCGGCCCGATCCTTCGGCGGGCTCGTCTCGACCACGGTCAGCTCCTGCAGAGCGCCCTGGCCGTGAGCCTTCAGAGCGGAGACCACGCGCGTGTTGCCGTTCAGGCTGCGCAGCTTGCCGTCCGGCGTGCGATAGACGCGGGGCGGCTGCAGGAAGGCGCCATCCTCCGCCACGGCTCGGGAGAGCTGGTCGACGATCTCGCCCTCATACGTCAGGCGGATGTTGTCCGGGTCCGGCTCCAGCTCAGTGATGGGTACTCGGCGCTCGGCGGCTGGCTCGGCCAACCTGTTCCTCTTGGCCCGCATCTGTGCCAATCAGAACATATTGAGCTTTGTTCCGGCCGTTTACGTTATTAAACGGTGGCTCAGGAGGCGAGCGTGCGGTGTGCTACGCTGGTCCGCACCCATGCCCGGCCAGCTCGTTCGACGGTCCTGGCTCATGATCCCGGCGACCCACGCCGAGGAGCTCGCCCGCTCCTGGACCTTCGGAGCCGACGTCGTCGTGATCGACCTGGAGGACCTCGTGCACGACAGCCGTAAGCACGAAGCGCGAGCCAACGTGCGCGAGGGCATTGAGCAGGCTCGCCGCGGAGGTGCGGAGGTGTTCGTGCGCAGCGACCTGGAGCTGCTGTACGCTGACCTCGAAGCCTCCGTCTGGCGGGGGCTGCAGGGCGTCATCCTGCCCAAGGTGTCGAGCGTGGAGCAGGTCCGGGAGGCCGAAGAGACGCTGGCCTACTTCGAGGCCGAGCACGGCGTGATGCAGGCCGGCCTGGTGGGCGAGGTCAACGAGTACGACGAGCCGCGCACGGTCGAGAACTCCCTCGAGCTCCACCTGGCGCTTGAAGACGCCAAGGGCAACTACGCTGCCGAGGGGCTGATCGCCGCCAGCCCCCGCGTCCGGTCCGTCAGCCTCGGCCGCGCGGACCTGGTGATGGACCTCCGGCCCGAGCCGAGCGGCGAGCTCCACCTGCTGCCGTTCCTGATGCAGCGGCTGATCCTGCTGGCCAACGCCGCCGGCGTCAGCCCCATCGGCGCCTGGTGGCAGGGCACGTCTCGCGGGCTGCGGGCCAGCCCCGAGGACACGTTGCGGGCGGCGCGCCTTGGCCGGATGGCCGGCTTTCGGGGCGCGCCGTGCGTGCTGCCGGAGCAGGTGGCCGCGCTGAACGAAGGCTTCAGCCCCTCCTCCGACGAGGTCCACCAGGCCGACCGCTGCGTGCAGGCGTTCGAGCGCGCCGCCGCGGCCGGGCAAGACTGCGGCGAGGTGGATGGCGTGCTGGTAGATGGCGCGGCCGCCGCTGGTGCGCGGGCGACGCTGGAGTGGGCCGAGGCGTGCCGGGCGCGCGACGCGTTCAAGGCGGCAGCCGTGGAACGGGTGGGGGCGTGACGGGCCTGAACGTCCGCATCAGCCTCGCGAGCGCCGAAGCCGACCTGGAGGCGGTGGTCTGGCCCGGAGTATCGACGGTGTACTGCCCGCGCGTGGAATCCGCGGCGCAGCTGCGGGCCATCGACGACATCGTGGGCCGGCTGGAGCGCCTGCGGGGCATTCGGCCCGGCACGGTGCGCCTCCAGCCTTTGATCGAGAGCGCCCGCGGGGTAGTTGCTGCCGGAGAGATCGCGCCCGCGAGCGCGCGCACCGATGCGTTCGGCCCCGGCCCGAAGCTGAGCCTGCACCTCGACGCCGAGCGGGGTGAGGCCCTGGCCTACGCCCGTGACGAATGCGAGCTGGTGGCCCGGGCATTCGAGCTCGAACCCGTCTCGACCGAGTATTTGGGGGACTGACGAGCATGCAGCCGAAACGCAGAGTCGATCGCTCGCGCCTGACCATGCCGGTAAACAATCCGCGCTTCGTCGACAAGGCCTGGACGCGCGGCTGTGACGGCTTCCAGCTCGATCTCGAGGACTCCGTCCCACAGTCTCAGAAGGCCCACGCGCGCACGCTGGTCCGCGAGGCCATCGCCAAGGTGTCGAAGGGCGGCGGCGACGTCGAGGTACGGATCAACATGGCCTACATCGTGGCCGACGTGAAAGCGGCGGCCTGGCCGGGCGTGCTGTCGCTGAACATCGGCCATACGCTCCGGACCGACCAGATCGAGCTGGCGGACGCGTGCATCAGCCAGATGGAGCGCGAGCGCGGAATCCGGCCCGGAACGATCGCCATCCAGTACGCCCCCGACATGGTCTACGCCACGGTCAAAGACGACGAGCTGACAAAGGCCAGCCCGCGCATCCGCTGGTACTACGGCGGCGGCAACTACGACTACTCCTTGAGCCTGGGCGTGGAGATGTTCACCGGGCTGGACCCGCTGTGGTATGCCCGCAACAACGGCAGCCTCCTGGCCCGAGCGCACGACAAGACCCCCAACGTGGTGGCTCGCCTGCCGGATACGAGCGGCAGCGTCAGCGACGCCGATCGCGCCTTCAACCAGGCGGAGGCGACCCGCAAGTTGGGCGGCCGCAAAGGATCGGGCCTGCACCCGGCTGTCGTGGAGCCCTCGAACCGCGGCTTGACGCCGCCGCCGGACGAGCTTGAGGAGGCGCGGCAGGTGCTGGCCTTCTGGGACGAGCTCGATCGGCGCGGCGAAGCCGAGGGAATGCTCGACGGCACAGTGGTGGACCGCTACGAGGCGGCGCGCGCAGCCGAGCTGCTCGATTGGGCCGACGCGTGCGCCCAGAAGGACGCCTTCAAGGCGCGCATGACGGCCGCGGCCCGCGAGCGGGAGGGACAGTAGCCGATGCTGCCGGTCCCCTCGCTGGTCCGACGGTCGGTCCTGGTCGTGCCGATTCTCGATGCCGAGTCCGTGCGGCGGGCCTGGTCCCACAACGCCGACGCCGTCATGCTGGACATTTCTGGCGTGCCCGAGACGGAGCGCCGCCGGGCACGCTCGCTGCTGCCCGAGGCCATCCTCACGGCCGCCCGAGGCGGCGCCGAGGTGTTCGTCCGGATCGGCAAGGATGTTGCGTACGCCGACATAACCGCGGCGGCGCTGCCCGGGCTGGCCGGCGTGGCGCTGCCGGACGCCGAATCGCCCGAAGACGTGGCCGAGGTGGACGCCATGCTGCGCGAGCGGGAGCGGATCGAGGGCATTCCCGGAGGGCGGCTGGAGATCTTCCTGCTCCTGAGCACGGCGCGAGGAGTGTGGAACATCCGGCAGCTCCTGCGCGCTTCGGAGCGAGTGTCCGCGGCCGCGCTGGACGAGCCGGCCTTGTGCCGCTCGCTGGGGGTCATGCCATCGGACGAATTCGACGCGCTGACCTTCGGCCGTGGGCGGCTGATCGTCGAGACGCTGGCCATCACGCGGCTGCCGGTTGGCATGGGCCATCCGCTGGCAGCGCGGCCGAGACAGCTGACCGAGGAGGAGCTGTTCCACGCCGCCACAGATGCCCGCAACGTCGGCTTCAAGGGCGCGCTGTGCCCCTATCCGAGCTGGGTCGAGCCCTGCAACCGGGCCTTCACGCCAACCGACGAGCAGGTCGAGTATTACCGCGAGGTGCGTAGGACGTTCGCGGAGGGTGTGGCGCGAGGCACCGCCGCCGTGGCATTCGCTGGGGGCCAGATGATCGACGTGCCGGTGGACGAGCGGGCCAAGCTGGGCATCGACCTGTGGGAGCGCTGCCGCAAGCGTGACCGCGAAAAGGCGGCGGCCTTACAAAGGGCTACCTGACCTCAGCCGGCCGCGCGCGCCCACTTCTCGAAATCGACTTCGAAGCCCGCCTGCTGCGAGATGTCGATGCCGTTGTGGTCGGGATCGAACGTCCGGAACTCGGCCTGCAGGCGCGTGGCCGGCCGCCGGGCGGTCTCGCCGCTGGCGGGCAGCCGAGCCAGCATGCCCTCCATGTCCTCGACGACGAAGCCGAAGTGGTTCAGGCCCGGCTTGCTGATATTGCCTGCCGCGGCCTCGTTTTCGCCCAGCGGCAGGATGGCGAAGCAGGTCGAGCCATCGCCCGCGAAGCGTGACTTCCAGTTCTGCTGCCGCCGCATGAGGCTGCTGCTGACCTCGCGGAAGCCGAACACCGTCTTGTAGAAGTCGAGCATGGCGTCCGTGTCCGCCACTTTGATCGCGATGTGGTGGATGGCCGGGAAGCCGCGCCGATCGTCCGGCGTATGGAAGCCGGAGGTGGACAGACTGACCGGCAGGCCGCTGGGGTCCACCAGGCGGCATTCGCCGTGCTGCAGGTCGCCGTTCTCGGGCGTCAGCTCGGCTTCCGGCATCGCCTCTTCGAGCCGCGCCTCCACCTCGCGCAGGTCGTCGACGGCCACGCCGACGTGGTGCAGCCCGAACTTGTCGCCCGGTTGGGCCTGGAAGATCGTCAGGTTGTAGAAGCCGTCGGTTAGGGTGACGTCGCCGGCTGCCGACTGGCCGAGCTCGCGCAGGCCGTAGAAGGTCTTGTAATAGGCGGCGAGAGCCGCGGGCTGCTCGCTGACGATCGCAAGGTAGCGAAGGTGTGCTTGCATGTGGTTTAGCCGTATAGTACTCGCAATCCGGCAGGAGGCACACGAATGAATAGGGGTTGGTTCTCGGTCGTTGGACTGCTGGCGGCGCTGAGCGTAGCGGGCTGTAGCGGGGCTCCGGCTGCTCCGGCCTCGAGTCAGGCTGCGAGTGTGGCGGCCAGCCCGAAAGCGGCTGCGTCTCAGGCCAGCGCGGCTCAGCCCAGCGCCAGCGGCTCCCTCACGAAGATCACGGTGGCGAGCGCGGCCGTGACGCCAGGCCAGGCCGGCGTGTGGCTGGCGAAAGACGCCGGCATCTTCGCCAAGAACGGCCTGGACGTCAACATCACGGCGATCGCCGGGGCCTCGACCACCGTGTCCGCTCTGCTGGCGGGCGACGTGCAGTTCCTCAACGCCGCGGTCCCGGAGGCGCTCTCCGCCATCGCCGGCGGCACCGACATCGGCTTCATCGGCGTGCTGGAGCCGGTCTACAGCTTCATCTTCGAGGTCAAGCCCAACATCAAGACGGGGGCCGATCTCAAGGGCAAGACGCTGGGCGTCCCGGCCGCGGGCGCTGCCGTCGACATCGCCACCCGGGTCAGCTTGCGCAAACTGGGCGTGCAGCCCGACACCGACGTGAAGATCATCGCCCTGGGCACACAGCCGGCCACCACCGCCGCGGCCATCAATGGGACCGTTGACGGGGCGGTGCTGCCGCTGCAGAACGCCTTGCAGGCGGAAGCGAGCGGCATGCACCCGCTGCTCAACCTCGCGGAGGCGAAGCTGCCCTCTGGGAACAGCACCGTCTACGCCCCGCGCGCCTACCTCAACGCGCACAGGGACGTGGCGCAGGCCTACATCGACAGCATCGTCGAGGGGACGGTACGGCTCAAGCACGACAAGGCCTTCAGCCTGGAGGTGTTCAAGAAGTACCTGAAGCTGGACAACGACGACAAGACAGTGAGCCCGGTATACGACTTCTATGCCCAGCAGGTGCTGCCCGACCTGCCCTACGTCAAGCCCGAAAATTTCACCGACGCGGTGGACGTGCTCTCGCAGAAGAACCCCAAGATCGCGCAGCTCGACCTGAACCGCTACATCGACAACTCGTTCGTGCAGAGCGCTGCCGACCGCCACTTGAACCAAGCTCCAGCCTGAGCTCGGAGCCGCCCTGAAGCGCTAGGAGTACGGCCGGAACACCTGCATTTCAATCGGAGCACGGCCGAGCTCCATGGCGAGCCCTCCTCAGCGCCGTCAATTACATGCCTGCATCAGCGCCTGTCCCGCGGCCTCGATGTGAGCGAGGTCGTAGGCGTCAGGCATCTCGAAGATGAGCGCGTCAACCCCGGCCTCAACAAATTGGCGAGCCTGGGCGGCAACCATGGCCGGAGTGCCTACGAACACTCCGGCGCGAGGCCCAAAGTCGGGGAGTCCTCGCGCGTCGCGATAAGCGGCCCAGAGCCGCTGCGCCTCGACCTCGGCATCGGCGACGGCGAGCAGCGCCTTGTAGGTCACGCGGATCTCGGCGGCGTCACGGCCCACCGCCTGGCAGTGGCGCCTGAGCACTTCAAGCTTGTGCGGCAGCGTGTCCAGCGTGTCGCCCGAGGGAAAGGACAGGTTGCACATCTCGCCATACTTCGCGGCCAGCCGCAGCAGCCGCAGCTCGCCGCTGCCGGCCACGAGGATTGGGGGCCCTCCGGGCTGAATGGGTCGGGGCGCGTTGAAGGCCTCGTGGACTGCGTAGTGCCGGCCTGCCCACGCGGCCGCCTGCTGGGCGAACATGGCGCGGATAATCTGGAGCGCTTCCTCGAGGCGGCTCATCCGCTCGCCGATGGGCGGGAATTCGAAGCCACAGCTGCGCTGCTCGGCTTCCGTCCGGGGGTGGCCGGCGCCAATGCCCAGGATGACCCGGCCGCCGGAAATCACATCCAGCGTCGTCATCATCTTGGCCAGCAGCGCCGGGTTCCGATAGGTGACCGACGTCGCCAGCACGCCCAGCCTGAGCTTCTCGGTCCGCGCCGCGATGGCGCTCAGCAGCGTGTAGGCCTCGGGCATGGGCGGCGCCGGGCCTTCGGGCCCGAGGTTCCGCAGGTGATCGGTCAGCCACAGGCTGTCGAAGCCGCTACGCTCCATGGTTTCGGCGAGGGCGAGGACGCGCGGAAAGAGCTGCTCGCTCGGATCGGACGGAGGCCCGAAGCTGGTGAGGTGCAAACCAAAGCGAGGCACGGATATCTCCTGATGCGGTGTTCTCGCCGTCCAGGATGGGCGCGGCAGACGCGGCGGCATATCCCGCAAATCAGGGGTTTTTCGGCGCGCCAGGCTCGGTACACTCGCCACGTGGTCGGGACAACGGCGCGGAGAGTGCGCAACGACTTCATCCGCCTGTGCCAGGCAGGTCTTGACGCTCAGACGCTGAAGCGCCAGGCGCTGCAGAAGCTCAATCAAGCCGTGCCGATTGACGCGTTCTTCTGCGCCTCCGCGGACCCGGCCACCCTCCTCTTCACCGGCTCGGTCCTGGACGGCATTGCCCAGAGCTCGACCCCGGCGTTCCTCCAAAACGAGTTCCTGCAGGACGACGTCAACAAGTTCGTCAGCTTGACGCGCGGCAGCCGGAAGGTGAGCACACTGGCGCGGGCGACCGAGGGCAGGCTCGAGGCCAGCCCGCGCTACGTCGACCTGCTGGCGCCCATGCGGCTCGGCGACGAGCTTCGGGCGGCGATCATCAGCGGCAGGAACTGCTGGGGTTTCATGTGCCTGCATCGTGATGCCTCCGGCACATCGTTTTCAGCGGCCGAATGCGCCTATGTGGAGCAGCTTCTACCGCATCTTGCGGAGGGTCTGCGGCGAGCCCTGCTGCTGGCGAACGCCACCGTGAGCGGCCGCGAGGACGGCCCAGGAGTCCTCATCCTGGCCGGCGACGGCTCGCTGGTCTCCGCCACGCCTGCAGCCGAGCGCTGGCTGGCGGAGGTGGCGGAGGCGGACTGGCCAGGCACGCTGGAGCTGCCCTCGCCTGTCTACGCTCGCGGCCCGGCTGCGTCTGGCGGAGCAGGGCGGCCAGGGCGCCGACGAGATGCCCCTTACGCGGCTGCACACCGCCTCCGGCCGGTGGCTCACGCTGCACGCATCCCGCTTGTCCGGCTCGGACGAGCAGATGGCAATCATCATCGAGCCGGCCGCGCCTCATCAGCTCGCGCCGGTGATCGAGCGAGCCTATGCGCTGTCGCGCCGTGAGACGCAGGTCATGCAACTGGTGCTGCAAGGGCTAACCGGGCGGGAAATCGCCGAGCGGCTGTGCATCTCACCGCTCACGGTGCAGGATCACGTGAAGGCCGTGTTCGAGAAAGTCGGCGTGCGGAGCCGAGGGGAGCTGGCGGCGCATATCTTTGGCGAGCATTACCTGCCGCGAAGCGCCCACTAGAACAGGCGTTCCAAACAGCGCTTAACGGCGCACCGCGAGTAGATCGGCGGGCTA
>Ga0209062_1003649_pt1 | contig 17447 bp, 16 predicted proteins | sample Coa_R2_2_FD_187158 | JGI IMG/M metagenome (GOLD analysis project Ga0209062, IMG submission 187158) | Surface soil microbial communities from Centralia Pennsylvania, which are recovering from an underground coalmine fire - Coalmine... | ecosystem: Environmental > Terrestrial > Soil > Unclassified...
GTCGTGCTCGGCCGCCACGTCGAGCGGCTGGAGTTTCTCGACGTGATGTTCGGCGACCGCCCGGCGCTGTCGCCGCCCGAGATCTTCTACCAGCGCATGCTGGCCGGCGATCCTACCGAGGCGGCCGAGAAGGCCGAGGAGTTCCTGAAGGAGCGCTCGCTGTCGTCCTATTTCGACGAGGTGGCGCTGAAGGGCCTGCAGCTCGCGCAGTTCGATCTCGAGCGCGACGTGCTGGACTGGCCGCGCCTGCTCAGGATCCGCGACACCGTCAACGAGTTCGTCAGCGATCTGTCGGATCAGCCGGATCACGAGCCCGCGAGCGGACAGTCGACCGGCGACGCCGAGGCGGTCGCCGCGGTCGAAGTCGCCGCGGCCGAGGGCCCCTACGCCGACCTGCCGGTGCTGCAGCCGGCCGATCTCGCGCCGGAATGGCAGGGCGCGCATCCGCTGCTGTTCATCGCCGGACGCACGCCGCTGGACGAAGCGGCCGCGCTGATGGCCGGCCAGCTCTGCACCGTGCACGGCCTCGCGGCGCGGGTCGAGGGCGCCGACGCGCTGTCGACCGCCAACATCTTCCGGCTGCAGACCGACGGCGTCGCGCTGGTCTGCCTGTCCTATCTGGACTCCGGCAATGCCGCGCATATCCGCTACGCTGTCCGCCGCATTCGACGCAAGCTGCCGCGCGCGATCATCGTGGTCGGCTGCTGGATCGCCGACGACAGCGCCGAGCGCCTGGACGCGCTGCGTGACGGCGTCAAGGCCGATGCGATGTGCAGCAATTTCAGGGAGGCCACGCGCCTGTGCGTCGCGGCGGCGCGGCCGCCCAATCCCGACGCGCCCGAAGCGCGTGCCGACGCCGCCGGTCAGCCGACCGATCGCGTGCAGACGCGGTCCTGAGCGCAAGAACCCCGTCGCCGCGGCGCGTGGGCACGCAGCCGGCGCGCGCTCTGCCCGCATCCCGGTCCGGAACATGCCGTGCGCATTGGAACTAATGCTCCGCCTGCCCATTGTCGCGGCACACGAGGAACGGCAATCGCCGCAGGCGCTGGAGAATTCGATGGTTGAATCACTTGTTACCGGCCCGCGGGCCGAGCTCGACGAACCCGGCGTGTCCGGGGTGTCATGGGGCGCCGTCGCGGCGGGCGCGGTCGTGTCCTGCGCGGTGAGCCTCGTGGTCCTGGCGCTCGGCGTCGGCCTCGGCCTGTCGGTGGTCTCGCCCTGGTCCGGCTCGGGCGTCTCCGCCACGACCTTCAAGATCGGCAGCGGGCTCTATCTCGTGGTGATCGCGATGCTGTCGTCCTCGATCGGCGGCTACATCGCCGGTCGGCTGCGGCCGCGCTGGATCGGCGTCCACAGCGACGAGGTGTATTTCCGCGACACTGCGCACGGCTTCACGGCCTGGGCGTTCGCCACCGTGTTGGGCGCGATCCTGCTCGCCTCGCCCGCCAGCAGCCTGATCGGCGGCGCTACGAGCGGCGCGGCACAAGGCGCCGCAGCAGCTGCGCAGAACGCGGGCCCGATGGACGGCTATGTCGACGGCCTGCTGCGCACCGAGGCGCCGGCGAGCGGCAATGGCGCGGCGACCACCGATCCCCGCCCCGAGCTCACCCGGCTCCTCACCACGAGCCTGCGCAGCGGCGCCGACATCAAGCCGGCCGATCGCGACTACATCGCGAAGGTGGTCGCGGCGCGCACCGGCCTCAGCCAGGCTGATGCCGAGAAGCGGGTCAACGACGTCATCACCCAGGCAAAATCCGATATCGATGCGGCCCGCAGGGCCACCGCGCAGCTCGCCTTCTGGCTCACCGCCTCGCTGCTGATCGGCGCCTTCTGCGCAAGCCTTGCCGCGACCGAAGGCGGCGCGCTGCGGGATGGCACCGCGCAAGCCGGCCTGCCGGCCCGCAGGACGAGTCCCAATCCCATGGTCAACGCACAAACGAGGTAACCAACATGCCCATTCTTCTCTGGCTGGTCGGCATTCCGATTCCCCTCATCATCCTGATCATGCTGCTGCGGTGAGATAGCGACCTTCGCGCGACGGCCTCGGATGAGGCCTGGCTGATTGATCCTCACTGACGGCCTGCACGCCACGCCCGGTGGTCGGGCGCGCAGGCCGCCCGGTTTTATTCTTTTGCTGGAGATGCACGTGGCCAAACAATCCAAGCTTCTGGTCGATCTTTTTCACGACACCCTCAAGGACGTCTATTTCGCCGAGAACAAGATTCTCAAGACCCTGCCCAAGATGGCCAAGGCGGCGCAGTCCAAGGAACTGAAGGCCGCCTTCGTCAAGCACGAGAAGGAGACGCGCGGCCAGCTCAAGCGGCTCGAGCGCGTGTTCAAGATTCTCGGCAAGCCGGCCCGCGCCAAGACCTGCGACGCCATCATGGGGATCACCAAGGAGGGCGCGGAGATCATGGCCGACTACAAGGGCATGCCCGCGCTCGATGCCGGGCTTCTGGCCGCGGCGCAGGCGGTCGAGCATTACGAGATGTCGCGCTACGGCACGCTGCGCAGCTGGGCCGGCGAGCTCGACATGCCCGAGGCGCAGGCGCTGCTTGACGCCACGCTGAAGGAGGAGAAGGCCACCGATGCGGCGCTGACGACGCTCGCCAAGTCGGTCGTCAATGTGGAAGCCGAGGCCGAACTCTAGTACGGCTCTGACCCGTCATTCCGGGGCGCCGCGTCAGCGGCGAACCCGGACTCTCGAAGTTGCGGCGCGAGATTCTCAGGTCCGCATTTGCGCACCGCAGGTCGCCCTTCGGCGCCCCCTGTCGCGCACCTGATCACACCGCCAGCACGTGATCGTCGATCTCGGCGATGGTGTTGACGCCGCACAGCCCCATCGTCGTCAGCAGCTCCTTGCGGATGATGTCGATCGCTTTTTCGACGCCGGCCTGGCCGCCGGCGCCAAGCCCATAGGCATAGGCGCGGCCGATCATGCAGGACTTGGCGCCGAGCGCCAGCGCGCGCATCACGTCCTGTCCGGAGCGGATGCCGCCGTCGAACATGATCTCCATCCTGGAGCCGACGGCATCGACGATCTCCGGCAGCACTTCGATCGACGATTGCGCGCCGTCGAGCTGCCGGCCGCCATGATTGGAGACGACGATCGCCTGGGCACCGACCTTGGCGGCTTCTTCGGCGTCCTCGACGTCGAGGATGCCCTTGATGATCAATTTGCCCGGCCAGATCTTGCGGATCCAGTCGAGATCCTTCCAGGAGAGCGTGGTGTCGAACTGCGATGCAGTCCATTCCGACAGCTTGTCGAGATTCTCGGTGTTTTTGACGTGGCCCGCGATGTTGCCGAAGGTGCGGCGCTTGCCCTGCAGCACGCCCGCGACCCAGGCCGGCTTGCTGGCGAAATCGAGCAGCTTGGACAGCGACCATTCCGGCGGCACGCTCATGCCGTTCTTGATGTCGGCATGGCGCTGGCCGATCACCTGCAGGTCGACGGTCAAGACCAGCGCGCTGCATTTGGCGGCGATGGCGCGCTCGATCAGCTCCTTGATGAAGCCGCGATCCTTCATCACATAGAGCTGGAACCAGAACGGCTTTTGCACCGCTGCCGCAATGTCCTCGATCGAGCAGATCGACATCGTGCTCTGCGTGAAGGGAATGCCGGCGGCCTGCGCGGCGCGGCAGGCATGGATCTCGCCGTCGCCATGCTGCATGCCGAGCAGTCCCACCGGCGCCAGGATCAGCGGCATCGTCGAGGGCTCGCCGAGAATGGTGGTCGCGGTGTCGCGCCTGGAGACGTCGACCAGGATGCGCTGGCGAAACTTGATCTTCTGCAGATCGTCGCGATTGGCGCGCAGCGTCTGCTCGGCATAGGAGCCGCGGTCGGCATAGTCGAAGAAGGCCTTCGGCACCCGCCGCTTGTGCAGCAGGCGCAGATCCTCGATGCAGGTGATGTGCTTCATGACCGTTCCCGCCCCTAACGTTCGTTTTGGAATTGTCCGCCTTGTAATCGCGATGCGCGATGTCATCTAGCACGGTTGAGGCGCCTGCCAAATTGAGCCGGCGCATGGAGGCTCTGATGTCCCGGTCTGGTTCCAAGCCCAAGCATGACACCAACCAAGCGCGCGAGGGGGCCGAGTCGCGCGAAAAGCAGCGGATGGAAGAGGCCCTTGAAGAGGGGCTGGAAGAGACCTTCCCGGCCTCAGACCCGGTCAGCGTGGCCCAGCCGCTGGAACCCAAACGCCACCCCTGAGATCCCGAAATCGCGGCAAAATACAGCATTAACAATATCTTAACGGGAGCGCTGGGCGGCCCGGCGGCCGTAATCATTCATCATATTTTTTGAAGCGCTTTTAGCAGCGAAGGCATTATAAGGCCCCGAACAGGTGGGACTTTACGGAAAGGTGGGACCTTGACGTAGGTCTTGGGGCCGGCTCGCAAGTTATGCGAGTATGGGACGCATGCTGGGGGTCATATGAGCCGCAACTATTTCGGTACCGACGGCATTCGGGGACGCGCCAACGGCCTGATCACGCCGGAGCTCGCGCTCAAGGTCGGACAGGCTGCGGGATTGGTGTTCCAGCGCGGCGAGCATCGCCATCGCGTGGTCATCGGCAAGGACACGAGGCTGTCCGGCTACATGATCGAATATGCCATGGTGGCGGGCTTCACCTCGGTCGGCATGGATGTGCTGCTGGTCGGTCCGATGCCGACGCCGGCGGTTGCCATGCTCACCAAGTCGATGCGCGCCGATCTCGGCGTGATGATCTCTGCTTCGCACAACCTGTTCGAGGACAACGGCATCAAGCTGTTCGGCCCGCAGGGCTTCAAGCTCTCCGACGATGTCGAGCGGCAGATCGAGCAGCTGCTCGGCGAATCCCTCGACAAGCGCCTGGCGCAGAGCGCGAGCCTCGGCCGCGCCCGCCGCATCGACGGCGTGCACGACCGCTACATCGAATTCGCCAAGCGCACCCTGCCGCGCGATCTCTCGCTCGACGGCCTGCGCGTCGTGGTCGATTGCGCCAATGGCGCCGCCTACAAGGTGGTGCCGGAAGCGCTGTGGGAGCTGGGCGCCGACGTGATCTCGATCGGCGTCGAGCCCGACGGCTTCAACATCAACAAGGAATGCGGCTCGACCTCGCCGGAGGCGCTGGCGCGCAAGGTGCGCGAGATGCGCGGCGACATCGGCATTGCGCTTGACGGCGACGCCGACCGCGTCATCCTGGTCGACGAGCGCGGCCACATCGTCGACGGCGACCAGTTGCTCGCGGTGATCGCGCAGAGCTGGAAGGAAGACGGACGATTGGCGCGGCCCGGCATTGTCGCGACCGTGATGTCCAATCTCGGCCTCGAGCGCTTCCTCGAGGGGCAGGGGCTCGAGCTGGTGCGCACGCCGGTCGGCGACCGCTATGTGCTCGAGCAGATGCTGGCGCGCGGCTACAATCTCGGCGGCGAGCCGTCCGGCCACATCATCCTGTCGGACTATGCCACCACCGGCGACGGCTTCGTCGCGGCGTTGCAGGTGCTCGCCGTGGTGCAGAAGCTGCGCCGCCCGGTCTCCGAAGTCTGCCACCGCTTCGATCCGCTGCCGCAGATCCTCAAGAACGTGCGCTACAAGAGCGGCAAGCCGCTGGAGGATGCCGAGGTCAAATCGGCGATCACCGACGGCGAGAAGCGCCTCAACGGTCACGGCCGGCTGCTCGTGCGCTCCTCGGGCACCGAGCCTGTGATCCGCGTCATGGGCGAAGGCGACGACCGCATCCTGGTCGAGGACGTCGTCGATACCATCGTCTCCGCGCTGGGCCACGCCGCGGCAGCCTAAGCAGCCCCGCGGCAGCCTGACGGACTGCCGCGGTTGCGGCGCGCTTGGACTTCCCACCAATCGCTCGCCGCGTCGCTCGAAAACGCCTTAGCGATGCCGGGCCTGGATTCGATTCATCGATCCGCCATGCGCCATCACGAGATGACCCGGCCGGTATGACGCGTAAGCGGTGCGTACGGCGCGGTGAATCGGGGCTGCCGCAAAGTGCCGGTATCCGTACTGCCGGTAAGCGTAGTGCCTGTAGCCCCAGGACGGAGCCGCATAGGCATAGCCGTAGCTGGGCGCATAGCCATAGGACGCGTAGCCGTAGCTCGGCGCATAGTCATAGCTGACCGTGTAGGCCGGGCCGACATCGTAGTCGTAGGCGTAGCCCGGTCCGTAAACCGGATAGCCGTAATCATAGGCATAGGGGCCGTAGCCGTAATCATAATAGGGCGCGGCTAGAGCGGCTCCGACAAGGGCGCCTGTCGCAAGACCGAGGCCGACGCCACCCCATCCCCAACCGCGGTGAAAGCCACCCCAGCCTCCTCCGCCGTGGAAGCCGCCCCAGCCGCCATGGAAGCCGAAGGCGTGAGCAGTGGTGGGAAGGCTTGGAACGGTTGCGGCGACAAGCGCCGTTGCGAGGGTTGCGGCTGGCATTTTCATCACACGTCTCCTGATGCACATGCGTTGCAGAAAATGCACGGGCAAGCACCGCCCGACACGCATCTTCATTGATGCCCGAACGCGCGTGAAATCGAAGCGTTCCTGCCGTCGCGGCAGCGCCTGCATTCAACTTTTGTGGAGGTGTTCAGCTGATCGCGCGTCACGATTTCCAGCGCGCATCGTGATTGGCGATCCTGACGATGGCGGTTGAAGTCGGGTTCCGGCGCTATCGCAGTGCGCGCAGATGATCCGGCCCGGATCAGCGCCCGGTGAACTCCCGGACTTGCCGGGGCTTGCGCCGGAACGACGCGTCGATTTGCGCTGCGCCGCATGCACTTCGAGCTGCATCGCAGGTATCGCGGTTTGGCGCTGGTTCGCCGCGCGGCCGGCCTGTAGGAACAGAGGATTGGGTCCGTCCATTTTCCACTTTGGGGCGCAACGTTGAACAAGACCGTCGTCGTATCGCAGCAAGCGCCGACCGAGCCGGTTGCCGTGAAGGACGCCGCACCGTCGCTTGCGGCCAGGGCCGCCGCGCCGGCCTACATCGTGCTCGCCGGGATCAGCTTCTCGCATTTTCTCAACGACACCATGCAGTCGCTGATCGCCTCGGTGTATCCGATCCTGAAGGACAATTACGCGCTGGATTTTGCGCAGATCGGACTGATCACGCTGGCGTTCCAGTTCACTGCGTCGCTGCTGCAGCCGCTGGTCGGGCATTTCACCGACAAGAAGGCGCAGCCGTTCTCGCTGTCGATCGGCATGGCCTCGACCTTCTTCGGCCTGCTGCTGCTTTCAGTCGCGCATCATTATCTCGTCATTCTCGTCGCGGCCGCGATGATCGGGCTGGGCTCGGCGGTGTTTCACCCGGAGTCGGCACGCATCGCGCGGCTCGCCTCGGGCGGCCGCTACGGCTTTGCGCAGTCGGTGTTCCAGCTCGGCGGCAGCTTCGGCACCTCGATGGGCCCCGTGCTCGCGGCGCTCATCGTCGTGCCGTTCGGGCAGGGCAGCATCGCCTGGTTCTCCTCGATCGCCTTCATCGCGATCGTGCTGCTGTGGCGGATCGGCCTCTGGTACAGGCCGCAGATTAGGGCGCGCAAGACCGCTCCGATCGCGAGCGATCCGCATGCGCCGAGCGGCAGGCGCGTGCTGGTCGCGCTCGCGGTGCTGGTGGCGCTGTTGTTCTCCAAGCAGCTCTACGTCTCGAGCCTTTCGAGCTATTACATATTCTACCTGATCGACAGGTTCGGCGTCTCGACGCAGGCGGCGCAGATCTATCTCTTCATCTTCCTGGCGGCGAACGCGGTCGGCGCCTTCTTCGGCGGTCCGCTCGGCGACCGGTTCGGGCGCAAGATCGTGATCTGGTTCTCCATCGTCGGCGCGCTGCCGTTCACGCTGGCGCTGCCACATGTCGGACTGGCGGCAAGCGCGGTGCTCTCTGTGATCATCGGCCTGATCATCTCCTCGACCACGTCCTCGATCATCGTGTTCGCGCAGGAGCTGGTGCCGCATCGCTTCGGCATGATCTCGGGCGTGTTCTTCGGCGTTGCCTTCGGCATCGGCGGGCTCGGTGCGGCCGTGCTCGGCAAGGTCGCCGACCACACCTCAATCGAATTCGTCTATCAGGTCTGCGCCTTCCTGCCGGCGATCGGACTGCTGGCGGTGTTCCTGCCGAAGATGCCTCGCGCGCATTAGCGCGCGGGCGAGTGGCGAATGGCGAGTGGCGAATAGATAATAGTGGACAGGCGCGCGGGCCAGCCTCTTCAGCGTTCGCTACTCGCTACTCGCCGTTCGCCTCCTTCACCAATCGTTAGGAATCGGCGCGCGGTCCACGCACTGACAACGCGGTCGCTCAGAGATTATCAACCTTAAAAATTAGGGTTAAGCGCCGCTTAAGTTTTTGATGGCATCGTCCAGCCGTGGGTTTTCACGTGAGGCTTTCCTGTCTGCCTCACTGGCTAAAAGGACGAAGCCAATGCGTAGCGTTAAGTCTCTGTTGGCCGCGGCAGCGGCGTCGATGATGTCCACCGCGGCGTTCGCCGCCGATCTGCCGATTGCGGCGCCCCCGATGTACGCGCCGCCGCCGCCCGCCGAATTTTCCGGCTGGTATCTGCGCGGTGACGTCGGCATGACCAATCAGCGGCTCAAGTCGCTCACCAGCACCGACCCGAACGCCGCTGCGTTTACGTCGACTGGCATGGGCTTCGACAGCTCGATGCTGTGGGACCTCGGTGTCGGCTATCAGTTCAACAACTGGTTTCGTGTCGACGTGACCGGCCAATATCGCGGCCGCGCCAACTTCCACGGCACGCAGTTCGCCCCGGCCGGGGTGTTCGGCCCGACCTTCGCCGAGAACAACAATTATTCCGGCAGCAAGTCCGAGACCGTGATCATGGCCAACGGCTATGTCGATCTCGGCACCTGGTGGTGCGTGACGCCGTTCGTCGGCGGCGGCCTCGGCGCTTCGTACAACCGCATCAGCGGCTTCCGCGACGACGGCGTGATCTACAACGGCGGCGTGCTCAACAACAGCGTCACCTACGCCGCCGACGCCGGCAAATGGAATTTCGCCTGGGCGCTGCACGCCGGCCTTGCCTACCATGTCACGCCGAGCGTCACCGTCGAGCTCGCTTACAGCTACATGAACCTGGGCGATGCGACCACCGGCGCCAACAGCAACTTCGCCGGCTCCGCGGTCGCGCAGAATCCGTGGACCATGCACAACATCACCTCGAACGACCTCAAGCTCGGCGTGCGCTGGGATCTCGACAGTCCGCTGCCCCCGCCGCCGCCGCCGCTCATTCGCAAAGGCTGATTTCGCCCTTCTCCTTTCAGGAGTCGTCGACGGCGCGGGATTGTCCCGCGCCGTTTTCTTTGGAGGGCTGAACGACTGCGGCGAAAACGCGAATATCATGCGGCAAAAGCGGCCTGCGACAACCATTGGTTAAGGTTAACGGGCGATGATCAGACGCAGTGTGGAGTCCGATTTGGAGCGTTGCGATGCGTAGGTTCTTGCTGGCGGCGGTGATGTGCGGATGCGTGAGCGCCGCGAATGCCGCGGATCTTCCCATCCTGCGCGGCGGCTTCACCGACGGGCTGACGACCTCCAACGTCAACTGGGAAGGCTTCTATATCGGCGGCCAGGCCGGCTACGGCTCGTCGGACGAGAACTTCACCGGCTCCAACGCGAACATGATCGCTGCGCTGCTGGACCACAATGTCATCCAGGAAATGCAGGTGTCGTCCTGGAATCTCGGCATGGGTAAGCAGTCGGCGCGCACCTCCGCCTTCGGCGCTTTCACTGGATACAACTGGCAATGGGACGACGTGGTCCTCGGCCTCGATGCGAGCTGGATGCACGGCTCCTTCGGCGGCACCTCGAGCGCCTTCAAGTCCCTCGTCAGCGGTGCCGCGCTGTCCGACGGCAACTTCCATGATGTCGCCGTCACGTCGTCGTCTTCGATCTCGATCTCCGACATGGCAACGTTCCGCGGCCGCGCGGCCTACGCTTTCGGCAGCTTCCTGCCATACGCGTTCGGAGGCTTTGCGCTTGGAAACGCGGATATTGTCCATTCCGTCTCCATCCATGACCAATATGCGCCGACCTATGCCGCTGCCACGGCATCATGCTCGAGCGGGACGCCGCCGGTCTGCTATACGTTGGCGGCATCCGACGCCCAGCACAATCACCTGATCTATGGCTACACCGCCGGGCTGGGCATCGACATCAACATCGTGGGCGGGCTGTTCGTGCGCGCCGAGTACGAATATGTCCGCTTCACGACCAGCGTCGACACCAGTATCAACACGGTGCGCGCCGGCCTCGGCTACAAGTTCTGAACCAGGGCATCTCGAGCGGCCGTGTTGACAGTGTGGCCTTGCTCTGTTGCTCTGCCGTCTCACCAGGCGAGGCGGCAGCATGAAGATTTTCGGCGACGGCAATTCCGGCAATTGCCTGAAGGTGAAATGGGTGTGCGATCACCTCGGGCTGGCCTATGACTGGGTCGAGATCGACACCATGCGCGGCGAGAGCCGTACCGAGGCGTTTCTCAAGCTCAATCCGTTCGGGCAGGTGCCGACGGTGGAGCTCGCGGACGGCCGCACCTTGGCGCAATCCAACGCCATCATCCGCTATCTCGCCCGCGCCAGTGACCTCATTCCCGCCGACGCCTTTGCGGCCGCGCGGATGGATGCCTGGCTGTTCTGGGAGCAGTACAGCCACGAGCCCTATGTCGCGGTGTGCCGTTTCCAGATGGTCTATCTCGGCAAGCCGCAAAGCGAACTCGATCCGAACCTGGTCAAGCGCGGCTATGCCGCGCTCGATCAGCTCGAGCAGCAGCTCGCGCGCACGCGCTATCTCGTGGGCGACAGGTTCTCGCTTGCCGATGTCGCGCTGCTCGCCTACACGCGCGTTGCGCATCAGGGCGGCTTCGATCTCGCCCGTCATGGCGCCATCCGGCGCTGGATCGCCGACGGCGAGCGGCTGCTGAAGCTTGCGGCTGCGCGCTGAAGGAGGGCCGGATATGCCGGATATCATGACTGCAGACGCCGTCACCATCCGCCGTGCCCGCCGCGAGGACATCGACCGGATCGTCGCCATGCTTGCGGATGATGCGTTGGGACGCGCGCGCGAGCGGATCGAGACGCCGCTGCCGGACAGCTATTTCCGGGCCTTCGCGCGGCTCGATGCGGATGCGAACATCAAGCTCATGGTTGCGGAGGAGGCGGGCGCCGTGGTCGGCTGCCTGCAGCTCTGCATCCTGCCGGGCCTGAGCTCGCAAGGCGCCTCGCGCGCCCTGATCGAGGACGTCAGGGTCGACAGCGGCCGCCGCAGCCGCGGCATCGGCGAGCAGCTGGTGCGCTGGGCCATCGCTGAGGCCCGCGCGCAAGGCTGCAAGCTGGTCGAGCTGTTGACCCACAACACCCGCGTCGACGCCCAGCGCTTCTATGAACGATTGGGTTTTGCCCGCAGTCATGTCGGAATGACGATCAGGTTTGAGGGATGATGCGAATCTGGACGCAAGCGCTTATCTATCACCGCCACCCTGAGGCGCCGTAGCTCAGCGGAGGCCTCGAAGGGCGACGGCCCGGCTTGCTCTCACAGCAGGGGCTGTCCATCCTTCGAGGCTCGCGTGCCGCGAGCACCTCAGGATGACGGTGACGGAGGCGTGATCGCGTCGACAGGTCTTGGCAGCGAGGTCCGCAAATGTCGTCGATCCATCCGTTGACCGCGCTGGCCGTCGTGCTGGCGACCGCCGCGACCGATGCCGTCTATGTGATGTTCACCGCGTCGGTCGTGGCGCACAAGCGTGTGCCGGCGGCGACCTGGAGCAGCATCTGGTATCTGCTCTCGTCCTTTGCGGTGATCAGCTACACCGAGAACTGGATTTACGTGCTGTTCGCCGCGGTCGGCTCCTGGATCGGCGCCTTTGCGTCGATGACGTTCCTGCACCGGCCGGGCGGAGCAACCCCGCCGGGCGCCCCGCCGGAATGATGCGTTGTGCCCATCAATCGCGCGTGAGGCGCGCGAAGTTCCTTGACCGGATCAGGCGATTCCCGTAAACGCGGCGGCGGGACACCTCCCCCCAACGGGAGGCTTACTATCTGGAAGGATAGATGATGACTGCAGCGAAGCCCGCTCAGCGGCCTGTCGTGCCGCATTTCTCGTCCGGCCCCTGCGCCAAGCGCCCCGGCTGGACCCCCGAAAATCTCAAGGACGCAGCGCTCGGCCGCTCGCACCGCGCCAAGATCGGCAAGAACAAGCTGAAGCTTGCCATCGACCTGACCCGCGAGGTGCTGGAAGTGCCGGCCGACTATCGCATCGGCATCGTGCCTGCCTCCGACACCGGCGCGGTCGAGATGTCGCTGTGGTCGCTGCTCGGCGCGCGGCCCGTCACCATGATCGCCTGGGAATCCTTCGGCGAGGGCTGGGTCTCCGACGTGGTCAAGGAGCTCAAGCTCAAGGACGTCACCAAGCTCACCGCCGCCTACGGCGAAATCCCCGATCTCGCCAAGGTCGATTGCAACAGCGACATCGTCTTCACCTGGAACGGCACCACCTCGGGCGTGCGCGTGCCGAATGCGGATTGGATCAAGGCCGACCGTCAGGGCCTGACCATCTGCGACGCGACGTCGGCAGCGTTTGCGCAACCGCTCGACTGGGCCAAGCTCGACGTCGTCACCTTCTCCTGGCAGAAGGCGCTGGGCGGCGAGGCCGCACACGGCATGCTGGTGCTCTCGCCCCGCGCCGTGGAACGGCTCGAGACCTACAAGCCGGCCTGGCCGCTGCCGAAGATCTTCCGCATGACCAAGGGCGGCAAGCTCAACGAAGGCATCTTCGTCGGCGAGACCATCAACACGCCATCGATGCTCTGCGTCGAGGACTACCTCGATGCGCTGAACTGGGGCAAGTCGATCGGCGGCCTGAAGGCGCTGATCGCGCGTGCCGATGCCAACACCAGGGTGATCGCCGACTGGGTGGCGAAGACGCCCTGGATCGATTTCCTCGCCAAGGACGCCTCGATCCGCTCCAACACCTCGGTGTGCCTGAAGTTCACCGATGCGGCGATCACCTCGCTGAACGCCGACGCGCAATCGGACTTCGTCAAGAAGCTGGTTGCGATGGTCGAGAAGGAAGCCGCCGGCTTCGACTTCGCGCATTACCGCGATGCGCCGGCGGGCCTGCGCATCTGGTGCGGCGCCACCGTGGAAGCAGCCGATGTCGCGCTGCTCACGCAGTGGATCGACTGGGCCTTTGCCGAGTCCAAGGCGCAGCTCGCGAAGGCCGCCTGAAGACAGGGTATCGAGGCCGCCGCGAATAGCGGCCTCGCTAGCGTCATATCAATCAAGTTCATGACCGGGCATCAACCCGGTCATTCATTGCAATGAACCCGCGGGCGAAGCGCGCCGGGCGCGCGACGCCGATCGAACGCATCATTGACCCACGGATCACACCCATGTCCAAACCCAAAGTTCTCATTTCCGACGCGCTGTCTCCCGCCGCCGTTCAGATCTTCAAGGACCGCGGCGTCGAGGTCGACTTCCAGCCCAATCTCGGCAAGGACAAGGACAAGCTTGCCGAGATCATCGGCGACTATGACGGCCTTGCCATCCGCTCCGCCACCAAAGCGACCGCCAAGATCATCGAGCGCGCGAAGCGGCTCAAGGTGATCGGCCGCGCCGGCATCGGCGTCGACAATGTCGAGATCCCCGCCGCCACGGCAAAAGGCATCATCGTGATGAACACGCCGTTCGGCAACTCCATCACGACCGCCGAGCATGCCATCACCTTGATGCTGGCGCTGGCGCGCGAAATCCCGCAGGCGGACGCCTCGACGCAGGCCGGCAAGTGGGAGAAGAACCGCTTCATGGGCGTCGAGATCACCGGCAAGGTGCTGGGGGTGATCGGCTGCGGCAATATCGGCTCGATCGTCTGCGACCGCGCGCAGGGCCTGCGCATGCGGGTGATCGGCTTCGATCCGTTCCTGTCGCCGGAGCGCGCCAAGGACATCGGCGTGGAGAAGGTCGAGCTCGACGAGCTGTTCCGGCGCGCCGATTTCATCACCCTGCACACGCCGCTGACCGAGAAGACCAGGAACATCATCGACGCTGCGGCCATCGCCAGGATGAAGAAGGGCGTGCGCATCATCAACTGCGCGCGCGGCGGCCTGGTCGACGAGCAGGCGCTGGTCGATGCGCTCAATTCCGGGCAGGTCGCGGGCGCCGCCTTCGACGTGTTCGTCGAGGAGCCCGCGACCAAGAACGTCCTGTTCGGCCATCCCAACGTGATCTGCACGCCGCATCTCGGCGCCTCGACCACGGAGGCGCAGGAGAACGTCGCGCTGCAAATCGCCGAGCAGATGTCGGACTATCTGCTCTCCGGCGCCATCTCCAACGCCATCAACTTCCCTTCGATCACGGCCGAGGAAGCGCCGAAGCTGAAGCCCTTCATCAATCTCGCCGAGAAGCTCGGCTCCTTCGCGGGCCAGCTCACCGAGAGCGGCATCAACAAGGTGCAGATCACCTATGAGGGCCAGGTCGCGGAGATGAAGATCAAGGCGCTGACCTCGGCGGTGCTCTCGGGCCTGTTGCGGCCGATGCTGGGCGAGGTCAACGTGGTCTCGGCGCCGGTGGTTGCGAAGGAGCGCGGCATGGTGGTGGACGAGGTGGTGCGTGCCGCCCAGAGCGACTATGAGAGCCTGATCACCGTGACGGTTTCGACCGAGCGGCAGGAGCGCTCGGTGTCGGGCACCGTCTATCACGACGGCAAGCCGCGGCTGGTCGACGTCAAGGGCATCCGGGTCGACGCCGAGTTCGGCAAGTCGATGATCTATGTGACCAACGAGGACAAGCCGGGCTTCATCGGCAAGTTCGCAAGCCTCCTCGGCGATGCCAAGATCAACATCGCGACCTTCCATCTCGGCCGCGTTGCAGCCGGCGGCGACGCGATCGCGCTGGTCGAGGTCGACGGCGCGGTGCCGGCCGACCTGCTCGCCAAGGTGCAGGCGCTGCCGCAGGTCAAGCAGGCCAAGGCACTGGCGTTCTGACCAGAGGCGGGAGCGTTCACCTCTCCCCGTCGGGCCTCGCCGGGGAGAGGTCGGACTGCACCGCCAGATGCAATCCGGGTAAGGGGTTAAGGTCCCCGGCGCAACTGTGCCTTGCTTTGCTTGCGCTAAGCGTAATACGACCTCGAAAGAGCGACAGCAATCCATGTCGTTTGTCCATGCGTGGCATTCGCACGTTCGATGACGATGTCCCGAACGGTAAAATACCCATCCGATCTGGTAAAACGCGATACTATTTCTTAAGTGTAGAGCGACGCACCATCGATGATGTCGCGCAGCTCAAGCGCGCGGTTGGCTCTTTGAAGTCCAGATAAATCGGCGGATCTTCTTCAGTCCTTACGGGTAGTGGCCGCAATCGATTCGGCGGCCACCGGTATTTTTGCTGGATCAGAACATGTCGGTGAATCCTCCTTTCAGAGGTGAAATATATGTCGTTGACGACGACGCGGCTGCACGCGAAGCGCTATCGCAGGCGCTGCGCGATGCCGGTTACGAGGTGATTCACTTCGCGGATGGCGCTGCGCTGTTGACGGAAACCAGGATGCGCACGCCCGCCTGCATCTTTCTCGACGCTCATGTCGAGGGCAGCCCGCTGGAGCTGTTGAAGAAGCTTCGCATCGAGGATTGTGCCGCCCCGATCTTCGTGGCGTCCGCGCGAGCCAATATTCCGATGGCAGTCGATGCGATCAGGAACGGCGCCTTCGACTTCATCGCGAAGCCGTTCTGCGCCAGCGAGATCGTTGCCCGGGTCGATGCGGCGATCGGGACGCAGGCCCGCGTCGAGAGCGTGGAGGAGATCAGGCAGATCTCGCAACGCCTCGAGGCACGCCTGACGCCGCGCGAACGCGAGGTGTTTGCCTTCATCGCGACGGGCAAGACCAACAAGCAGATCGCGCGCGAGCTCGGCCTCAGCGCGCGCACCGTCGAAGGCTACCGCGCCAGCATCATGCGCAAGGTGGGTGCGAAGAACGCGACCGAGCTGGTGCGCCGCGTGCTCGATTCCGGCCGTGGCGGCTGAACCGGCCTCGACGGGTTTGCGGTCTCCGCTTCTGCGGATATGCGCTCAGTCGCCGCGCGCGATCCAGCTGTCGCCCAACTTCACATATTTGCGTTTGACCGCCGCCCAGGCAACGCGATGGGCGCTCTTTTCGCGCTCCTCGGGCCCTTCCTGGCCATATTGGTCCCAGGCGCCGTTGAAGGCGCCGACATAGATCTCCTGCGCATGCGGCGGCAGATGGCTCCGCACCGATGCCGGCAGGTCGTCGATCGTTGAATACGGCACGCATCCCCTCCCGAAATCTTCAATATGAAATCTTTGGTACATTGAAGCATTCGGCCGGCTGGGGCGATTGATCCAGAGCAAATCGTGGGAACCGCGGCCTGCTAGCAAAGTTGGCTCACGGGTCCGTGCGCCCTTCGCTTTCCGGAGCATCAAGATGGAATCCGACCCTTCCCAGCGCAAGCAAGCCGTCGCGATGGGCTACATCTTTGCAGCCGCCATCGGCATGCTGTTGCTGCAATGGGTGTTTGCCGCCTACAACACCGTCGACACCATTCCCTACAGTCAGTTCGAGCAGCTGGTCAGCGAGGGCAAGGTCGCCGAGGTCGGCGTCGGCCAGGATTCGATCCAGGGCAAGCTGAAGGAGAACGAGAAGCTGCCGAGCGGCAAGCAGGCCTTCGTCACCGCGCGCGTCGATCCGCAATTTGCCGAAAGACTCGCGCAGAAGGGCGTCGTCGTCAACGGCGTGCCCTCGGGCGGCTTGATCCAGACCATCCTGTCCTGGGTGGTGCCGGCCCTGATGTTCTATCTGGTCTGGATCTTCCTGTTTCGCCGCGTCGCCGAACGGCAGGGCTTCGGCGGCCTGATGTCGATCGGCAAATCCCACGCCAAGGTCTATGTCGAGAAGGACACCAAGGTCACCTTCGCCGATGTCGCGGGCGTGGAGGAGGCGAAGTTCGAGCTGCAGGAAGTGGTGCAGTTCCTGAAGGATCCCGCAAGCTATGGCCGGCTGGGCGCGCATGTGCCGAAGGGCATCCTGCTGGTCGGCCCGCCCGGCACCGGCAAGACGCTGCTGGCCAAGGCGGTCGCGGGCGAAGCGGGCGTGCCGTTCTTCTCGATCTCGGGCTCCGAATTCGTCGAGATGTTCGTCGGCGTCGGTGCCGCGCGCGTGCGTGATCTGTTCGCGCAGGCGCGCCAGGCCGCGCCCTGCATCATCTTCATCGACGAGCTCGATGCGCTCGGCCGCAGCCGCAGCCCTGGTGCTTTCGGCGGCTATGACGAGAAGGAGCAGACCTTGAACCAGCTGCTCGCCGAGCTCGACGGCTTCGATCCCTCGACCGGCGTCATCCTGCTGGCCGCCACCAACCGTCCCGAGGTACTCGATCCGGCGCTCTTGCGCGCCGGCCGCTTCGACCGCCAGGTGCTGGTCGATCGGCCCGACAAGAACGGGCGCATCGCCATT
>Ga0209062_1003655_pt1 | contig 17414 bp, 13 predicted proteins | sample Coa_R2_2_FD_187158 | JGI IMG/M metagenome (GOLD analysis project Ga0209062, IMG submission 187158) | Surface soil microbial communities from Centralia Pennsylvania, which are recovering from an underground coalmine fire - Coalmine... | ecosystem: Environmental > Terrestrial > Soil > Unclassified...
GCGGGAAACGCGAGCCCGCCGTCGCCTGCGGCTCGATACGTACGGCCATTACCCGGGGCATGCCGCGGCCATTCGGGAATGGCGGGAGCGGCAATCGGTCGGGTGAGAGACGTGCGGAGCGGCCGGAATGGCGTAGGCCTGGCTTATTCATGGGCGTCTGATAGGGCGGGACGACCCTGCCTGGAACGGTGCCCGGCGATCCTCGTGGATAATGCAGGTGTAGGGGCCGCGCCCCCACGCCGCTCGCCACTCACAGGCGCCCGGCGAGGTCGCGCGCCTCATCGAGCAGGTCCAGCAGATACGCTATCAACCGGATCAGCTCGTATAGCATCTCCTCCACGGGGCGGCCGGCACCCTGCGCCCAGGCCGCGATGCTGCCGGCCTCGTCCTCCATGACCAGCCGGGGCAGAATGCCGCCATACTTGAGCGCGGCAAAGGCGGCATACCCGAACCGCACCAGCGCCCGGTCCGGACGCCACCCCGCCTCGCGCAGCCCGGCGAGATAGCCCTCGAAGATGGCTTCGTCCAGTTCCCGCGGGCTGCACGGCTCGACCAGACCGTGGGCGAAGCTGGGGGCGAACAGGTCGCCCGGGTCGGTGCTCACGGAGCCACAGCCCAGCACGGCCCAGTCCAGCGCGACGATCTCCCCCGTCGCCGCGCCCTCCGGCACACACAGGTTGCCCCGCCAGGCATCGAAGTGGCACAGGGTCTGAGGCAGGCCCTCCAGCAGGTCGAGCAAGGATGCCCGCTCGTCCCACAGGCGCAGCAGGCGCGGGACCAGCTCCGCGGCGTGGGCCTGCAGCGCGGGCTGCGCCCAGGTCTCGGGTGCGGCCACCACCGCGCGCAGCCACGCGTAGTGGTCGAGCAGCCCCCGGGCCGAGCCCATCCGGTGCAGCCACGGCTGCGGAGGTAGCGATCGGCCAGCGAGGTAGGCACCGTTGAAGCGGCCCAGGCACTGCGCTGCCCGCCGGTACTGGTCGAGCGGCCAGCGCGGACCGTTGGCGTCGCGCACCTCCTCGAGCCACAGCCAGACCGCGCCGTCGGGCTGGTCTTCGCGCCCCAGCAGGCGGGGCGCGCGCAGGCCGCCGGGGAGCGCCTCCAGCAAGCCACAGGCGTAGGCCAGCGCCTCGCGCTGCCAGTACAGGTAGGATGCCGGGTCGTCCCGGCCGGGGGCCGGCACCGCCTCCGAGCTCAGGATTTTGAGGATGACCGACCAGGCGGGGTACTCTCCTCGCTCCGGCGCCACCACCGTCACGCGATAGACGCCGCGCGTCGCCGGGCCGTGGCTCTGCCCGAGCGTCTCCACCCGCGGTGCGGCGCGGATGCCGCGCGGCGCGAAGGCAGCCAGGACGCCGCTGCGCTCAAGCGCCGGGGCGAGGTCCGTGGACGCGGGCGGCCCTCCCGGCCGGCTGACGCTGCCGACCTCCTGTGTCATTGCCCCCCCTTTGGGCTCACCTACCGCCGCCATTCTCGGGCTATGCAGGGCTGTCGGACCGGCGCTTGGAAGCGGGTTGTCGAACGCAGCGCCGTCCGATCGGTAAAGGGCGTCAATCTCACGCTTGTTGCGTGCAACCTGTACCATACCACCGGTCACCGAAGCATACCACAAGAACCGCGGGTTCTTGGGCCACGTCGGCGCTCACGGAACCTAGCCATTGCCCCTCCATCGCCTGGCACCACCATGGGGGCAGGCTGGCCCCGACTCCGCTTCGAGAACGTTCAGCGTCGGGCCGTTATTCCTTAGCCACCACTCGGCGGTTTGTACCCCGTTCGCGCAGGGAGAGCGTGCTGGCGCGGACGATGCGCAAATTCCAACCAGCTCAGCACGCCGATCTACCTCGGGTATGTTTACATAGATTTTACATTCTGCGCGCAATAGGTTTACAAACCAGTAATATTGCGCCTACGATTGCCGATTACTGTACTAGGCGGAAGAGCAACAGTCAGGCAATTGCCGGGAGAAAACGATGCATCACCTAACATATAGAGCTACACGAGGAGGCCCACGCTACCTGGCGCCGGGGGGCGCGGTTGCGCTATGCCTGAGCCTCCTGCTGGCCATGATTGGCCCACTTGCGGGAACCTCGCACGCCGCCGGCGCCCCGGCGCTGAGCCTCTCGCGCACCTCCGGCACACCCGGGGCCACCTTGCGCATCAAGGGCCTCCACTTCACGGCGACCAGCCCGGTCACGGTCTCGCTGGGCAGCACCGTTCTGGTGACCGGCACCACCCTGGACACGGGGACTTTCATCGTCACCACCACCGTGCCCAACTTGCCGGCCGCATCGTATCCACTCTCCGCGGTCGACGGCGCCGGCCTGTCTTCGTCGGTCACGTTCGTGGTAAAGGCACTCCCGCCCGCGCATCTCTCGCTCTCGCCGCATCAGGCCCTACCCGGCGCGGTCGTGACGATCTCGGGCAGCCACTTCGGCGCAGGCGAGCCTGTCACAGTCACCCTGGCCACCACGAGCACGGTGACCGCGACGGCGACGAGTAGCGGCAGCTTCGCCATCACGCTCACCGTGCCGCAACTCGCGCCGGGCACCTACGCCGTCACCGCGCTCGGCGCCCTCGGCGGCCTGACCGCCACGGCCACCTTGCACGTGCTGGCGCCGCCGATTCCCCACCTGAGCCTGCATCCGTCTAGCGCGCTGCCCCTGTCCGCGGTGACGGCCAAGGGAAGCAACTTCACGGCAGGTCAAGCCATCACCCTGAGCCTGGGCAGCACCGTCCTGACCACCACCGTGGCCACCGCCAATGGGTCGTTCTCGGCGCCGTTCACGGTACCCACGCTGCCTGGCGGCACCTACACGGTCACCGCGGCAGGTCCCGCCGGCGCCCCGAGCGCGTCGGCCACCTTCAAGGTCCTGGCCCCTCCGCCGCCGCACCTGTCGCTATCGCACACGGTTGCCGTGCCCGGCACCACGATCCTGGTCAAAGGCAGGCATTTCGGCACCGCGGAGATCGTGCAGTTGATGCTGGCCTCGGCCACGGTTGCCACGGCGACCACCACGTCGGGTGGAAGCTTCAGCGGCAGCTTTGTGGTGCCGCCGCTGACGCCGGGAACGGTCACCTTCACCGCGCTCGGCTCGACCAGCGGCATCTCGGTCTCTCATTCGTTCACCATCAAGGCGCCGCCGGCGCCCTCGTTCGGCCTCTCGCGCCGGGTCGCCTACGCCGGCCAGAGCATCGTGGCCCAGGGCCACAACTTCGGGACCTCCGAGCTGGTGGCCATCTCCATTCCGAACGGCGACGGCAGCCTCGCCACTGTCGCCACCGCCATCACCTCGCGCAGCGGCGCCTTCAAGGTGACCTTTACCGTGCCCGCCGCCCCGTTGGGCAGCTATCTGGTCATGGCTAAAGGGGCCACCAGCGGCATCACGGCCGGTTTCCCGCTGCGGATCGTGGCTCCGCCAACCCCGTCGCTGGTGCTCTGGCGGCACTCCGGCGTCGCCGGCACCGTCGTGACCGCGCGCGGTTACCACTTCGGCCCCAGCGAGGTCGTCAACATCACCATGGGCGGCCTGCACATCGCCGTGGCCACGACCACGGCGCACGGTGTCTTCTACGCCACGCTGGCGATACCGGCGCTGCCGGCCGGCACCTATGCGATCACCGCCAGGGGCGCCGGCAGCGGCATCACCGCTACCAGTTTCTTCGTCATCAACCCTGCGCCGTACGGCGTCGTCTCGGGCCTGGTCAGCGATGGCGTCTCCACGGTCGCAGGCGCCACCGTGCATGCGGTGCAGCCGGACAGCGGCCGCTCGGCGAGCACCAGGACCGACGGAAGCGGCGCCTATAGCCTGAAGCTCCGCACCGGCTTCTGGCGGCTCTCTGCTGTCCTGCGCGATGGCCTGCACCTGCGCCTGCCGCCCACCGACGTCTTCGTGGGGTCGGGAGCGGTGGTCCATCAGAACCTGATCGTGCCGCGCGCCCCGGCCCTGATCGAGGGCACGGTCTTCGGCCCGCCGCAGACCACCATAACGGTGACGGCTCACTCGGAGCGCGACGCCAGCCAGGTGGCGGTTACCACCGACGGCAACGGCCGCGCCGACTACACCCTTGGCGCGACGCTCGGCCTGTGGCACATCAATGCCGTCCTGCCGCCCAGCAGCCGCGGCGCCTTCGATCCGCCGCACAACCGTGCCGTGGCCATCACCAGCATTGGCACCGCCGCCGCCCCCGCGATTTACAATAAGGGCACCACGCTCACCTTCATCCCGGCACCCTACACCATCGCCGTGACCGTCAAGGACAGTACCGGCGCGCCGGTCACGGGCGGCGTGCAGGTGGCGGCCTACTCGCCGGACTTCCCCAACGGCGGCATCGGCGTGGCCACCGACATCAACGTCAACGGCGTCTACACCCTGCACGTGGCCGGCGGCACCTGGCGCGTCAACGTCAATCGCCGCGACGGTCCGTCGCCGCTCTACCAGCGCCTGATCGTCAATCAGGCCAACCCCAACGTGGCCCTGACCTTCACATTGCAGGCCGCGCCCAATACCATCAGCGGCGTGATCTACAACGCCAGTGGCCTGCCCATCGCCGATGCGCTGATCGACGCGCGCGCCCCGACCGGCGAGATCGTGCGCGTGCGCAGCCTGGCCAACGGCACGTACCTGATGCACGTCTTCCCCGGCACCTGGCGCGTGCTGGCCTTTGCCCCGCTGTTGGGGTTGGTTGGCCGGGCCGACGTACAGGTCGCCCCGGGCGTCAACCCGGTGCAGAACTTCGCCGCGCCCTTGACCTTCCGCGTCGGCGGCACGGTGCGCGTGGGCGGCGCGCCCCTCGCCTTTGCCTACCTGCACGCCTACTCCGTCAACGGGCGCAACCACGCCGAGACCGATCTCAACGGCACCTACGCCATGTTGCTGCCCATCGGGTCCTATACCATGCGCGGGTACGCGGTGCAGACCGGCAGGCTCGGCGACACCTTCTTCACCGTCTCCGGCAATATCGCCGACGAGGACTGGAACCTGCCGGCACAGGGGACGCTGCGCGTCACGGTGCAGGTCAACGGCGCAACCATCAACGACCCGACCGGCACGGTGGCCCGGGTCAGCGCCTGGAACCCCTATACCGGCGCCTGGAACGCCACCTCGGACAACACGAACGGCGTCTACGTGTTGCCGGTGCTGGCCGGCATCTACAGCGTGCGTGTCACCATCCCCGGCCAGGGGCAGATGGAGCAGCGCAACGTGCTGGTGCAGGCCAATAACACGCTCAACCTGATCTTCAACTTCAGCGCCTACGGCACGGTGCAGGGCACGGTGGCCGACCAGTCGGGGACGCCGATCGCCGGCGCCGCCGTCTTCCTGACCCATCAACGCATACGCGTGCGCACCATCACCGACGCCCACGGCTACTATGCGCTGCGGGTACAGCCCGGTCTGACCTACCGGCTGGGGGCACAGCAGCCGGGCTACGTGCTGGCCAACGGACAGAAGATCACCGTGAGCCGGGCGACCACGCAGACGGTCAACCTGATCATGACCACCTCCCTTGTACCGGTCGGCGGCAACGTGCTGGTGGCCGGCACGGCCGGAGCCCCGGCCGTCTACGCCTGGATCTGGGCCATTAACGGGCAGGGCGGCTACGCCCAGACCCGATCCAGCGGCTTCGGCAACTGGTCGCTGCGCCTCACCCCCGGCGTCTGGGCCATCAGAGCGCGTTTCGACGGCTACAATCTGGCCAGGCCGCTCAAGATCACCGTCCCCCAGGGCGGTAAGGTGAACGGCGTGCACCTGCTGCTCACTCCGATCCCGGGCTACCAGGCGCCGCTGCCCGCCGCCACCACCTTCGACCCGAGCGTGGGCGTCGGCGTCTCCACGCCCGACAACACGGTCGAGGCGCAGGTGCCGGCGAACGCGGCCGGCGGCGCCTCCGGCACCTACAGCATCGACCTGCAGGAGACCACCGCTGTACCGGATACCACCAACGGCACTCCGCTGGGCGGACAGGGCGTCATCGTGACCATCGCCGACGCCGCCAACAACCCGCTGGCCGCCCTGAACAGCTCCATGGCGCTCAACTTCACCTATAACCCGGCGCAGTTGCCGGCCGGCGTAAGCCCCACCAGTCTGGTCGTGGGCTACCTGGATACGGTCACCGGCACCTGGCAGCCGCTGCCCACCACGGTGGACCCGGCCTCCCACACGGTCAGCGCGGCCACGACGCAGCTCGGCACCTTCGCCATCTTGCTGACGGCGTAAAGCTACCGAGGGCCCGGCGCCCATAGTGTTGGGGCCTCTGATGCATATGATGGATGCTTCAGAGGCCCCAACACTGGCCTTGGACCCTGCATGGAACCGAACCGATCTTGTTATCCGCTTATCCGCTGGACAGCTCGGCCGGTGTCACGCGCTACACTACAAGTAGCGGTCGGTGGAAGATTTGGAGGGGTACAGAAGATGGCCGATGCTGGGATCGCGACAGACTGTGTGTTAGACGACGAGCGCCTTGATGAGTTACTGCGAGGTGGCATCGCCCAGGCAGTCGCGCGCCAGTTGGCTGATGGTCACCCAATATTCTACGGCGGCGCTGACGACGACAGCGGCATTGTATTCATGCAGACGCCAGACGGCCACCGCTTTCGTTGTAAAGTGACCGCCGAGGGCCAGGTTCGCGTCCTGGACGAGATCCAGTCGCGGTGACCACTCGCCCGTTAGCCGTTGTGGTGGCCGGTCCTAACGGCGCGGGCAAGAGCACCATATCGCGGGCGCTCCAACTCGCCTTACCTCTGCCGATATTGGACCCGGATGCCATTGCCCTCGAATTGTCGCCGCACGATCAGGCTTCGGCCGAGATAGCCGCGGGACGGGAGACTACCGCCGGCGCGACGCTTATATCCGCCTGCCCGCTCCCCGCGTCGTACAGCAGCACCGCCCGCTGGAAGGCCTGCGCCAACTTGGTTTGGCCCCGCTCGCTCTGAGTTTGCACGGCCGGCGTCAGCGGCAGCCCGATGTCGTGCAGCCAACTGCCCGGTGCGATGCGCGGATCGTTGATGTACTGCCAGAAGGGCGCGGGCACCACGTAGCCCGAGGCCGGGGCCAGCGTCGGCGAGTAGGGCACGAAGGTGCCGCCCCGCACCGGCCGCGTGCCCCCGCGGAACCCCGCCGGCATGGGCATGCGCCGGCTGTGCAGCGCATAGAGTTGCTTGTAGGTCAGCGGGAGCGTCCCGCTCACCGCCCGCGTCGCCTGCACCCCGATCAACCGTGCGCCCAGCGGGGCGTAGGCGGCCCGTCCCCGTCCGCGCGCCTCCACCGCCCCACGCTCGAACACCTGGCACGGAGCGCCCTCGCAGGTCACCGTGGGCGAGATTGGCAGGCCCAACCCGCGGGTGGCCGTCAGCGTGCCCGTACTATCGAAAACGGTGGAGACCGCCCAGGCACCCAGCCCGATCAGCGGCAGGGCCGACATGATCTGTTTCTCACAGGAAAGCAATTGATCGAGAGCAGAACACCTGTGTGACGATGGCGTCGTCATACCGGAGCCGTCTACGTGAGCGCTAGAACAGCCCTCCATGGATATGCCGTGTGATTGGCCCGACTCTACCTATTGCAGAGCCTTGCCGGCCTGCGCGTAGGCCGGCAAGATGCCGGCGCTCCCAGGATACAGCCGTCCATCGCCTGCTTCTGGGCAAGTGGCCTCGACACGAGGAAAGAGGCCACTTGCGTCTTATCTGCTATGACGCCGATCTCAGGCGGCGGTCATGGCATAGACGACAGTACCGCTGAGCGTCTGCGTCAGCCAGAGGATCTGCACGACGGTGCCGCCCTTCAGCGAGAGGTGCACCGGCTGCGTGCCGTAGCCGTAGCGGGCGATGACTTTGGCCGAACGGACGATCTTGCCCGCGGCATTGAGCACGTTGAAGACGACCGTGACCTCCGTGTTGGGCGCCTCGCCCAGCTTGATGCCCACACGCGCGTAGAAGTCGTGGCGGGGGTAGTGGGTGGTGGTCAGGGGAAGAGAAGCCGAGCCGCAGGCCTCGCCGACCAACGCCCAGCTCTCCAGCGTCGTGGCGCCGACGAGCCGCAAGTCGTCGGTGGAGACATCGGCGTTGCATTGCCGCGCAAAGTCGTTGGGGTTGATAGCTACACCGCCCTTGACCTCGACGGGAGGCTCGCTCGGCGGATAGATACGCTCGGAGATGGTGGCGATGCCGGTCAGGCGCATGGCGTAGAGCATGCCGGTCGAGCCGCCGAACAGGAACGAGATGATGCTGGCCCGCTTGACGTTCACGTCGATGGACGCTCCTGGGTTGCCGCCCGTCACGGAGTAGGAGGCCTGGCGCAGCACGTGGTTGTCCTTGTCTTTGACGATCACCTTGACCGTGGCGGGTTTGCCGGACGTCTCGGTATCGGGGACCGCGAAGCGGGCATGGAAAGTCCCCTCGGCATTGGTGCAGCAGAAGAAGAGGCTGGCCGAGCCGCAGGCATAGGTAGAGAGGTAGGTCCCTCCCAGGACCGGTGCCCGTGCTACTGTCACGTCGTCGGTACCCACGCTGGAATTGCATTGCGAGGCAAAGGCACGCGGATCGACGGCGATACTTCCGGTTGCAGACCCACCGCTCTGGACACGATTCTGCGTCACGTAGGGTGCCGCACGGCCCGGCACGATGCTGATCGCCGTGATGTCCATACTGATGCCTGTGCCGCCGTCTATGTAAAGCTGGACCGTGCGGGCGCCGGTCAGGTCGACCCACAGCGGCTGCAGCCCGGTGCCCACGGCGGCCACGCCGATAGCTTTGCGCAGCAGGTGCCCCTGCGCGTCGAGAGCGCGCATGTCGAGGTACTCCACGCCGACGTCCGACTTGTCGTCGGCGCCGTAGCGCAGCGCCAGGGTACCGTGTGTGTTGGCCGGGATAGACAGCGCGATCTGTCCGCAGCCCGTGCCGGTGAAGGAACCGGCGGTGGGGATGCCCACCAGCGTCACGGTGAGTGGGGTGGTCGCGGTGGCCCTGCTCATATTGCAACTGACTCTGGCAAGCGCGGTATTGTAGGGCGTAGCGCCCGAGGGCAGGGCGTTTGAGGGGGTGGATACCGGGTTCAGCACCCTGGCCGAACCGGTGAGATGAACGTCGTAGACAAAGGTTGTGGGGGACTTGAGGAACTTGAGCTGGATGGCGACCGCGCGAGCGACGTCGACATCGATGGTCGTCGGCTTGCCGCGCGTGGCCGTGAAATCCCCGGCAAAGAGGCTGAAGCTGGCGCCGTCCAACACGCGCACGCGCACCACGGCCGGCTGGCCGCTGGTATCGTTGTCGGCCACGCCGAACTTGGCCTGAAAGTGCCCCTGGCCCGGATTATTGAGCGGCAGAACGGCGGTGCCGCATCCCGTTGACGCCTCTATGGCCGTCCCCGTCAGGATGTTGGTGCCATTGACCTGCCCGAGCTCGCTGTTGACGCCGGCATTGCAGCCGACCGCGAAAGCGGCGCCGCCGGGCGCCTGCGTGCCCGGCGTGCCATGCGTCGGGCCGGGGAACGTGATGCCGTTGGCACGCGCGAGCGAGAGAGGGTGCTGCGCCGCCGAGGCCGGCGAGTGTGTAAACGTCCCAACGGTCATCATACCAACCAGCACCACGGCGCCAAGCCGGCGCGCTACCCGCTGCGCTCTCGACCGTCTTCCCGCCCCACCTGCCGCCGGCCCGACCCGCCGGTTCCTCCAAGTATGCACTGCATCTCTCCTCGTACGACGATTGCCCTATTCAGTGCGAGATCTCTCGCAACCCTGTATGGATGTAGGGCATGGGGTATTTAGCGTCAAGGGATTAATACACAGACGTCACGACGATAGGCGGTGGACGCATTCCCGCTCTATCCCTAATGGCGCGGCGAGGGCCGGCCTTGTGCCGCGTTTGTGGGATAGGGCGTAAAACCCAACGCTTCAGCTTTGGGATATAAGCCCTTCACCCGCTTTAGCTATATCGCCTGTTATGCTATAGTAGCAATGTGCATAAAGCGACGTTCCGGTACCGCCTCTATCCCACGCCCGCGCAGGAAACAGCGCTGCACGCGACGCTTGGCGAATGTCGTTGGCTATACAATCGCCTGCTCGAAGAGCGCAAACTGGCGTGGGAGGAGACGGAGACGAACGTACGCTTGTACGATCAGGTGAACCGCATTCCCGCCCTGAAGCCGGAGCGGCCCACGCTTGACCGCGTGCACAGCCAGGTGTTGCAGAACGTGACGACACGCATCGACTTGGCTTTCAAAGCGTTCTTTCGCCGCGTCAAGGCGGGGGAGAAACCGGGCTATCCGCGTTTCCGCGGGGCCGGGTGGTATGACTCGTTTTGCTATCCCGGCAGTGGGCATAAGGTTGAGGGCCAGCGCGTGTTTCTCTCCAGGATCGGCCACGTCAAAGCCATCATCCATCGCCCACTGGAGGGGAAGATTAAGACGTGCTGTGTTAAGCGCACCGGCACGGGCAAGTGGTACGCGACCTTCGCCTGCGAGATCGAGGACGCGCCATTGCCGGCGAGCGAGAGCGCCGTGGGCATCGACGTGGGCCTGGCGTCGTTCGCCACCCTGAGTGATGGCACTAAGATCGCCAATCCCCGCTTCTTCCGCACAGATGAGAGGGCGCTAGCGAAGGCCCAACGTCGCCTTGCCAAAGAGCCCAAGCCGGAGAAGGGCCAGCGAGCGACGCCGGAGCGCCGCAAGGCAAAGAAGGTCGTGGCGCGCGTGCATGAGCGCATCGCCAACCGCCGCGCGGACTTCGCGCACCAGCGGTCTCGCAAGATCGCCAATCAGCACGGCGCCATCGCGATCGAGGATTTGTCCGTCAATCGCATGGTCCATAACCATTGTCTCGCTAAATCTATCTCCGATGCCGCGTGGTCGATGTTCGCGTCGATGCTGGCGTACAAGGCTGCAAGTGCCGGTCGCCGTTTCATCGCCGTCAACCCGGCCTATACATCGCAGGACTGTTCTAGATGCGGGCATCGGCAGAAGATGCCCCTCGTGGAGCGCGTCTACCGGTGTCCCTGCTGCGGGTTAGAGATCGGGCGCGATCACAACGCGGCTATCAACATACTGACTCTGGGGCTACAGAGTCTCGGTGCAAACCCGTAGAAGTCCATGGGCTTTAGCCCTGGGAGTAGTCACTGGATGTGCCACCGTATACTGGTAGCAGGCAGGAGCCGCCATTGCGGATACAGGCAGTTGAGGGAGGGCCGAACGATTCTAGCACCGCTGCAGCGGTTACTGCGCGTGCGCATCGTGCGCTATGCGCTGGTTGGCGGCATTGGCATTCCCGTGCACGACGCGGCGCTCTTTGTCTTCCTGACTCTGTTCGGTGCTCGCCTCTTCCCCCTGGCGTCGGTCTGCGCCTTCGAAGTGAGCACGACGGTCAACTTCGTGCTCAACCAGCTCTATACCTATAGTGAGCAGAAGCACCTGCGCGGCTGGGACTGGGTGGGGCGGGCGCTCAAAGCGCAGTTGACCAGCCTCTCGGCCCTGGCCATCGCCTTCGCCATCGGCCTTGCGCTGGTGTACGGGCTGCACCTCAATGCCTACCTGGCAAATGACATCGGCATCGTCTGCTCCTTCTTCTACAATTTCACCATCTCCAACCGCCTGGTCTTCCGTCCGGCGCCGTCCACCGGTAGCACCTCCACGGAGAACGCATGAGCGCCAACAACCCCGCGCCGGAGAACGCGGGCGTCATCGCCCCGCCGCCACTGATCTACACCGGGCCACTGCTGGCCGGCCTGCTGCTGAACCGGGTGAGGCCGGCCCCGTTCTTGCCGCGTCCGCTGGCGCGCGCGGCCGGCTGGTCGCTAACTGCCGCGGGCATGGCTCTGGCCGCGTGGTTCATCACAACCATGCGGCGCGCCGGGACACCGGTCGACCCGCGCGAACCGGTGCGGCGCATCGTGACCGACGGACCTTTCCGCTTCTCACGCAATCCCGGCTATTCCTCCATGGCGCTGATGTACGTGGGTATCTCCTGCCTGGCCAATGCACGCTGGCCGCTGCTGTGGCTGCCCGCCGTCCTGGCGGTGATCCAGCGCGGCGTCATCGAGCGCGAGGAGCGCTATCTGTCTCGCACCTTCGGCGACGAGTACGATCGGTACCGCTCGCGCGTTCGCCGCTGGATATAGAACGGGTTCGTGTCCGGAAAAATAGATGAATGCATCTTGCTCGGATTCGGTGAGCTTGCGGAACTCGCGGAGAAAGAGCGCCCATTCATCATGCGTCGGCATCCACCGACTCCGGCGTCGCCGTGGCTAGGCGGGCATTGGCCTGTCGAATGCGCTCTTCACTGACGCCCAGATGCCGCAGCCAGTCGTCGGTTTCGTAGTAGCGGGGATCTGTTTCAGGATCGCGCAGTTGCGCGATCACCTCGGCAAGCAGGACCTCGGGAGCCTGACCCCTGGCCGCGGCCGCCCGCTCGATAGTGCGGTACTGGTCATCGGACAGTTCTATCACCTTGCTCATCTCTGTCGCCTCCTCTGTATTGGCCCGCTTCAGCCTATGCTAGGAGGGGCAACATGTCAAAGGCATAGTCCCCGTCTACGCCCATCGTCGGATGGCTCGTCCGCGTTCTGATACCCTAGACATCAGAATTAACGGAGGAGGCAGACGAAGTGAGCGAGGGTGAGAGGAAGCCTTTTGGCGGCGTCCAGGTGACGGTCGAGGGGCCGGGCCGCATCGCGGTGCGGCGCGAGACGCGCGAGTCATTGAGCGAGGTACGGGTAGACGACGGCCCGCGCCACGATTGCACCATCGATACGGGACTCAACTTCTTCGACCACATGCTGGAGACAATCGCCTGGAACGCCTGCCTCAACCTGGAGGCGCGCTTCTCGCACCGGCGCTATCGCCTCACGCACGTCATCACGGAGGACATTGGCCTGACGCTGGGGCAGGCCCTAGCACGTTTGTTGGTGGAGCGCACGCCCGGCGGCATCAACGGCGCGGGATCGGGGATCATGGCCATCGACGAGGCTATCGCCATGGCGCTGATCTCCTTTGAGGGGCGCTCCGGAGGGTACTACGAACTGGCCACGCCGGGCAGCCGCCACGAGCGTGTCGAAGACATGCTCTCGGCCGACTTGATCGCCTTCTTCGACGGCTTGGCGCAAGGCGCGCGGGCCACCATCCATCTGCGCTCGTTGCAGGGCGTTGACCCGCATCATGTCTGGGAGTCGATCTTCCGCGCCTTCGGCGTGGCCCTGCGCAACGCCCTGGCCCGCAACGAATGGCGCGCCGGTCTCACCGCCGGCATCAAAGGGACGCTGGACTGACGCCCCGTATTCCACAAGACCACCGGCGATTCCGGTTACCATAACTGTGAGCGTAGGCGGTAAGATATGCTGGCCCCACGTGTTGTGCGACTGATGGAGGTGCCGTCACGCAGGTAGGACATGTGCTCACGTCATGATCCTCACGTTTCATAAATCGGCCTGTTGTAAGGAGAATCCTATGACCACAAAGTATGCGCAGAGCAGACTTGCGCGCGCCGCCCTGGCAGCAGCGGCCATCGTGGCGCTGGCCCTTGCCGGTAGCGCACATGCCGCGGCCGGTGCCCGTCCGGCGGCCATGACCAGCATCGCCATGGGCACCGAGCCCTGGATCGGCTACGGCCCCTGGTGGATCGCCCGCGATAAGGGCTTCTTCCAGAAGGAGGGTCTCAACGTCAATCTCATCACCTTCCAGCAAGACGCCGACCTCAACGCGGCGCTGGCCTCGGGCAAGACGCAGACCGCGAATATCGCCACGCACACATCGATCAAGCTCATCCTCAACACGCACCTCAAGATCACGCCCGTGCTGATCCTGGACGACTCGGAAGGGGCCGACGCCATGCTCGGCAGCGCCGCGATCAAGTCGCTCAGCGATCTAAAAGGGAAGACCGTCGCCTATGAGTACGGGACGACTAGCGATCTGCTGCTGCACTATGCCCTGATGCAGGCCAAGATCCCGGTCAGCGCCCTGCACACGCAGAACATCCCCGCTGCCAACGCCGCGACAGCGCTCGCGGCGGGCCGCGTCGACGCCGCCGTGACCTATGAGCCCTACATCAGCTCCATCAAAGGCAAGGGAAAAGGCATCCACGTCATCTACAGCAGCGCAGCGGCGCCCGGCCTGATCGGCGACTTCATGGTCGTCAACAACGACTTCCTGAAGAGCAATCCGGGAGCGGTGCGCGCCTTGCTGCGCGCCTGGAACGACGCCATGACCTACTTGCAGCAGCATTATGTCGACGGCGTGGCCATCATGGCCAAAGGCGTCGGCGACACCCCCGCCGACCTGAAATCTACTCTGGCCGGCGTCAAGATCTATACAATCGCTCAGAACAAGCAACTGGCCAAAGGGCTGATCCAGTCCCGCTATCGTATGGTCAACGAGGTGCTGCGCTCGACCGGTGTAGTCAAGGGCACGCTCAACCCCAATAAGACGCTGAACTTCTCGTATCTACCGTAAGGGCATCGGAGGCGCCGGCCACACGGAGGCCATCGGTGTGGCCGGCCGCGGCCCGTGCAGTGCCAGCCATGAAACGACTCTTTCGCATCTACGACGACATCCCGCGCGGCGTCTATCTCGGCGTGGCCATCTTTTCCATCTGCTTCATCCTGGCCCTCTGGAGCCTGCTGAGCTATACCGGCCTCACCGATACCCGCCTGCTACCCACGCCGTCCGACGTGCTGGCCGCGGCGCAGCGCGAGGCCGGCGACGGTACGCTGTGGGGCGATATGCTGGCCAGCTCGTATCGCATCGGGCTGGGCTTTCTCGCCTCCACCGTGCTCGCCATCCCCATCGGCCTGCTCATGGGCACGCTCAAGATCGGCGAGGCCTTCTTCGAGCCGCCCATCGACCTGATCCGCTACATGCCGGCGGTCGCCTTCGTGCCGCTGACCATCGTCTGGATCGGCACCGACGACCGCCAGAAGGTGGCCATCCTTTTCATCGGCACCTTCTTCCAGCAGGTGCTATTGATCATGGATAACGTCAAGAACGTGCCGCGCAACCTGGTCAACGTGGCCTACACCTTCGGCCTCAAACCGTGGGAGGTGCTGACGCGCGTCATCCTGCCGGCGTCGCTGCCGGGCATCGTGGATACGCTGCGCATCACCATGGGCTGGGCCTGGACCTACCTGGTGGTCTGCGAGCTAGTGGCCGCGGACCAGGGCCTGGGCTCGCGCATCATGATCTCCGAGCGCTACTTCGATATGCCGGCCATGATCCTGGGCGTCCTGGTCATCGGCCTGCTGGGCATAACCATCGACTACCTGTTCAAGTTCCTGTATGCCCGCCTTTTCCCCTATATGAAGAGGCGCGCGGCGTGACCGGCCGGGCCAAGCTGCGCGCCGAGGGCGTGCGCAAGGTATTCGGCAGCGGCAAGGGTGAGCTCGTCGCGCTCGACGACGTGACCATGGAGGTGGACGAGAACGAATTCATCACCATCGTCGGCACCTCCGGCTGCGGCAAATCGACCTTCCTCAACATCGTGGCCGGCCTGACCGAGCCGACCGGCGGCAAGCTGACCATCGACGGCCACGCCATCAGCGGGCCGGGCCTGGACCGCGGCATGGTCTTCCAGAGCTATTCGCTCTTCCCCTGGCAAACGGTGCTGCAAAACGTGGTCTTCGGCCTGGCCAAGAAGCCGATGAGCCGCCGCAAGCGGCTGGAGATCGCCGAAGAGCATATCGCCATGGTCGGGCTGCGCGGCTTCGAGAACTCCTACCCCTCTCAGCTCTCGGGCGGCATGCAGCAGCGGGTGGCCATCGCGCGTGCCCTGGCCTACAACCCCTCCATGCTGCTGATGGACGAGCCGTTCGGCGCGCTCGACGCCCAGACCCGCGGCCTGATGCAGGAGCTGCTGCTGGGCGTCTGGGAGAAGCACCGCATCACCGTGCTCTTCATCACCCACGACGTGGACGAGGCCATCTTCCTCTCCGATCGCGTCTACGTCATGACGGCGCGGCCTGGGCGCATCAAGGCCGAGCTACCCATCACCCTGCCGCGCCCGCGCGACTATGAGATGCAGACCGCGCCCGAGTTCGTGGAGATCAAGCGCCGGATCATGGCCCTGATCCGCGAGGAGAGCCTGCGCACCATCGCGCGCGAGGAACGGCTCTAAACTTGCGCCCCGGCCATCGAACCTGTTTTACTGTTGAGGTGCGTAAGACGCGCGACTGTCCCGGACCGGCCTGTGTCATCGCCAGCAGGTGGTAGGCTCGCTCAGGAGCCCATAGTTCGGAAAGACTAGGAAGGACAGTAGAACAGGATCCGCCGCCATCTCTATCGGCGACGGCGCGTGGTGCCCCTCCCGCAATACCCCTTCGACGACACGACCCGGATTAACACAGCCTGACCCGGGGAGCGGTCTTGCACGCACGCCACAGACGGCAAACCAATAGCCTAGAAATGGTCACATGATCAAGAATCAGCCCTCTCGCATCATGCGAATCAGCCTGGCCCTTGGGGTCTCAGCCGCGCTCACCATACTGGCGCCCTCCGCGCAAACCGGCCTGGCGGCGGACTCCGGCAGCACAAGCGTTACCGGCAACAACCGTGCCGCCCTCACCATCGAGCCCCCGGCGGCCACCGGCCTGAACGGCCCCGTACATGTGCAGGCATCGATAACGTTGACGGGGCCCAAGCGCTTCGGATTGGGCCTGGACGCCGCAACCGTCGGCGCGGCCGATGCCTCGCTCAGCGCAACGCAGCCATCGGCTGCCCCGGCGGCCGCCGGGGCGAGCACGGTCGGGGCACCGCCGAGCGTCGACCTCTCGCAATACGACCCACCGGTGGGCAACCAGGGTCAGGTCAACTCGTGCGGGTCGTGGGCCACCGGCTACACCCTGCTCGGCTGGTACGCCAACAAATATGGCGTGGGCGGCGCGCCGTACGCGCCGATGTACGTCTATTCCCAGCTCACGGGGGGCCGGAATATCGGCACGACGCTGCCGGGCAACCTCAGCCTGGAGCAACAGCAGGGTATCGACACGCAGAGCGACTATACCCAGGGCAACTACGACTACTGGGACCAGCCGACTCCGGCCGAGCGCCAGAATGCATCCCACTATAAGATAACGGGCTTCGGGCAGATCTACGTCCAGGGCGGCGGCAACGCCCAGCAGGCCATCCAGAACGCCCTCGCCAATGGCCAGCCCGTGGTGATCGGCCTGCCCGTCTACGGCAACTTCATGTACGCCTCGGCCTCGCAGCCCTACGTGGACGTCCCGCCCCCGGGCAGCACCCTGTACGGCGGCCACGCCGTTCTGGCCGTCAAGTACGACGCCAACGGCCTGTGGGTCGAGAACCAATGGGGCACCGGTTGGGGCCTCAACGGGTACGCCGAGCTGTCCTGGGCGTTCGTGAACAATTACCTCCTCGAGGCGGACACCATCACCGGCTTTAACGGCAGTGGGCCGGGCCCCTCGCCGAGCCCGAACCCCAGTCCGA
>Ga0209062_1003657_pt1 | contig 17399 bp, 15 predicted proteins | sample Coa_R2_2_FD_187158 | JGI IMG/M metagenome (GOLD analysis project Ga0209062, IMG submission 187158) | Surface soil microbial communities from Centralia Pennsylvania, which are recovering from an underground coalmine fire - Coalmine... | ecosystem: Environmental > Terrestrial > Soil > Unclassified...
TTGTCCCCCTTCCCTTGTCCCCCTGTCCCCCTTCCCTTGTCAGTATTAATTCACTCCAGCGTAATGAGATAGTGTCCAACTATACTATGACGCTCGTAAGACAAGAAATAAAAATGTAATAGCTGGGAATTATCCTTGTCACGATGCATAACGACGCCATCAATTGCCGTGTCATGATGATTGAGCCACTTATTTTGTGAATCAAGTAAGACACTAACATAAGGGCTTTTAAAAGGAGGAAGTTTCTTTAAATCGTCATAACTCTGATAAAATGGCGGGATGCCAATTCCCATCGGCATGTACAAGCCTTTAGAATAATCACTGACTGCAAGCTGAGGAATTTTATTCAAATCAAATCCACTGGCAAAAAATCTATTTTCGCCACCTGTCTTTTGATCTTTGAAAAGTAGTTCAAGTTCTTGTAATGGTTGCTCTGAGGCAGATGATTTTACAGTCCTCAAAATAGCTTTTTCAAAGTTGGCTATTCTCCAGTATTTATTACTCCAAGGTTTACTAACATCATATCGACCTGGTGGAGTAAAAGTAGCAAATTTAACGTCAGAATTTTGTAACTCCTTCCAGGTATGAAGATTATCACCAAAAACCAACTTGAATTTCCGCTTTTGTTCTCCAGATTGAATAAACTGTTCATTTTCTAGAAATTTGGTTGGAATCTCTTTCTCAGAAATCACTTTTCTCAAAGACTGCAAATCTACAGAAGTTCCTTCTGGATTTTGCCAATGCTCCAGTTTATACCAGTGCTGCCAATAGGAGACTTTATTGTTATTCTCGAATATATTTTTGTAGTGTCCCATTGGGAAAGTAAACCAACCTTGGTAGTAAAGTTTTTTTGCGTCACCGTCCTTAACAGATAGCAATATTTCCCACAAGCCAGCATTTAAGCAATTATTGGCAATATCGGCAGAAGCTAAATTATTTTTTTCAAATCCATCCCCACCAGATATCTCAATATCACTGGATTGAGGCTTAAAGCTTACTTGTTGCCTATTCCATTCTCGATCAACCAGAGCAATAGTTTCTAAATTTTTATTTTGCTTGACCCAATCGGCTTCTTTGGGTACAAACAGACTGACATCAACGTTTTTGAAGACTATTTTTGCTGTATGTTGATTAGTCGGTTCTAAAACAAAATCAAAATGAGTTGTATCTCTTTTAACAAGAGTTAGTTTGCGGTTTGCGTATTGCCGATAGCGGGTGCTAAGATCCGCAGGATTTTCTGGATATTCACTCTTTGATAATTCAGTAATGGGAACTGATACTTGAGCACCAGCCTCATACCTTGAGAAAAATAAAACACCTACCAGAACTAATATAAATAGTGCTATTGGCAACAGCCATTTAAGTGTTTTACTTTTCAGTATTTGAAAATTAGGTGTTTTCGGTGTTTTCAGTGTTTTCATGTGGTATTAGCACCCTAAATAGGGAAGCACAAAACTTAGCGTTTAGCAAAATCTTGCAAACGCAAAATAGAAATATTGATAACTAATCGCTTTTATTTTTTGAATTGTCAAGTATACCTGCATGCTTTCTATGCAGAGTCCCTTAGCTGTACCCTGGATAGTAGAAATCATTCTAAGGCTCTGGTAATGTTACTGAATAGTCGAAAAGCTTTTGGGGATGTTTGTCTTTCAGATAACTTTTAAAATTCTAATCACTATGTTTTAAAAACTACCCAATTGTTAAACCTCAAAGCTTTAGAAACCTGAGAATTAGAGGATTGTGATGAGCTATCTTGAAACAACAGCTAAATTTTATACTGAAGTTGCTCAGACACCACAAGTTGGTTTGTGTTGTGTCCAAAGCAGTCCCCTCCAACTGCCAGGACTCAAAATTCCGCGTCAGATGCGGGAAATGAACTACGGTTGTGGTACAACAGTTCATCCCAATGAACTAGCGAATACGCCAACTGTACTTTATGTGGGTGTTGGTGGCGGCTTGGAAGCACTGCAATTCGCTTATTTTTCTCGTCGTCCGGGGACAGTCATTGCCATTGAGCCAGTAACGGCTATGCGTGAAGCTGCAATTCATAACCTGGAACTTGCTGCTCAAGAAAACCCTTGGTTTGATCCGAGTTTTGTAGAGATTCGAGAAGGTGACGCTTTTGCCTTACCCGTTCCCGATGCTTCTGTAGATGTGGTAGCGCAAAATTGTCTATTTAACATTTTTAAACCTACAGATTTACAGCTAGCTTTGCAGGAAGCTTTTCGAGTTTTAAAGCCAAACGGACGCTTACTGATGAGCGATCCTATTGCAACTCGTCCGATTCCAGAACACCTGCAAAACGATGAACGGTTGCGAGCTATGTGTCTGTCAGGAGCACTCACTTATGAGCAGTATATTGAGCATCTCGTTAATGCTGGCTTTGGTCAAGTAGAAATCAGAGCACGTCGTCCTTACCGGATCTTAGACCGCCAAAATTATGGTTTAGAAGAACATTTGCTGCTAGAAAGCCTCGATTCTGTGGCCTTTAAAGTGCCAATTCCTGAAGATGGTGCTTGCATTTTTACAGGTAAGACAGCTATTTACACAGGAGCAAACCCCATTTTCGATGATCAAGCAGGACATATTCTCCAACAAGGAGTTCCTGCTGCTGTCTGTGATAAAACGGCTGCGAAATTTGCTGCATTGCATCCAGAAGAAATACTTATTACAGATTCGACCTGGCATTATAACGGTGGTGGCTGCTGTTAGTGTCCAATAGGGAGTTAGATCAAAAATGATTCAGCAAAAAGTCATTCCTTTAGATTCAGTCATCACACCTTTTCAAAAAAAGCTAGATTTACCACTAACCAAAAAACCCATTACTGTTTTACAAATTAATCTTGGGAAACGTTGTAATCTCGCTTGTGCCCACTGTCATGTAGAAGCGAGTCCAAAAAGATCTGAGGAACTACAGCCAGAAGTTTGCAATCAACTTATTGAACTGATTCAAAAATTTCCTCAAATTAAGGTTGTAGACCTCACTGGTGGCGCACCCGAAATGCTTTATGGCTTTAAACCAATCGTAGAGGCAGCGCGAAGCAATGGGAAACAAGTGATTGTGCGCTCTAACTTGACTATCTATTTTGAAGAAGGGTTTGGTGATATTCCCAATTATTGTGCTCAACATCAAGTTAGAATTGTGGCTTCTCTACCTTGCTATCTTGCTGATAATGTCGATCAAATGCGGGGAAATGGGGTTTATGATGCCTCAATTCGCGCTCTTCAATGGTTAAATCATCTTGGTTATGCTCAAGACTCTAACCTCATTCTTGACTTAGTTTATAATCCTCAACTTCCTTCTTCAGAAAGTTTCTCTCTGACTCCTAATCAGGCAACTCTCGAACAAGATTACAAAGTGTTCTTAAAAGAACATTTTGGTATTTGTTTTAACAACCTGTTTGCAATTACAAACCTGCCGATTGGTAGAACTAAGTTTTATCTAGAACACAAAAAACTGTACAGACCTTATTTACAATTTTTAGAATCCCATTTCAACGCCAGCACAGTTGACCATTTAATGTGTCGGGATGAACTTTCTGTTGATTATTTGGGCAATGTCTATGACTGCGACTTTAACCAGATGGCAAATCTGCCGTCAAAAACCCGCAATGGTGAGACACTCACTATTGCCAAATTATTGGAAACTGGCACACTAGATCTGATTGATGAAATAAAAACTGCTCCCTACTGCTATGGTTGCAGTGCTGGGTGTGGTTCTAGTTGTGGTGGCACTTTGGTTTGAAGCTAGGAAAATTGAACTTGTGGTTCTCAAAGAAACAGCAAAGCAACGCTTAATTATTTTCACTCGCTATCCACAACCAGGACAGGTTAAAACTCGGCTCATCCCGGCTTTGGGTGCAGAAGGGGCAACCAATCTTCATCGGCAGATGACTGAACACACTCTCAGTCAGGTTAGAACACTTCGCAGCACCCTCCCCCTGTCAATACAAGTTTACTTTAGTGGCGGTGACCAGCAAGATATGCAAGCTTGGTTGGGAGATGATTTGGTTTACCAACCTCAAGCCGATGGAGATCTTGGTTCTCGGATGATGCAAGCATTATCTCAGGCATTCCAAGACCATATGGACTGTGCAGTCATCATTGGTACTGATTGCCCTAGTCTAAGTGCTGATTTTATAGCAAAGGCCTTTATTCTTGGACTTTCTCACGACCTTGTTCTTGGTCCTGCCATAGATGGTGGGTATTATTTAATAGGTTTGCGTCATTTTCTTCCAGAATTATTTTCTGGCATTAGCTGGAGCACTGCTGAAGTTTTACAACAAACTGTCACTATTGCTCATAAGCTTAACTTATCAGTTGCTTATCTCCCGCCATTAGCCGATATTGACCGTCCGGAAGATCTACTTATTTGGGAAAAAATCCGTAATCAAAGTGAAGCTTAAAAAGCTTACTTAAGAAATAAGATTACAAATTATTACAAAACATATCATAAGATTGATTAGGTATCTCCTTCTCCTATCAGTGGGTTTTGGAGATGTATCTTCAGACCTTAAGCCTGAACCTAACCTATCAAATCATCTTATGAGTCAAATCATCTGGATTGCAAGACACGCTAATCGCCTCGACTTCGTAAACCCTGATTGGTTTCTCACAGCGGAACGACGTTACGATTCGCCTTTATCTGAAGATGGTCACGTGCAGGCAAAGCAGTTAGCTAACCGCCTGAAGGGTGAAAATATTGCCCATATTTTTGCTTCCCCCTTTTTGAGAACGGTACAAACGGCTAACGCAGTCGCAGAAGTTCTTGATTTGTCCATTCATCTAGAAACAGGCTTGAGTGAATGGTTAAATCCAGCGTGGATGACAGAAGAACCACAAAGACTCTCAATTCCAGCTTTAGCGGAACTATTTCCCAGGATAGATACTAGCTATACATCGCGTATTTCTGCCACATACCCAGAAACATACGAACAAATGCTGGAACGTTCAGGGCAAACCGCTAAATACCTTGCGAGCGAATTCGCCTCCAAGGATATACTCTTGGTAGGACATGGTGCATCCGTATTGGGAGCGACAATAGGCTTAGTAGGCGAGATTGCCAGAACAGAAGTGAAAGCTTCATTGTGTTCCTTGGTGAAAGTTGTGCGTTATGAACCAGGATGGTTGTTAGAACTTAAGGGAGATACTTCTCATTTGAGCGAAGTAGAGGAAGTTATTCGGTTTAATTAAGTAGGGAGGGCGAACGACTGTTCGCCTCTACCCACAACCAACAATTAACAACTAAACATTGTTATGACATTACTGCTTGCAGGAGACATTGGCGGAACGAAAACCATCCTACGACTGGTTGAGGCTTCAGATCATTCGGCTTTAAAGACGATAGATGAAGAAAAGTATCGTAGTCAGGATTTTCCCGACTTGGTGCCCATAGTACGGCAATTTTTAGCAAAAGCTAAGACACCAACACCAGAAAAAGCCTGTTTCGCGATCGCAGGTCCTGTGGTGAAAAATACTGCCAAGCTGACCAATTTAACCTGGTTTCTTGACAGTAAACGTTTACAAGAAGAACTTGGTATTAAGCAAGTTTCTCTGATTAACGACTTTGAAGCTGTTGGTTATGGGATCTTAGGTTTAGACAAAGAACGAGATTTGCACACTTTACAAGTGGGTGCACTTAACCCGGAAGCCCCAATCGCGATTCTTGGTGCTGGAACAGGTCTGGGAGAAGGATTTTTAATTAAGCGGGGAGAAGAATATCATGTCTTTCCCACCGAAGGTGGACATACCGATTTTGCCCCCCGTAATGAGCTAGAGTTTCAACTGTTGAAATACCTATTGGATAAACATGATATCCAAAGGGTTTCTGTGGAACGAGTCGTTTCGGGTATGGGAATTGTCTCGATTTACGAGTTTTTGCGCGATCGCAAGCTTGCTGTTGAATCACCAGAAATTGCCGAAGTTGTTAGAACCTGGGAACAAGAAGCCGGACAGCCAGAGAAAAGTGTCGATCCGGGTGCTGTGATTGGAAAAGCCGCACTAGAAAAAAGCGATTATCTCTGTGAACAAACGATGCAATTGTTTGTAGAAGCATACGGTGCTGAAGCGGGGAATCTTGCGCTCAAACTTTTACCTTACGGCGGTTTATATGTAGCTGGTGGCATTGCGCCCAAAATCCTTCCTTTGCTTCAAGATGGCAGATTTCTCTTAAATTTCTCTCAAAAAGGTAGGATGCGCCGTCTTTTAGAAGATATACCTGTGCATGTTGTCATTGATCCACAAGTAGGACTTATAGGTGCTGCGATCGCTGCTACTAGGTTATAACAACTACTAGCAGCATAAGTGATATCAGCATCTTTGAAATGATCATCAAAAATTTTCTGCCCTTAATTGCCACCACCGTAGCATTAAATGGATTTGCAGGAGTCGAGGCGCTTCCATCGAAACGCCCGATTCGTCATTCGAATACAACTGTTTCCCAGCCAGTGCAGTCATCTTGGAAAATATTTACAGCCCCGGACGGACGCTTTACTGTCCTGATGCCAGGAACACCAAAAATGATGACCCAAACTCAAAAAACCTATATGGGAGAAATTGACTTACAAGTCTTTGTTGCTCAACCTCCCAAACAGGAAGTAGTATATTTAGTCGCCTATAACGACTTTCCTCATAGTTATGGGCAAATGGCAAATCCTCAAGAGATACTCAAAAATGCACAAGATATGGCTTTAAAGACTACGCAAAGCCATCTAGTTAGTCAGCGTAATATTCGCAGTTCCAATGGTCATCCTGGCAGAGAAATTGTATATGTCAATCCTGGAGGCAAAATCACCAAAGACCGGATGTATTTTGCCAATGGACGCCTGTATCAAGTCATGGCTATCACCACAAAAAAGCAGCAAAAGACTCTATCTCAAACCATTGCAGGGTATTTGAATTCTTTTCATGTTGTTTTGAAGCCGTCAGAAAGTTCGTAGTCAGCACTTTACTGCTTGCAATTGAGCGATTTATCGCTCATTAGAGACCTCACAAGACCCAACAAAATCTCGGTTTTTTTGTGTTCATGTGTAGCTGAATAAAAATATGAGTTTTTGGATGATAACTACAAAAATGTACATAAACAGAATTCATGACCACATTCAGCAACACCGTCACAGATAAAAATACTAATTTTCAGCTTCCTGCACATTTAAGACCAAAAGCTTCAGTTCAAACAAAGCACGGCGCATTTGGGACCAAGAGGTGTAAGTTTGTGCTTTTGCACTGTCTAAAGAATTGTGTCTACTCAGGTATGTTTCAGTATTGCTATTTCCTGTTAGATAACTAAATTCATAAACGTGAAACTGTTGTACAGTTCTAGCGGCTATGATTTGGGACATTTGGTAGTTAACTCGTGCATCATCAAAATGGGTTAATGCTTCAGCAACCTTTTGCCTAACTGTATCAGCCAGTTGTGCGCGTTCTTTTTGAAGTTGTGCAACTTTGATTTGTAAATCTCCAATTTGAATTGAGCGAGTTTGCGCGGAATCACCACCGCCTTGGCTACCTTCAAACAAGGGGATACCAATCACTTTTAAGATCCCGTTGATCATACTTACTTTACCTGTAAATAGCGCAGCTAAGTTATCAATGAGTCCTCCTGTGTTCTGCTTTTTACTTCCATTATTTATAGTTTGAGGGTTAAGCAGGTACTGAAGTGCGGGGCTAAAAATCGATAACCTAATACTTTTTTGATTTTGTACTTTTGCTTGATTTATCTTATCATTTGCTTCTTGAATCTTATTATCAATTTCCTTCAGCAATGGAGATTGTAAAACGGCTTTTTCCTGCAACTGCTGCAAGCAAATTGCGGTCGTTTCAAGACAAGGTAGCCCACCGCGCATTATCCGCCATTTATCCTCATCAAATTGCTGCAGGATAATCTTGTCTATATCTGGCTTGGCAAAAGGATTTTGTTGAGTTTTGGGAACGACTGAATCAGATTCTTCTTCTAACTGCTGTTGGTCGTCATCAGTCATATCATCTTCAGATGGAGATTTTTTCAGACTTTCATGTGGCTGGTCAGAATTGTTATTGTGTGTTGTTGGTATCTGGGGATTTTGCTGGTTGCGGTTTGTCGTTACTGGTGATGCTGGTGTTGTTGCTAACGCGACCTGAGGATTTAGTGTTAGGAGTAGAACTAATAACAATTGTGGTGCTATATTTACCATTATTCCCCACCCAAGGTTTGATTCTCCTGATATAGCCGTTTTTTGGGCTACGCACTATGGGAATTTGACTTAACTTGTCATCAATAGCGCTGAGAGAAAGATTTAATTGAGCCAACTGATAATCGCGATCCCTAGTGGCTTGGGCGTATGTTTGTTGCTCGCGATAGTATTCCTGCTGTAGCTGTGTCGTCTGTTGCGATCGCTCAATCGCCTTGAGTGAAGTATCATACTCGAGTTGTCTTCGCCGCGTTTTTGCTGCAGACAAACGAGATTTTGCCAGATCCAACTCAGATTGTGCGCTTTTAACTGCTAGCTGTAGCTGTTGCAGCTGCTGCTGTTGTTCAACCCCAGAAGTCTTGAGCTTTCCTTTTGCTTGTCCTAAATCTGCTTTTGCCTGTTTGCGCTCGTTTTGCAGTTGCTGAAGGATAACTGTTTCGTGTTCGATAATGTCTGCTCGTTCCTCTGGGTTCAAGTTTGCTTGCATCCCTTCGTTTTTCAGCATCTCCAAAAGTTGCTTTTGATTCTCGACTTTCTGGGATTTTTGTTGTAGTACAGCCAGTGCTTTTTCAGTTTCCGCCTTGTGTTCTGGATTATCAGCATTTAGAAATGGTCTGCGGGACTCAAGAACATGTTGCGCTTGCATGAAACGCAATTGAGCCATAGCAATTGTCGTCTCCTCCTCTGCATAGTTGGCAGGTGGAAGTGATTTCACTGGTGGTGGAAGTTTTAGACTGAGTGGTTTTTGAGTCGTCTTAGACTCTAAATTTTGGATGTGTAACTCAACTGACTGACGCTGTTGCTTTAAGCGATCGCGCTCCAGTTTGTTGTCAGTGATCGTATCACCTACAGTCACTTGAGCACCTTCTTTCACGAGCAAAAAACTTGGGTTGTCAACAGTCACTGTCAGCCTCAATGAGTGATCCATAAAATTGGCAGTCTGTTGATTGACAGAGGATTGCGTGGTTTGTCTGGGGTGTGTGGATGGTATGGCTGTGGGTTGTGTTTGAGCCATAGCAGATCCGAATAAAATCAGAGCTAGGACTCCAAATGACCAACTACTGAGATACTCTTTCATAAAACTGTTTCATTTCACAATTCTGTGTTTGTGTCTCCTTCACAAACTAAGCATTCGACGTATTTTGAATATTGATGATCTTTATTTCTAATTGCCCTGTAGCATACTGGTTACTGAAATAATTCATCACTGTCATAAGTGGAGCATTTTCAAGATTTAAGGACGAACCAGATATTTTGATAAATGGAAATTCGTAGGGATCTGCTATGTACTGGACTTCGTCAGCATCATCAATGGAAACTTGACCACTCAGGAAAACCTTTGCCCCTTCACGATTAAATTGTTCCAACTTTGATGTCAATTCTTCATCATCAAAGGTCAGTGTTTCAACATGTGTGGTTGCTGTAGGACCAATGTCAGCTGTGATTTGTTCACTAATGATTTGAGAGTTTGAGTCAAGTCCAACCTTATAAATTTTGCCTTCTTGAGACTGAACAATAAAGCTTTCTCCAAGAGATTCAATAATTGTGAAATCTCCCAAGATTTTACCTCTATCAATATTCCTGATGCCTTTGATATGAGTGAGGATCAAATGTGTTGCCCCAGATTGATTGTAGAGTTCCTCAACACCTGATGGTAATGCTATGAGGCGATTGAACTGCCTCATCAATCCACCCGAGGCATTGATGTTGAAAACTAGAAGTGCGATCGCAATCAACAATATGAGTAGTGTATACTCAACTGAACTACCAGTCTTGATTCGGAATTTTCGATTTCCTGGGCACACATAACGTTCTGTAGCTGGCCAAAACATTTCCACTCCAGTTTTTGTGAACATATCAAGGAGCCAACCAAAGAAATAACCAATGGTCAACGCGTGAGCCACTTGCAGAAAGTTTCTCTCTGTCAGGAGTGTACTGCCATATGCAAAAACACCTACCACTGTGCTAGCAACAAAACTGTGAGTGCAACTTCTATGAGGAAAGCGTCGTTCTAACCAGTTGCTGAGCCATGGCAAAACCCTTCCGGCTATACTCGTAGAGATATCGACATCTGGCAAAAGACCAGCGATCGCACCCACTGTCAAAGTCACGGGATCAGCGGTTTCCAATATCAAACTTGTAGCAATGGCGCTTACAACCATGTGGGTCCAACTCATCATCTTCGGATTCTCCTACTCTCTTTTGGTAAGTGATAAAGCAAACGGGACAACCCCATACACAACGCTGCGCCAATCCCACTAATGAGATACAAAGCATGGCTGTGAGTACTCATACCAAGGACACGAAGAACTATACACGCAACACCAGCTATTAAAATTAGCGGTGAGCTATCGACATAGCGGTTGTGATCTGCAGCCTCAATGTCCAAACCCAAATACTCTTCATCTATGGCACGAATTGCAAGCATAGGATTTCCTCCAGCACGTTCCTGAAGTTGAGCCAAGTCTGAGTTTTTGAGGTTGAGCCCTCGTTCTATTGCGGCTTGCTCCATAATTTCGCGGATGGCATACTCTGGGAGTTGTTTGAGCGTCATGGAGGGAATATTGCTAAATACGTCAGTTTTTGGTGGGTTAGTTGCCAAAAGCAACATCAGAGCACGTGTCTTTTTCAGTTGTTTTAGCCATAACCGGAAGCGAGCATCACAATTTTGGCAGTCGTCTATCACCACAAAAGCGATGTTCTCTTGGAAGAATTCTGCGATTTCTATTTTCAGCCGCTCAGCCGTATAAGTCCTCCCTTCAAGACTCCCCGTTTCCACTCCCAGCTGCTCAGCAATTTGAAGTAGCATCTGTTTTGGTGTCGTTGGCTCGATATAAGCAACAGTAAACCCATCATTTTTAAGTTTTTCCATGACAGCATTTGCAAGGACAGACTTTCCGCTCCCTTCCTCCCCAGCAACAAGGATTGAGCTATTTGCCAGTAGTGAAGCCAAAATGCGCCTCAACTCATTCTGACGATATAGCCGGAAGGATGGTACTACAGGGGTTTCAATAACTTCTGATTCTGGCTCAGATGGTATTGCTTGCTCGTTAGTAGAAGACGGGGTTTGAGTGGAAGTTTTGGGAGAGGAGGTTCTGGGCATAAATACGAGTGCTCCTCCACAAAATGCCGCTACAAAAGAAACTGGTGCTACGCCATTAACAGCAATAATTGCACTGATTGCCATTATCGCAAGAAGGTCTACCCACTTAGACGACCTCCAGTTTGGAAGAGATTGATTAATGATTCTGCGTAGACGAAAGGGTCAATGATTGGCACCTCCTCTGATTCTCTAATTTTCTGCTGGAGTTCTTCTGGCAATAGTTTCGGATTCTCAATAAACTGTCGAGCTAGTAAGTTCTCAGCAATTAAAGTGCCTGCTGCTTTATGCTGTGCAGATTTTACAATGCTAGGTAAGTCGTCTATTTGTGGCGATCGCTGCATTGCTTCGACTGATTCATTACATGTTGTGATTTGCTCTGGTGGTGCAACTACCAAAACACCCTGCTGTTGATGCTCATTTACTAATATTAATGGTTCAGGGATTTGGTATCCTTCCATCTGTCCAGTTGCCTGAATATACTCATGCAGTCCATCTAGAGCTTCAATGTGTTGAGTGTTTAAGTAGACTTTACTAGACAGCTTCGGGACTGTAATGTGGAGGTACTTCATGCGGTCATACAGTTGAGCTTTGCTCACACTATATTTTTGCATTAATTGTGATATGGAAATCTTTTCACAATTGTCACTTTCTGTGACTGGGTTGGGTATGTTTTCAGCCATCTCTTTTATAGCTATATGATTTTTCAGCATTATTTTGTCCTAGACAATCTGATAGACAACATGGTATAAGTTCTGATTGTTAGGTAAAGATTTCATGTAGTTTAAAAAAGACTCCTACGCACAATCAAAAATAAGGGACAGCAAAGATGTCCATCCCCTCAAAGAAAAGCTTTTTCTCAGACAAATAAACTACGTTATATTACGGTTAATGGCGTTTTATAAATGTAATAAAAGCAACCCCTAGCATAATAAAGGCCATTGCACATACCCCATGCCAGTGCCAGTAACTCCAACCATAAGCACCAAGAAATGATCCCAATGCTCCACCGATGAAGTAAAAAGTGATGTACAGTGCATTCAACCGACTGTGAAACTCTGGCGATAAACTATAAATTCTTGCTTGGTTGGAAACTAATGTTGTTTGCACACCTAGGTCTAGAAGAATTACCCCAACAATTAATCCCACAAGATGATCACTAAACAACCAGAAGATGACAAAAGACACGGTTGTAATCACAAGACCTAATCCCACAGTTAACTTGGGTTTTCCTCTGTCTGCGATCCTACCTACCAATGGGGCGGCGGCTGCACCTACGACACCCACCAATCCAAAAGCTCCTGCCACTTCACTGCCATAATGTAATGGTGGCTGTGCTAGCAGAAATACCAGAGTACTCCAAAAAGCACTGAAGGCTCCAAAGGACATTGCCCCAGTTAAAGAAGCCTCACGTAAGATAGGCTGTTGCAACAATGGGAACAAAGACCTGATCAGTTGAGAATAAAGAATTTGTACAGAAGGTTGACTTTTTGGTAGTACCCGAGAGAGGATGAGAGCCAAGACAATCATCAGCCCACTAGCAAGCCAGTACATTGCTCGCCAACCTAGACTAGCTCCCACTATGCCACTGACCGTCCGGGCTATGAGAATTCCAATCAACAGTCCACTCATAACCGTGCCCACAACTTTTCCGCGTTGCTCTGGTTTTGCTAGATGTGCGGCAAAAGGAACGATGAGCTGAGCCGTAATTGTAGTGATCCCGATCGCTAAACTCGCAACGAGTAACCAAACAATATTGAGTGAGATAGCAGCAGCACCCAAAACCACTGCTGTCAATACCAACATAGTCAGAATCAATCTTCGCCGCTCAATTAAGTCACCCAGTGGTACAAGGAAAAAAATCCCGATAGCATAACCGATTTGCGTCAGCATGGGAATGAACCCGGCAGTATGAGATCCAACATGAAAGCTCTGTTGAATAATCTCTAGCAAGGGCTGATTGTAGTAAAGGTTGGCAGCAGCAGCCCCACAGGTAATCGCCATCATCCAAATGACTTGTTTCTTTAAAGGGTCAGTGCTTGCGTTATTGGTAGATGCATTCTGAGAGTGGTACTTGTTCACAGTAGTTGTGGCAAATTTTTAATAAAAGTACAAACTACAGACCAAACACTAGTAGTGTACTACGGGTTTTCATGTGGGAATTGCTGCGAGTCTAGCGGTTGGATTTAAGGTACGATCAATGAACTACGAATCTCCTAGCATGAGGATAGGAGAGTGTCAACCCGATAGCATAGTGTTGAGCAGTTTAGGTTATGGCAGGACACAGTAAATGGGCAAATATTAAGCGCCAAAAGGCAGTAGTGGATGCAAAAAAGGGTAAGACGTTCACACAATTGTCTCGTGCGATTATTGTAGCGGCGAGAAATGGATTACCAGATCCAGCAGCCAATTTTCAATTGCGTACGGCGATTGAAAAAGCAAAGACAGCGGGTATTCCTAATGACAATATTGAACGAGCGATCGCTAAAGGAGCAGGGACATTCACAGGTGGAGGGAGTCTGGAAGAGATCCGCTATGAAGGTTATGGACCTGGTGGTGTGGCAATTTTGATTGAAGCTCTCACAGACAATCGTAATCGTACTGCTGCTGACTTGCGTGCTGCCTTAAGTAAAAATGGTGGCAATCTTGGTGAAACTGGCTGTGTGAGCTGGATGTTTGACCAAAAAGGTGTTTGTACAGTAGTCTGTGTCACCAATGAAGAAGACCTTCTAGAAGCGTCCCTCGAAGGTAGCGCAGAGTCTTATGAGATGACGGAAGACCAAACAGCCGAGGTGGTAACAGAAGTGACGAACTTAGAAAACCTCAGTCAAACTCTTAAAGAAAAGGGTTTTCAGGTGAGTGATGCTGAATGGCGCTGGATTCCCAGCAATTATGTGGAAGTGACTGATTCAGACCAAGCGCGATCGCTTCTCAAGTTAATCGACACTCTTGAAGGCTTAGATGATGTACAAAATGTGACTGCTAATTTTGAAATGGCAGAACAATTGATGACTTTAAGTATGGTTTAGACGGTTGTTTGACATCATAGATTTGAAACTCCCCGTCCCAGAAAGGCTGATCAAAGTGGTTTTGTGCTGATTGTGATTTTTTTATCCTTGTTGAGGGTGCGATCGCTACTTACGGGATGGGTTGTTCTCTTCACCAATTTGAGAGGTTTATTTTTGAAAATTTTTCAGCAATATTTAGTGTGTCTTTAGAGTGAAGTATATACTCATTGGTAAAGCCTTTAAAGAATACTTATAATTGTGTTTCCTAACAAAATATTTGCAAGGAACTAGTTTATAATTAGGATCTCGGTTTTGTAGGGTGCTATTGTTGTTGCCTTGAAAAACGTTTATGGATAGAAAAATGCTTAAATATCGTAATACTTAGATCAATTCTTAACAACCACTCTAGCAATCTTGAGGTACAAGTAGTAATTATTAATGCTCAGTATGTGATGCCAACCAACTAGATTAGCGATAGAATCTTGTTAGCAAAATGTCAAACTTCAAGTTTCTGGACCAAAGAGGACAGCCTTTTAGTCTATAACTGACTAGTATCAGGTTCTGCCAAACTTGGAGGAAATGTCGTTAAATTGTTTACCATTGCCAGGCGCGCCTTTGGAGGAAATCTTCGTTGGAGCGTTGGGTGTGGTTTTACCTAAGAGCATCTGCCTGACCTTGGCACTATCTTCTTCTCGTTGGTGAAACCGCCGACCCTGTTTTTTCAGGCTAGTGATTTTTTGAATCAGAGTGTAATTTACCCTGGTATTTCAGCTCACATAAACTACTAGTGGAGCAACAGCAACATTAATTCACTCTTATGGCAGCTATTGAAATTTGGAGACAAATGCTATACTCTTTATTCCCAATAATATCCGTAATAATTCTATGTTGTGAGGGATACTATAACTATGTCTGCTAAGAAGACAGACGTACTTAAAAGTTGGTTGATAGCAATAACAGTTTTATTCACTCTGTCACCGACTGTAATTTTCTTAGCATTTTCAAAAAGTGAGGGATTGTCTAATCAACAAAAAATAGAAAGTAGAACTCAAGCATTAACAACCAGTGCCACACTTTTCTTAGGGTTGGCAGTGATGATTAATGCTTACTATGCAGCTAAGCGTGCAGAAGCTCTCGAGAAAAAAGCGATCTCCTCTGAGAAAAATATTGAAATCGAAATGAAAAATGTCCAGATAGCACAAGAGCGGCTAATTGCAGAACGCTTAATGACTGCAATTACACAGCTTGGGCATGAAAATGTGGCAACACGGACAGGCGCAATTTATTCGCTAGAACGAGTTGCACAAGATTCTCCCAAAGAATACTGGACAATTATGGAAATCCTGACTGCTTTTGTGCGGGAAAACACTACGAGTGGATCAGCACAAGAGAATCCTGGTGAGGAGGACACTCCACAATATAATCTCAGTACAGAGACGGAAATACCTAGGCTGCGGTTTGTTGAGCAAAAAGTAGAGGTAAAAAGCAAAATTAGGACTGATATTCAAGCCGCCCTCACTGTTATTGGTAGGCGTAATGCAGAGAAAGATCCACAAAATCAGAGACTTGATTTACGGAATACTGATATTAGGGGAGCAGATCTGTATAAGGCAAATCTGCAACGGGCAGATCTCAGGAAAGCAGACCTTTGCGGTGTAGACTTGCGGGAAGCGAACCTCAGCGAAGCAGACCTAGATAACGCTAACCTCTGTGGCGCGATCCTTGGTGAAGCAAACTTGCAATCATGTAATTTACATACAGCTGATCTATCTGGGGCAAATCTTAACCGGACTTTGGTTAGTAAGGCAAACCTGCGTGCAGCTAACCTTTCTGGAGCAAGCCTCCGTGCTGCTAATCTGTTTGAAGCAAATCTTTATAAAGCCAACCTACAGGGTGCCAATCTCAAGGGTGCCAACCTTTCTGGAGCAAAATTGTTTCTTGCCAACTTGCAAGGAGCAAAGCTTGGTAAAGCTAATTTGTACGCAACAGGTTTGATTGGCGCTAATTTGCAACAAGCAAACTTGAATGGTGCAAATGTCCAACAGGCAAACTTGAATGCAGCAAAATTACAACAGGCTGAAATCTTTTTTGCTAACTTCTCTGAGGCAAGCTTGAGAGAAGCTGATCTTTTTGGAGCAAATCTGATCGGAACAAACCTTCAAAGAGCAATCCTTCATCAAGCTAACTTGTGTGGGGCAAATCTCATGGCAGCTAACCTCTATGGGACAAACCTGTGTGATGTCAAACTAGATGGGGCAATTCTGACAGGAGTCAAAAACTTGGAACCGCATCAAATAACGATGGCACTGGGCGATCGCACAACTCGTCTGCCAGATAATGTTGATGCACCAACACACTGGACACAAATTAGTTAAGTGGTGGCATCTTACCAGTAGAGTTGGCTGTTTCATCGCCTGTAACCTGTCATCAGGGTGCTCTTTTTTGATGAATTTATAAATCCAAATATCTATAAATCATGACAAAGCTGCTGGACAACGCGTGAGAGTTCCGCTGTCATCCAATCAGCTCCCGTTTGTTGATACACTTGTACCAACGACTGATAAAACCACAATGTTTGTTGTTTGTTGCCTTTAAACTCACTCCAAATCACATCTCCTTGCTGTTGCCATTGTGCAAGCAAAGACCGAGCATTATGCAGTTTATCTGCTAATGATACAAGTCGCACTGAGGGTGAAGCATAGCGTAGTTGATCTAAGAAACGAGTTTTGCGTTCTTGCCAGGGGGGTTTGGGTACAATGTCTGATTCTGTACAACCATCAACAATTGCCACAACAATATCCCCAAACCGTCTTTTGATCTCCTCACGAGTGGATTGACCACCTTGATCTTCTACGGCGTCATGTAAAAGAGCAGCGATCGCCTCATCTTCACTTCCGCCTGCTTCAAGTACCAACGCCGCTACACTCATTAAGTGTGCAATGTATGGAGTATGACCCACTTTCCGAGTTTGGTTTGAGTGGAGACGAGTTGCATATACTAAAGCTTGTTCAAATCGTTCTGTTAATTTTGGTTTATTCATCTGAATCCTACTAACCCACTGCAAACTTTCACTTGATCCCAACTCTCCCCCTTGTCTCCCCTGTCCTCCTTGTCCCCCCTGTC
>Ga0209062_1003658_pt1 | contig 17388 bp, 15 predicted proteins | sample Coa_R2_2_FD_187158 | JGI IMG/M metagenome (GOLD analysis project Ga0209062, IMG submission 187158) | Surface soil microbial communities from Centralia Pennsylvania, which are recovering from an underground coalmine fire - Coalmine... | ecosystem: Environmental > Terrestrial > Soil > Unclassified...
GAGGCGGGCGCTATCTTACCCAGTGCCAACGCGGCCTCCTCGCGGATTCTGTCGTCCTGATCCGCGGTCAACAATCTCGCCAGGATGGGTACCGCTTCCCCTGCGTCCGAGCCAATCGCCCCCAATGCGTGAATAGCTCGCAGGCGAACCTCCGCATCGGGCCCATTTAAAGCCCGTACCCAGTAGCCCAGCGAGTGCCCGTCCTGGTAATGGGAATAGCGGACGAGCAAGGTCGGCAGATAGGCTGGGCTGCCGGGGATCAACAAGCCGATCAAAGCCAGCAAGGACAGGACTAAAAACATTTGTCGGGCGATGGTCCGTAACTTGGTCATGAAAGGACTCATTAGAAACCTGTTCCTTCAGCTCTTGTGATGCGGCGGCGGAGTAGATGACTTGTGATGAGAAAAGGTTCGCGGCCCACCCGCCTCGGGAGGAGTCGCCTCCTCGATCGCCCCCATGTAGACATCCGTTTCGGGGTGTGCGTGTCGCCACTCTCCCCATTCGGTCAAGTTCGCTTGATACACATGAAACGGGAAAGCGGGATCGCCTTCGTCCAGCGGCTGCGACGTTTCCTGACGATACAAACGTCCGCCGCACTTCAAGAGCATCCGAGAATCCTTTAGGCCGCCCATGTTCAACTCAAGCGGCTGGCCAGACCTGGCACCCGTGAAAACGCGGGTGGCTCCGGAAATATCGCAATGAGACACACTGATCGGCACTCCGCCGACCACATCGTTGACCAAATGAGACGCCGGGCCGCGTTCGAAGGCTTCCAGCAAATAGGCACGGGCGCGTCCCCCGGCAAAGATGCCGATCACCGGTGTATCGTCGTCCAGGGCTACCTTGTCAGCCGGGAGAGTAGCGGGCTGGCGAATTCCCGGAATGTCCTGAACGGAACTATGTGGACTCACCGATTTCGGCGGAGGAATGGGTGTGGAAGATGGCTGGATGAACAAACGCGATTCCAAGGAATCGGCAAGCGACGGCCAGTAGGCAAGAACCAAAATGCAGTCAGTCAGGCCGATTAAAAAGAGGAATAGCACCCTTCGAGAATTCGGGCGCTTGGATTGGGGCATGGAAGCACTGACCACGAGGTACCTCCGTTAAGAATTTTTCGAAGGCGATGTCCGCTCGCACCGGCGACCGCTTCCGGTTTGGATGCATCCCAGCAAGCAACATTGTAAGAATTACAATGTGAAGATGAAAGTTAGATGAGAAGATGAATTATGAGTGAGACATGAGAATATGATGAGTGATCGCCGGCCCACGCCCCGAGAAGGGGTGTAGCAGCCCTTTAACTCCTGAGAAAAGAAAAAGCCCTGCGTTCGCAGGGCTTCTTGAATTTGCGGCGAGTGGACTCGAACCACTGACCTCCAGGTTATGAGCCTGGCGAGCTACCACTGCTCCACGCCGCGCCTTGTGAGAGCCGCTCCGCCGCGCTGAGTTTGGTCGGCAAGGTGGAGCGGCTCTTCATCTTTATTTTACTCGACTCGTCAAGAAGAGGAAGGCCGATCGGCAAACTCGCCTTGTTTGCCTGGACGCCTATGGCAAAATGTAGCCGCGGATCTCTATCCCAGCGAGACGCGGCCCATGACGACTCCCAATCCATCCGAGGCTTCCACTCCTTCGCAACCGCGCGAATGGATGCCACACATCTGGGAAGGGTGCGATTTTTTCGCCTGGGTCCGCCTGCTTCTCCGCAATCGGCTCGCCGTCTCACCGCCGCAATTGTACGTCGCCTTCATCGTCACCTTTGTCAGCCTCGGCCATACGCTGTTGCGCTGGGCGCAAGACGCGTGGTACGGTAGCCGGCTCGATCGCGTGACGATCCCGCATTCTCCCCTGTTCATCATCGGCCACTGGCGCACCGGCACGACGCTGTTGCACGAAATGCTCATCCTCGACCCGCGCCACGCCTATCCAAACACGTATCAATGTCTGGAACCGAATCACTTCCTACTGACCGAATCGCTCTTTGAGCGCTGGTTCCGCTTCCTGTTGCCGTCGCGACGGCCGATGGACAATATGCCGGCCGGATGGGAACGGCCGCAAGAGGATGAGTTCGCCCTGTGCATGATGGGCCAACCCTCGCCCTATTTCACCATTGCTTTTCCCAATCATCCACCGCAAGATCTCGAAGCGTTTGACCTAGACGGTTTGCCTCCCCGCGCGAGAGAGGGATGGAAAAAAGCGTTCCTCCGCTTCTTGCGACATCTCACGTTCAAAGATCCGCGCCGCCTTGTGCTCAAGTCGCCGACGCACACCTGCCGAATCCCGACCCTGCTGGAATTGTTCCCCGATGCTCGCTTCGTCCATATTGTCCGCGATCCGTTCGTTGTGTTTCCTTCGACCGTCAATCTGTGGAAAGCGCTCTACATCGTGCATGGTCTGCAACGACCGACCTTCGCCGGCCTGGAAGAATATGTTTTCAATACCTTCACGCATTTGTATGCCCGTCTCGAACGGAGCAAGCACTTGCTCGCACCCAATCGCTTCCACGAAGTGCGCTATGAGGATTTGATCGCCGATCCGATCGGCCAGATGCGACGCCTCTATGAGCGCCTGGAGCTGGGCGGATTCGAGGATTTCTTACCACGGCTCAAGTCTTTCTTGGCTGCGAACGCCGGCTACAAGACGAACCGCTATCGAGAGGTTTCCCCAGAACTGCGGGCCGAGATCGAACGCCGCTGGGGCCACATCATTCGTCAATACGGTTACGAAAGAAAGAGCTAACCACAGAGTCACAGAGAACACAGAAAAAAATCACAGACGAGAGAGGAAGATCAAAAAGACATTATTTATTATAGCTTTTCTGTGTTTTTCTCTGTGTTCTCTGTGACTCTGTGGTTAGCTCTTCTGCATCTCGTAGATCGTGGCGATGCCCTGCCCCGCGCCGATACACATGGTCGCCAAGCCAAACCGTGCTTTACGCGCCTCCATCGCGTGAATCAGCGTGGTCGAGATGCGTGCGCCGCTGGCGCCCAAGGGATGACCGATAGCGATGGCTCCGCCGCGGATATTGACCTTGTCCGGATTGGCCTTGAGTAGTTTGATCACCGCGAGCGTCTGGGCCGCGAACGCCTCGTTGATCTCGATGAGGTCGATGTCGTCTAGTTTCAATCCCGCTCGTTGCAGTGCTTTGTGAGTCGCCGGCACGGGACCGATGCCCATAACCGAAGGATCAACACCGGCGACAGCCATGGCACGGACGCGCACTCTCGGCTTGAGTCCCAGCTCCTTCGCGCGTTCCTCGGACATGATCAGCACGGCGGCGGAACCCACGTTGATCGGACTGGCGTTGCCGGCCGTGACCGTGCCGCCCTCCGGCATGAACGCGGGCTTGAGCGAACCCAGCGCTTCCAGGCTCGTATCACGACGGATGCACTGGTCCTCGGTCATGATCTTGCGCCGTCCTTCTTCGTCGCGCCCCCAGGTTGGGATAATCTCCTTGGCAAATGCTCCCGAGTCGGTCGCCTCGGCCGCACGTTGATGGCTGCGGAGTGCCCATTCGTCCTGTTCACGGCGGCTGATTTTGTAGCGCAGCGCCAGGTTCTCAGCAGTCAAACCCATGTTCATGGTGGCGGGGCTATGGCGATACCATAAGCGCGGACTGGCATCGAAGCCGGCCTCCATCGGAATGTGGTGCATGTGTTCGACGCCGCCGGCGATCTGCACATCCTCCGCATTGGCAGCGATGCTGGCGGCGGCGCTATTGATGGCCTGCAAGCTGGAGCCGCAATTGCGATTGACGGTAACGCCGCCCACCTCGATCGGCAACCCAGCGATCAGCGCCGCCATGCGAGCCACATCGTACCCCTGTTCGCCCTGCTGTTTGACACAGCCCCATTGAATGTCCTCGATCGTCGAGGCCGGCAACCCGACGCGCTCCAAGAGCGCGCGCATCAGATCGGCCGACAAGTCGTCGGCGCGGACATCGCGGTAAATACCCTTTTCGGGTTGGGCGCGTCCAATCGGCGTGCGGACAGCATCGATAATAACGGCATGACGCATAAGAAACCTCCGTGAGAATGCGGGTGAGCGCTTATTATACGAGGCGTCCCCACCTCCGGATTGTGTAGCCTGTCAGAGATGGCTTGTATTCGCCTTCGTGGTGTCTTTGTCGTCGGTCATTGTTAAGCAAGTTGTCCTTGAGTTCAAGGGACGCAGATGTAATCATAACCGTGACTCCGGAGGCGGCAGCTGACCGGTAGTGAGGTTTGTTTATGAAATTTCACGAAATGACGTTCCCGCAACTGCGCGACGTGGCGCGAGATCGCACCGTCGTGCTGGCTCCCATCGCTGCTTGTGAGCAACACAGCCATCATTTGCCGACCATCACCGATACAGTCCTCGTCAGCGGCGTCGCCGAGGGGGTCGAGCGCCGGCTGATGGATCAAGTGCTGCTGCTGCCGGCACTGTGGTTCGGCGCGTCGTCCCACCATTTGCGCTTCGGCGCCACGCTGTCGGCGGAAGTGGACACCCATGTTAATATGTTGTGTGATCTACTGACGCCGCTCCTGGAGGATGGTTATCAGCGACTGTTCGTGCTTAATGGCCACGGCGGCAACATCGACACCATGCACGTGGCCCTGCGCCGCTTGCAGCCGCGTTTTCGCCGGCACATTCTCTCGGCCGCTTCCTACTGGGAATTGGCCGAGAAAGAATTGGCCGCCCTAGCGGAAGGGCCACGCCAAACGATGGGTCATGCGTGCGAGTTCGAGACCTCGATGATGCTGGCGCTGCGGCCGGAACTGGTCCAACGCGACGCCATCCGCGACGATCCGCCGCGCGAGGAGCAAGCCCTACGCGGCCTATTCCTGGCCGATGATATGTGGCAAAAGACCGATCACGGTTGCGTCGGTTACCCGGAGCGTGCCAGCGCCGAAAAAGGCAGAGCGTTGCTTGCCGCCGCCGTTGATCGCACTGCGGAGGTTGTGCTGACATTGCTGGCGCGGCCGTTGCCCGAATAATTCCAAAAAAAGACATTACCACAGAGTCACAGAGAAGCCAGAGAAAGACAAAGAAAAGAAAGAATAAAATTGCAAGGCAACTATTTAAGTCCTTACTGTCCTTTTGCTGTCTTTTTTATCTTTTCTGCGATTCTGCTCTGGGAATCGGTGGTTAGTTTGTGACGACGTGATAACACGGATGAAGATGCGATTGTCTTTGGATGCGAACAGGCTACGCCGAGATTTCTTGGCCGCGCTGACGGTTTCGGCCGTCGCGGTGCCCCAGGAGATGGCTTACGCGCAAATCGCCGGTTTGCCGCCGAAATATGGACTGTACACTGGCTTCGTCGTCACCGCCCTCGCCTCTTTGTTTGGCTCGTCGGCCCAGCTCATCAGCGGGCCAACCAACGCCCTGTCTCTCGTCCTCTTCGGCGCGTTGGCCGCGCTTCCGATGGCCGAGGGGCAGGATCAATTCGCGCAGACGATTCAAGGAATGTACCTGATCGTCTTCCTTGTCGGAGCGATTCAGCTCATCATCGCCCTGTTCAAGCTCGGCGATTTGACGCGCTATGTTTCCGAATCGGTGCTTCTGGGATTCATGGCTGGGGCAGGCGTCCTCATCGCCTTGGGGCAGATCCCGAATGTCCTGGGTCTCAGCACGCAGGGCGACGGCCATGACTCATTCGTGCATCGCCTGTGGATAACTCTTAGCTCCGCTGGGCCGATCGATCGTCCGTCGGCCTATCTAGGCCTTGGGACGCTGCTTTTGCTGCTGCCATTGCGTTGGCTCAAGGGCCGCCTGTCCTTCCCCTTTCCCGATTTGTTGATTGCCCTGATAATCGCCACCCTGCTCGCGCCGCTGCTCGGTTGGCATCCCGTCGGCGATACGCTTGCCGTGGAACGCGGCTTGCCGAAGCCGGTGCTTCCGCCCGTGTGGAAACTCGATTGGGTTATCTCCTTGAGCGGCGGGGCCGTGACCATCGCCGTGCTGGGTCTGTTGGAAGCAGTGGCCGTGGCCAAGTCGATCGCCGCACGGACGCGGCAACGACTCGATTTCAACCGCGAATGCTTGGCCCAGGGGTTGGCCAATTTGGGCGGCGCGTTCTTTCAGTGCATGCCCGGCTCTGGCTCCCTGACGCGCTCTAACCTCAATTACCAGGCGGGCGCCGTCACCCGCTGGGCCGGCGTGATGGCCGCCCTCATCGTTGCCGCTGCCCTCCTCGTGTTGGCACCGCTTGCTCGCCACGTCCCCAAGCCGGCCCTCGCTGCCTTGCTCATCGTCACGGGCTACCGCCTTATCGACAAGTCGCGCCTACTCTACTGCCTGCGCGCCACGCGCTTTGATGCCGTCATCGCCCTTAGCACAGCGTGCGCGGCCATGTTCATCAGCATCGATTTGTCCATCCTTATCGGTGTATGCCTATCGTTTTTGTTGTTCGTGCCGCGTGCCGCGCGCCTGCAAGTCACCGAGATGGTGGTTGGATCCGAGCGCGTGGTGCGCGAACGCCAGCCCACCGATCCTACCTGCGGCAACATGGCGATCTTCGCCTTGGAGGGCGAGCTGTTCTTCGGCGCCGCGCCGCTTCTGGAAGAATGCCTCGATATGCTACGCCAGCGCGTCAAGCAGGGGGCCCGCGTCCTCATTCTGCGCCTCAAACGGACGCGCAATCCGGACATGGTGTGCCTGGAAATGTTGCAGCAATTCCTGGAAGAAATGCAAGATCGCAAGGTGCCGGTGCTGCTATGCGGCATCCGGCCCGACTTCGAGCAAGCTCTGCGCAACTTGCGTTTCCACCATTGGCTGCCGCAAGATTACGTCTTTCTCGAAGACGTGACGATGGGTTCTTCGACGCTCAAGGCAGTGCGCCGCGCCTACGAACTGCTCGACGACGACCTCTGCACCACTTGCCCGCGCCGCGATTCGAGCGACAACCATCATTGGTCCTACATGATTTGAATTATTAGGATTTTAGGATTTTGCGAGCGATTCTATCGCCAATCGCCGGAGAGCACGAAGGCAGCCCAATAAAACGGCGGCAGGCGACGCTGTTGGTCCGCTGGTTGCTCCGGCGCAAGGTCCAGCCCCCGCTTGATCCCCTCACGCAGCATGTTCAACTGTGCCTGACGCAACGCCTCCACACGCGATAGTTTCTTGCTCCACAAATTGTCGTAAAAGTCCACCATGAGTGAACGGGTGGCCCGATCATCCACGGTCCACAATCCGGCTACCACGCTACGCACTCCCGCTACCTGGAAGGCACGCTGCAAACCCAACAGCCCCTCGCCGCCCGCCTCGGTGCCCAAGCCCGTCTCGCACGCCGACAACACGGCCAGCTCCGCATTGCTCAGGTCCAACGCCCCCACTTCCAACGCCGTCAGAATGCCGTCGTCGCGTTCGTGTGAGGCCGGCTGATTGGCCCCCGCCAACACCAGACCCGATAATAGGTCGGGATGAAAGGCTACCACGTTCGGCTGCCCGGAGAGCGATGGTGCTTCCTTGTCCTTTTCCCGCGAGGCGATGGCCATACCGGAGCGCAGTGGTTCGGATGCGAAAAAGCCGTGGGTGGCGAAGTGCAGGTAGCGGTGTTGGGGCGCCAGTTGGCGCACGGCTTCCTCGGTTGCCTCGCCCTTGCGCAGCATTTTGACTTTGCCCTCGGTGTAACGATGCTCGAACGAATCGCGCACGGCCAGGATTTCCTGACGAGTTTCACGCAGGGGCGACCAGGCGATGCCTGCGGCGGGGCGGTCGCCGTGTAGCGCGGTGCGGGCTGCAACACCGGCGCCCGCACGGCCGGGATCAGCCCCATAGTCCACATCGCCCACCATCAACAACGAGGCCCCATCCGCTGGGGGTTGTGGACGCTGGAGCATCTGCGGCAGCTGTTGAGCGATGGGCAGGATGGCGATGGCGCGCTCTTCGAGCAGATAAGTATCTTTTTGGCGACCGGGGAGGGCAGCCCAGGGAAACTTGGCCAGCACTCCGTCGGGAGAAATCAGCACGGTGGATATGCCGTTCAGCTGCTTTTCCAGCGGCACCCAGACGAACTGCCGTAGTTGCCGGCCGGCAGCCATGCCCGGCTTGTCCAGACCAAAACTCTTGCGCCATGCGATCACGGCGTGGCGGACAAGCTGGGATGAGCAGAGGTCGAGCTGCACCACGGGCTTGTCCGGCCGCAAGACGAAGGCGGTTAGTCGCCGCTCCTGAACCACCGTGCGACTGCCCTTGGACGACCGCAGGGAGCGATCATATTCGAGCAGATCCACGAGGGCGGCGCCTTTGGGCAACGCCTTGCGGAGGTCGGCGGGGTTCATGCGTTGCTGGCGTAATTGCTGGCGGAACGGCTCGTTCAGACGGGCGAGGTCGCGCTGGAGCCGCTCGATGTCATCACTGACTTTCTCAAGCTCGCGGTGAGATTGTTCGGACTGAGTCTCTTCGGGACTGGTGCGGGACAACTGGGCCAGTCGCGCGGTGGCCTGCTGCAATTCGGAATAGAGCTTGCGAACCTCCGGGCGTTGATCGCTCTGGCGTTGAAGGTGGAGGTGTTGTTGACGGGCGGAAACGGCGCCCTTCCAGGCGAAGACGGCGGCATAGACTTCTTCGGCGGGCGCCTGGACCTCTGCGGCCAATGATAGATAGAGGTCCAAATACCCCCGACTCTTCGCCATCATGACAAGCTGCTGTCGTTCGGACTGGACGGCGGCGGTAAGTTCGACTTGTGAGCGCGTGATCTCGGCAGCCTGGCGTGCGAGCAGCTCTCCCTTCCGGGCTTCCTTGTTTGCCAAGTACAACAGGGCCAGGTTTTGGAGGCCGATGGCATAGTCGGGGTGCTTCTCGCCTAGTAGTTCCTTGTTGAGTGCCAGTACCTGTTGATAAAGCGGCTCGGACTTGGTGTAATCGCCGATGTCCTTGTACAGCGAGGCCAGATTATTCAGGCCAATGGCATAGGCGCGGTTCTTCTCCCCCAGCACCTCCTTGTAAAGCGTTAGCACCTGTTGATAAAGCGGTTCGGCCCTGGCGAACTCACCTTTTCGGTGGTACAGCGTGGCCAGGTTGTTAAGGCAGGTGATGTAGTCTGGGTGCTTTTGGCCCTGCAGCTTCCTGTGAAACGCCAGCGCCTGCTGATAAAGCTGTTCGGCTTTGGCAAAGTCTCCCATGTTCTGATACAGACCAGCCAAGCTGTTGAGGCTTTTGGCGTAGGCGGGGTGTTGCTCGCCGAGGGCTCGCCTGCGAAGTGTCAACGATTTCTGGAGGAGCGGTTCGGCCTTGGCGTAATCGCCCATTTTGTCGTACAGTAGCGCGAGATTGTTGAGGCTGGTGGCGTAAGCGGGGTGTAGCTCGCCCAGCAGTTTCTTGCGCAGCGCCAGCGCCTGCTGGTAAAGCGGCTCGGCCTTGGCGTAGGCGCCCATGCGGTCGTAAAGGAAGCCCAAATTGTTGAGACTCTGTGCGTAATCGGGGTGCTCCTCACCCACCACTTGCTTGTACAACGCGGACGAGTTCTGGAAGAGGGGTTCTGCCCTGGCGTAATCTCCCATGTCGTTATAGATACCCGCAAGATTCCCGAGGCAGAGGGCGTAAGAAGGGTGCTGCTCGCCCAGCACTTGCTTGCGTAGGTTCAGCTCCCGCTGCAATAGAGGCAAGGCTTCTCGATGTTTGCCGCCGCGGACAAGACGCCCAATTTGTTGGCTCAATTCCGCCGCCTGTCGGAGTTGGCCGCGCTGCTCCGCCGTCAGACGGCTGCGCTGCCCCGTGTCTGCTAAAGCCTGACGCGCATCGGTAACGCGCCAGTGTTTCTTGCCGTACTGTTGTTGCCGCAGGGCCAGCACCTCTTGTCGTGCTTTGCGAGCCGCCGCCCAGTCCTCGCGCCGCTCCTGGAGCTTAGCCAGGTACTCCAGCAGAGGGACCAGGCTATCTCGCCACTTGTCGAATACTTCGCGGGCGCGGGCCAGCGCCTTTTCGGCGGCGGCAGCGGCCTCCTCCAGCTTCCCCTCGCGGGCTAGCTTCTGTGACTCGCCCCAAAAGCGATTGACCTCCTTGAGTTTCTCCTTCTGCTCCTCATTCAGCGCGGGGCGCGGCGAGTCCGCGGCCGTCGCGTTTACCGGGAACACATGGATCCCAAGAACCAGCAGGCAGGCGATAAGGTGATAGCGGCACCGCAGGAAATCAAGATGCAAACACATGGGAACCCCTGGTTAGTCAGGATCTTTTCGAATGCGGGATTCAGTCGTCATTTCTTTTCCGGCGGTGGCGGCGGCACCGTCCACGAGAGCAGGCGCAATACCTGCGTGTCGGCTTCGACCATGTCCAGACCGCGCGTCGCGCCCTGAGCGTAGAGCGCGTTCTTCAACAACCCTCCCAGGGCGGAATTAAGTGCTTGCTTCCCCGTTCCGCGGGTGGCGGTTTCATCAACCTTTTGCAGATTTGGCTGTGCCAGGCAGGTGAAGTCAATCGGCTGGCCCTCCCCCTTGACGGCGATCACGACCACGTGTTCGAGGCCTACCGTCTTGGGGTTCACGCGAACCGGCGGGAGCATGTGGCTCTGCCGTGGCAGGAAGCGGTTTTCGCCGCTGCCCGCTGTTCCGCGGCGCGGGAATAACGGCGAGATGCCGTAGCTGCTATCGAGGAACAGCAGCGTAACATCCAGGGGCATCTTGCCGCGGTTGGTGATGCGCCAGCTCACCCAGTCGCCCGGCTGCAAGACAAGCCCCTTGGCCCCCCACTTGAGCGGCTCCCCGATTTTGTCGTTTTGGTTTTTCAGCTTCACCATCACGACATCCAGGTCTTCTGCCGCGGTATTGGAGCTGCCCGAAACGAGTTTGAGCAAATTCCGAGCGCGAGCGATTCTCGTCAGGTCGTCGTGTATTTTCTCGCCCTGCCCGGCGGTGTACGGGCCGAAATAAGCCGCACCCGGCGGCAGCTCTCCGATCCGCTGCGCCATCTCGGCTGCAATCAAAAAGAGCTTTTCGCCTTTCATTCGCACCAACACATCAGCCTTGCCGCTGTCGTCCACCACCTCGACGAGCGAATCGGGTGTCTTGGCGATCTCCTTCAGCATTTGCAGGACGCGCCGGCGATTATCGCCTTGGTCCTTGGCGTTCCCCTCGATCCCCACGCGCAGCCGCAGATCGCCGTAGTCCACGTAGATCAATTCGCAGCGCCCGCCTTCGATCAAGTTCCTGGGAACAGGCTTTTTGTTGTAGGCGAACGGCTCGACCTCGCACTCGGTGGGCCGGCATTTGCGGACGCGCACATGACCGACGATCTTGTCGGCGCCCGCCTTCCCCGCCGGGGGGTAGACGGCCAGAATGCTGTTTTCGGTTAGCCCGTGCAGTTGGCCGGCGCGAATGATCCAACCATCATCGCCTTCATGAAGGACAAACTGCGAGCGTCCCGGCCAGGAGCGCGTACTCAGGATCTCGCGGTCAAGATCCAAGCCTTCCAGGAGAGGCGTCGGCGATACCAAGCCCCACTGAACGTACTGGCTCTGAACGCGCTGGGCCAGTTCGCGATAGGTCAGGGGAGACTGAGCTTGCGTAATCAGCTGGCACACGGTGTAGGTAAGAAGCCCGTAACGTTGCCCAAGAAGCTTGGCCTCCGGAGGCATCGGCAGCTCGATCGTCGGTTCGTGGGGCTGGGCAGCGTACAGGCCCACCAGATGCAGCGTCTCGTTCTTCGACTTGTCCTCTGGCGTCTTGGCTTCGACGCCGCGGGTGGACGCGCGCCGAGCCGCCGCTGCTTCGCGAGCTTTCTGCAACGCCTCCCTCGGCACGATCTCCCCAGCAGGGAGTTCACGGAGGACATGGTTGCCGCCGCGCAACATGGTCCCGGAATGGCAGCAATCGAAGAGCAGAAAGAGCGCCGCACCTCGGTCGGTGATCGCCTTGCTCCAAGCTTGTAGCTCGTCATCGGTGATAGCGTTGACCACGATCTCCTTGTCGTCGTCCCAGGGGCCGGCGTCGCAGGGCACGAAGGTTTCGTCGAGTCCGTCCGCCTCATCGAAGGGTTCGTGATCGGGCTGCTGGCTGCCGTGGCCGCTGAGCAAAATCATCACCTGATCGCCGGACCGCGCCTCCTGGGCCAGCCGCTCGAATTGGCTCTTGATGCTGGCGCGTGTGGGCCGACCCGCTGCCTTGGGATGCTCCGTCAAGGTGACGATATCCTTATCGATAAAGCCGAAGCGTTCGGTCAACACCTTGCGCATCAATTCGACATCGTTGATCGGCCCCTGGAGGTGAGAACGCGGCGGCAGCTTGTCGTATTTCGTGCAGCCGACCAGCAGCGCGCGCTTGCTACCCGATTGTGCATCCGGCAAGGATGAGGAGTCTCCCGCCTCAGTATTGTTCCCAGCATCAGAGACGGGCACGATCCGCGATGTCTGCGAAGTTTTAATCGTCCGTTCCTCGCCACGGCCGCATCCGAACGCGAGGAGGGTAACAATCAGCAGAGCCGATCGAAGCGAGCAACTCATGAGGGATCTCCAAGGCAAGAAGAGCAGGCAGGTTTGATTCAACGTTAATGCACCCGCACGGCCACTCACCAAAAGTACTCGAATTCCAACGCGACCGCAACACGCACGCGTTCGAGACGATCGCGCAGCTTGGTTACGAGAAGCGTTCACGTCTCCGTCGATCCATTCCATTCCCTTCGCTCGTCTGCAATCGGGAGTCTCATTTTACACTCCTAGCTCCTGTTGCATTCGATTTGGAAATAGCGTACAAGGCGCCGCCATTCGCGGTACGAAACGGGGGATTCCGCTGCTTGGCCGAGTGGAGAACGCGCGTCGTTCTCTTTTTTGCGTGAAGTAACCAGTTAACGTCATGGGGGAAATGCAGCGGATTCGAGCGGGGGAGGAGACGAGAGATGAGACGATGGCAATTTCTCCTGGCGGCAGCGAGCGTCTTGCTGCTGATCGGCTGGGGATTGCATAAAATGGGCTGGCTTGTTGGGGGTAGGGAGGGAACATTGCCGGGCCGAATCAATCACATCCAGGCTGGCGATCCGATGGACACGTCGTCTGGTTGGCGCTATCGACAGAACCAGCCGCATCACTGGCGCTACATCGTACTGCAAAATTGACGCAGCGCCGTGCTCTCACGGACGAATCATGCTGACGGAAATGTAACCACAGGGCCGTTGAGCCGCATTTTCGCCGTGGGTATACTTCAGAGTGGTCAAGACGTAGAACGCGAGCGGATAAATTCACCGTTGACATCCTTCCCGCGGAATGTTATCCACCCTCCCGCCCCTTGTTCGCATGGCGGCCGGAACATGAAAACCATTTCGAAAGTGGTTATTTACGCCGTTCTTGCGTGCCTCATCCTGTCATGGATCGGCAGCGCCCTACGGCCGTTCCGCCGCGATCACTCGCACCATCGCAACGGCGGCGGATACCATCGCGTCCTCGCTCGCCTCCGCCGCTGCCGCGGGGACAATCCGAACCATCACCCCGTCCGTCCTAGCAAGAACGCCGTGCTGCCGCCCGACGACGACGAAGTTGATCCGGAACGCGAACACGCCAAAAACGGCCACGAACGCTCGTCGTCTGGCGGGGATGAGATAACTCTTCGCTCGCTCTCCTCAATGTTTGGTTCGCGGCCCCTGCCCACGGATGTCCCACGCCACCAAACCTTATGCATCCTCCTGATTTAAGCCGCACACCGACCATCGCCATTCTGTCGAGACCTGGATGAGGCAGGTTTCCCATCTGTCCTGTGCGGCCGTTCCTTCGCACCGCGAGGGAGCGAGGATTTTTCATCGAAATCAATGGAGGTTTATGATGATCGCGACCAAATTCTTCCATCGTCAAGTCGAGGCGCTGGAGCATCTGTTGGTGGGTTATCGCACGGAGTCGGATACGAAGTATATGGCGCTGGAGGAGACGGCGCGGGATCGTTTTTGCATCGCCTTGTCGCGCGAGGCCGGGACGCCCGTCCTGGAAGTGGCGCGGGAAGTTGGCGAGCGGCTGGGTTGGCCGGTGTACGATCGGGAGCTGCCGGCTCGCATCGCCCAGGAGCTGCACCTGCCCGTGGCCGTCGTCGAGGACATCGATGAACGGCGGCAAAGCTGGCTGCTGGAGTGCATCGAGTCGTTCAGCTCGCGCTGCGAGCTGAGCGAAAGCCGCTATTTCCGCCATCTTATCTCCGTTATTCGCTCGCTGGGCGAGAACGGCCGTTGCCTGATTGTCGGCCATGGAGCAGCGTTCATTTTGCCGGCGAACTCGACCTTGCGCGTGTCTCTGGTCGGCGATCGCGAGGACCGTATCGCCACCCTCAGCCGCAGTCTTCACGTCGATCACGCAACGGCCGCCCGCCGTCTCGACGAGATCCATCACGAGCGCAGCCGTTTCCTCAGCGCGCACTTCCACGTCGATGCCGCCCAGCCGCGCAACTATGATTTGGTCCTCAATTGCTCGCAGTGGTCGCCGTCGGACTGCGCCGATTTCATCCTTCGCGCTCTTCACCACAAGGCGAGCGGGCATCTATCGCACTAACGGAGCACGCGAGCAGGAGCGGCGGGTTGCGTCTCGTTCAAGACCGGAGGAGATCATGAATCGACAACTTATTGAGAAGAGTGTCTTCGCGAACGACAGCTGCCTGGCCGAGGATGCGGTCGTGGAAATCCCTATTCTGCTCGAAGCGAGGCAGCTGACGGCACTGGAGGCATTTGCGTGCGCGCACGGCCTGACCGCCGGCACTCTCGTCCGCTGCCTCCTCCGCGACTTTCTGTCCTACTCCGAGGGTGAGTGTACGGCTCGGTTTGCTGCAACGGACACTTCCCAGATACGTTGCTAGTGATTGTGTCTGGTTAGCAAACGGCGTTCTGACTCGCCCGAAAAGTGATGCACGCGGCCTTTCTTTGTTCCCGAGCGGATCGAGGAAAGCCGCGTGCATTCTTTTCCAGACGAACTATAAACTAAATGGACGCGCTGGTACAACGAAGTATTCGCTGAACGAGCACCGAGGAGGACCATGCTCATGAGCTTCACTATTGCGTGTCCGTCTTGCCAGCGGACGCTGCGCGTTCCGGAGAACTTGCTGGGCCAAGCGGTCATGTGCCCCAGCTGCTCCCATACCTTCACGTCGCCGGAGAACTTCGAAGAAGAAGCACCGGCACGCCGTTCCACAGTTCCGCCGCCGGAGACCGAGGACGAACCCCGTCCTTCCAAGCGCCGCGTTATCGACGATGACCACGATGAAGTCGATGACGACGCACCACGTCGCTTTCGTCGCCGTCACGAAAAGCCCAGCAAAGTACAGGCCATCGCTATCATGACCCTCGTCGGCGGCATCCTGGCCACGCTGACCGCTGTCGGCATCATGGCGACCATCTATGGGCTGTGCTGGCCGGGGGCCTACTACAGCCTTGTGATGGGAATCATGGCAATCGTCAAGGGTTCGCAGCTGCTGGGCGATCGAGCGTCCGCGCAGGCGCCGCCTTCGGGCATCGCGATCATGCAGATCGTCAATATCGTTAACTGCGATTTTGTGAATTTGACTCTGGGAATCATCAACTTGGTGTTCCTCTCCGATAAGGAAGTGAAAGATTTCTTCAAGGGTTGATGCTCGGTTTCGCAGATTCGAGCTAGCCATGCCGTGATCGTCGCTGATGAATCACGTCTGCGTTCGGAGATTCCGTCATGATGACGCGAGAGCATCGGCAGGAAGCGCTGTGCCGAGCTTATGTACAGGCAGTTGCGGCCCAGGCTGGAGTTACATCGAGCAATCCCGTTCCCGATTACGGCATCGATCTATCGTTGCGATTGGTGTCCCCCGTAGAGGGGCGGCGGAGAGATGTGGGAGCACAAGTTGATCTGCAGCTAAAAAGCACTACACGGGCAATCGTGAGCGATACGCATGTGATTTACGACCTGGATGTAGATACCTACAATGATTTGCGGGACACTGACCGACCGACCCTTCTTATCTTGGTTCTTTTTGTGATGCCCGTGGACGAGGTATTCTGGCTCAGCCAGACGTCCGAACATCTTTGTTTGCGCCATTGTGCTTACTGGGTTTCTCTGAGAGGATCTCCACCCTCGACAGCAACCAGCAGCCTTCGCATCACGATTCCGCGGACCAATGTCTTTTCCGTCGAGGCTTTGACGGATTTGCTCAAGCAGGCCCGAGAGAGGAAACAGTCATGAAATTTCGGAATCCCTGGATAGACCCACGTATTCTTCAAGTGCGCCCGGAAGCAGTGCAAGCGTATCTACTTACCCACGGATGGGTATATCTTGGCCCCGCCATTATGCCGGATATGCTCATGTTCGACACTCCTCAACCAAGGGATGACAAGCCAAACGTGATCTTGCCCCTGAAGTTGGAACACGGTTCGCAGGTCCAACGCCTGATTGAGCTGATTGGCGACGTTGCGCTGTACGAAGACCGTTACGCTGGCGACGTTTTGACCGACATGCTCCGGCAGCCTGTCGAGCCAGTGCCGGCGAACGGCCCCGGCGTGACTCTGCCGGCCGAGCCTACACCAAAGTGAACTTTTCGGGGTGTCGAGGTAGCCATGCCCATCATCATCGCTTGTCCCTCATGCGGAGGAAAACTGCGCGTCGCTGACGCGCTGCGTGGGCAAAAAGTGCGCTGCCCGACGTGCAATCACACCTTTGACAGCCCCCCCGAATTCGGCCCGCCGGACGCCCCTCCTCGCCCTCTGCAAGACTTGCCGCTTGAGTTGACCCTCGACGAGCCGTCTTCTCCGCCGTCCATTCTCCAGACTGATACTCCCGGACTAGTTGGCGCGGTCGAATTACAGCCCTCCACGGATCATCCGCCGGACTCACCCGTACCGGCATCGTCCCCGGAACCAAAGCGTCGGCCCCGTTTGAGAGACGAACGCCTCGAATGGGACGTACCGGATCTCCGACGCATGGGGCCTCGCCGTGATGCAGAACCGGATCGCGGCTCCACCGTCCTCGCGCTGGGCATCATCAGCTTGGCCGGTCTCATGGTTTGGTGCATCCCATTCCTCGGCATGATCATGGTACCCATCTGCGCGAGCCTGGGCCTGGCCGCCTGGATCATGGGGCAAATCGATCTGCGCAAAATGAAGCGCGGCCAGATGGACGACAATGGCCGCGGCATGACGCAGGCCGGCTGGATCTGCGGCATCCTCGGCACCGTGCTAAACTGCTTGCTTATGCTCGGCTGCGGCCTGATTATCGGCGGCATCTGGTATAGCGAGATGAGCCGTCCTCCCAACACGCGCCCCGTTCCCATAACGCGACCGCCGCAACCGATTCAGCCTGGACAACCCAAAGTTCCGCCAGCGAAGAAATGGTGAGAACGAGGGAATCGTCTCAATACCGCCCCACACTTCCCATATTCCAGTCTTGCGGACAAAACCCCGCCAGAAGGAGTGCCCCACGCTTCCGCTTCGGGCTGGCGGGATCTTGTTCGCAAGAGCGCGGAGCAAGAATACCCTTGGTTAGCG
>Ga0209062_1003659_pt1 | contig 17381 bp, 12 predicted proteins | sample Coa_R2_2_FD_187158 | JGI IMG/M metagenome (GOLD analysis project Ga0209062, IMG submission 187158) | Surface soil microbial communities from Centralia Pennsylvania, which are recovering from an underground coalmine fire - Coalmine... | ecosystem: Environmental > Terrestrial > Soil > Unclassified...
AGGCCAATTGCGACGCCTGGCTGGCCACGCGTACGTCGGGGCTGCTGCCGCGCATCTACGCGACCGACGCCGCGGGCCGCTACATAGTCCTGGGTATCTCGGTGTCCGCGCACGGAGGGGCAGATCCGGACTACTCGCGGCCCCAACTGGAGGAGATGCTGGCGCTGCACCGGACGGCGTGGTTGTTCTTCTCCCATCCGAGCGGCTCGGAGAAGCCGATTCTGGCATTGGCGCGGACGTACGGACGGGTCACCCTGGTGCAGCAGGCCGGCGTTGCCAGGCTATACCACGTCGTGCGCAGCACGGACATCCTGCCGCAAATCGGCCGGCTTGTGGGGCCGCGCTTGGAACTGCAGGGGCCGGCAGGGGCGCTGCGGATCGCGGTCGCCGGAGCGGGATTCCGCCCCCACGAAACGGTCTCCTTACGCTACTTCTGTACGGCGCATGGTTGCGGCGCTGGCAGCGCGCCGCTCGGCCTGGCCCGCGCCGATGGCCAGGGGCTATTCCACGCCCGGGTGACGATCCCGGCGATTGCCGTCACCAGTCCGCACTACGTCGGCGCCACCGGCCTGACCAGCGGGCGGTTTGCCGCCGTCTTGCGTCCTCCCGGTGCACCGGTCACCCTGCACCTGGCCCCCGTGCGGGGCGCCCCGGGAGAGCGGGTCGGGGTCGCCGGCAGCGGCTTCATGGCCGGCGAGAAGGTGGTCGTGGGCTACTACTGTACACTGTGGACGTGCGGCCATGCCGGCCCGGTGTTGGGCCGCGCACAGGCCGATGCGGGTGGGCGGTTCGTTGCAGTGGTCACCATCCCGTCGGACAGTCCGGCCGGGCGGCATATCGTCGGAGCCACCGGATTGTCCAGTGGCCGCTATGCCGGCCTGGCTTATACGACGATCTAAAGAGGAGAGCCGTGCTTCTAGTCAACGCCTGCTGGCGACCGCTCCGCCGCGTTCTGCCCCCATCTCTCGCCGTGGCCGCGTTGCTGGTGCTGGCGACCGGCGCAGCGCCGGCGCATCGCCCGGCCTCGGATAGCACCAGCACCTTCTCCGTGCGCACGCTGCCGCTCACCGCCCCGCCCGTGACCAACCCCTTGCGCGGGCTGTATGCCTGGCAGGGTACTCAATACGCCCCCGTGCCCGCCGCGGACGCCTATCAGCGCTTCTCCTGGCGCGCGCTGGAGCCCTCGCTGGGCCGCTACGATTTCAGCGCCATCGATCAGGCCCTTGCCGCTGCCAAGGCGCAGGGGCGCAAGTTTGGCCTGCGCGTGATGGCCTTGCGCAGCGGACGCGGCGCCTACGTGCCGGACTACGTCATGGGGCATGGCCTGGGCTACTGGTACTCGTTCCGCACGAAAAGCCAGCAGGGGTGCTATCCGGTGCACGGCGGCGCCGGCTGCGACACCTACGTTCCCGACTGGAACGATCAGTTCCTGCAAGAGCGCGCCGCGCAGTTGTTCGCGGCGCTGGGCCGGCGCTATGACGGTGACCCGCGCCTGTCCTTCGTCGACGTGGGCCTCTACGGCGACTTCGGCGAGTGGCACATGTCCGGCTTCCCGAAGGTCGGCCCGCGCGGCTCCCAGCCCATCACCCCGGAGAGCGAGGCCCGCTTCATCGATGTGCAGGCCCGGGCTTTCCCGCACAAACTGCTGCTCATGGGCACCGACGACGAGGGGGCCTTGGCCTACGCACTCAGCCACTGGCCGCGCATGGGGCTGCGCCGGGATAGCCTGGGCTCGCCCCTCTTCGACGACCTGTCCAGCCAGGCGGCCTGGCAGGACTGGAGCTCCCACGCCGCCACGAACCTGGTGGTCGGCGCGCCCGTCTACAGCGGCCATGAGGCCGTCTCCTTCACCGTGGATCGCGCCTACGGGGAGTTCACCCTGCACGCCCGTGCGCCCTTCGACACCACACCCTACACCGCCCTGCGACTGGCCGTGCGGTCCGGGCAGCGGGCGGCCGACCTGTGGGTGCGCGTGGGGCGGCAGGATGGGAGGACGGGCCGGGTCTCGCTGGCCGCGTACGGCGGCCAGCCGTCGCCGGATGCCTGGCGGGTGTATACGATCCCGCTCGCGGCGCTGAACGCCCAGGCGACCTCCATCACCGACCTGTCGCTGCAGGATGAGTCCGGCCACGCCGCGGGACTCACCTACTACGTCGACGAGATCCGCCTGCTCGGCGCGGCGGGCACGGAGGACTACGCCATCTACGACGACGGCTTGGCCGGCGCCTGGCGCGACTACGCCGCCGCGCGCTGGAAGACGGCGCCGGTGGTGACCGAGTTCTACTATACAGGGAGGGGTCCGGCGTCGGCCAATCTCGACCTGGCCCTGCAGCAGGTGCGCCGGTATCACGTGTCGCTGGTCGGCAACGGCAACTACTCCGCGGTGTCGTGGGGCGACCTGGACGCCGCGGACCAGGCGCGCTATCTGGAGATTGGTGCCATCGCCGGCTATCGCCTCGCCCTCGTCGACGTGTCGCTGCCGCTGCACCCGGTGGCCGGCCGGCGCCTGGTCATCACCTCGCGCTGGCGGAACGATGGCGTGGCGCCCGTCTACGAGCCGTGGGCGGTGAGCTGGCAGTTGGCGGCGCGTCCGGGCGGCCCGGTGGCCTGGCGCGGCGCGTCGTCGCTGGACCTGAGGGCCCTGCTGCCGACTGGCTTGGGCCCGCAGAGCGTGCGCGACGGCCTTACCCTGCCGCGCAGCCTCAAGCCGGGGACCTACACGCTGGAAGTGGTGATCGACGACCCGACGGGGTACTACCCGCCGTTGAGCCTGGCCCAGGAGGGCCGGCAGCGCGACGGGGCCTACGCCCTGGGCCAGGTCACCGTCGTCAAGGCATGAAGGGTTTACCGGCCTGTTTGTTATGCTGCATGGGACCCATGACGATTGATGGCCACTGTATGCTAGCGGGGGAGACGTGAAACGCCTGGATCGTGCGCTCAAGGATGAGATTATCAACATCATTCAGGCGATCCTCTGGGTGGTCTTCGGCATCGCCGGCTTATGGGGGCGATTGGCGGGGCTGAAGTGGCCCTATCCGCGTTTCGACCCCGACAAGGTGCGCAAGATCCTGGTGATCCGTCTCGACCTGCTGGGCGATGTGCTGCTCTCCATGCCCGCCATCGAGGCCCTGCACGAGCGCTATCCCTCGGCCGAGATCTGGATGATGACGCTGCCCTACACGGCCGACATTCCGGCGCGCTACCCCTTTGTGACGCGCGTCATCACGCTCGATACCAACAGCATCCGCTCGCCGCGCCGCCTGTTGTCGCTCGCGACGCTCAAGCCCTGGTACGATACGTACTGGCTGTTGCGCCGCCAGCGCTTCGACCTGGCGATCAGCCTGTTTGGCTTGATGGCTAGCATCTGGGCCTTCCTCAGCGGTGCCACGCACCGCATCGGCTACCTCAAAGAGGCCTACCCTTTGCTGCACACCATGACGCTGCCCGGCATGCGCTACGATCGCCGGCAGCATGAGGTCCGCTGGTGCCTGGACCTGGCGGAGTTCGCCGGCGCCGCGCGCCGTGACCGCTACACGTATCTGGAGGTTGAGCCGGGTGCGGCGGAGCGCATGGATCGCGTCCTGGCGCAGCATGGTGCCGGCGCGGGGACGCTACTGATCGGCGTTCATGCCGGTTCGAGCAACGGCAGCGCCAAGCGTTGGCCGGCGACGCACTGGGCCGAGCTGGCCGATCGCCTGTACGACGAGTTCGGCGCGAGGATCGTGCTGACCGGCTCGCCCAGCGAGCTACCGATTGCCCGGCAGGTGACCTCGCTGATGCGCACCTCGCCCATCGTCCTGACCGGGCAGACGACCGTCAACGAGCTCGCCGCCGTCCTGGCGCGCTGCGACCTCGTGCTCAGCGGCGACAGCGGGCCGCTGCACCTGGCCGTGGCCTTGAACCGGCCGACCGTTTCCGTCTACGGCCCCACCGATCCGGCCATCAGCGGCCCGTATCCGCGACCGGGACAGATTGCCGAGGTCTTGCGCACGGGCATCGGCTGCTCGCCCTGTTACGATTCCCTCTCCACGGCAGAGTGTCCGTATACCAATACCGTCTGCATGCATCACCTGACCGTGGACCGTATGCACCAGGCCGTGCGGCGCGCCTTGCGCCGCCTGGACATCGTTCCCCTACCCGTCCTTGGCGAGGAACTGGCCTCTTCTGCCCGTTAACCTGTTTTATTCGCGGGCACTGACCCGCTCTCGCCCGCGCCCCAGAATTCCGTGCGGCCATGAATGAGGCAGGCCAATACAATTGTTCAGTTGCTGAAGAGCATGGCCAGGTCGTAGAGGGTTGCATCGGCGGCGCGGCGCTGCGTGGCTTCCCGCAGTGGCACCGGCGTCACCACGTTGCCCTTGAGAGCGACCAGATGGTTCCAGCGTCCCTCCAGGGCCAGATCCACGGCCGCGGCGCCGAAGCGCGTGGCGATCAGGCGGTCGTAGACGGTGGGCGAACCTCCCCGCTGCAAATGGCCCAGCACATTCACGCGCGCCTCGAAGCCGGTGCGCGTCTCGATCTCCAGACCGATCAGCTCGCCGACGGTGGGCCGCGCCAGGCGCAGGGCCATGGGGCCGGCATGGGGGGCCGGTTGCTCCGGCAGGCCGTCAATCTTCGCTCCCTCGGCCACCACGATGATCGAGAAGGTATGTCCGGCATCGTGGCGTGCCTGTAGGTGTTCCAGCAGCGTATCGATGTGCACCGAAATCTCGGGGGCGGCCACCAGGTGTGCGCTGCCGCAGAGCGCCCCGGCCAGGGCGACCCAGCCCGTCTGGTCGCCCATAGCCTCGACGACCATCACGCGGTGATGGGCGCTGGCGGTCGTCTGCAACTTGTCGACGGCATCGGCCACCGTGCTGACCGCGGAATCGTACCCGACGCAGTATTCGGTGCCGCCCACGTCGTTATCCATGGTGCCGGGCACGCCGACCACGGGAACACCCCGCTGCGCCACGGCATACGCGACCGTCAGGCCGTCGCGATCGCCGATCACGATCAGGCCGTCGACCTCCAGCGTCGCCACCGCCCTCGCGACGTCATGAAGCCGGTCGTCGTCGCCGGTTAGCTTGAGGCGTCCCGCGCCGAGGATGGTGCCGCCAAGCGGCAGGATATCGCGCACCGTCATGTCGGTGAGGACGCGCGCGTCGAGGGCCAGCAGGCCGCCCCAGCCATTCAAGATGCCGACAACTGTGCAGTCCGCGCGCAACGCGCGACCGACGACCGCGCGGATCACCGCGTTCAGACCGGGACAGTCGGCGCCTGCCGTCAGGACGCCGAGGCGTGCCATGGGCAACCAGGGAGAAAGCAAGACATGGATTGCGGTAAGGTCAGGCTAGGTCCGATATCGAGCGTTTTCCAGGCCAACGGTATGCAATTTATGTGCCGAAGGTGGGATTCGAACCCACACGGGGTTGCCCCCAACGGTTTTTGAGACCGCCGCGTCTGCCGTTCCGCCACTTCGGCTCAGCACCGGCCGGTGCGATGGGCTAACCTCGCACCAGATCAGCATAGTCGGGCCTGGCCATAGCGGCAAGTGCCCATCTTTGCCATCCCGCGCGAACGCCGGCTCGGGCCGCGCCCCGATCTACGCGTGGGCGAAACAGGGCTCGAACCTGTGACCTTCCGGGTGTAAGCCGGATGCTCTGACCAACTGAGCTATTCGCCCGCCCCCATAGCCTACCACGTTGCACCCCTCTCTGCCAGGTAAGGTTATACACCATGTGGTAGAGTGTCGGCATGACCTTGTCACGCCAGAACGCACGCCGCGAGGCCGGTATCGGAGCCATCGCCAGTTCTCGTTTCATCTCCTTTACGCGCGAGCAATGGGCGCGCCTGCGCGCCTCCACGCCGCTGACGCTGGGAGAATCCGACCTGCCGGCCTTGCAGGGCATCAATGAGAAGCTCTCGCTGGCCGAGGTCTCCGACATCTATCTGCCGCTGTCGCGGTTGCTCAACCTCTACGTGGCCGCAACCCAGAGCCTGTATCAGGCGACGGACACATTTCTGGGCAGCCCTGCCGCCAAGGTTCCCTACGTGATCGGCATCGGCGGCAGCGTGGCCGTGGGGAAGAGCACCACGGCCCGCCTGCTGCAGGCGCTCCTGGCGCGCTGGCCCCATCATCGCCAGGTCGCCCTCATCACCACCGACGGCTTTCTCTACCCCAACCGCGTGCTGGAAGAGCGCGGATTGATGGCCCGCAAGGGCTTTCCCGAGAGCTACGACCTGCGGCGCCTGGTGCAATTTATGGTCGACGTCAAGTCCGGTAAACCCGTGGTGACGGCTCCGAAATACTCGCATCAGGCCTACGACATCCTGCCCGACGAGGTGCAGGTGGTCCGCCAGCCGGACATCGTGATCGTGGAAGGGCTCAACGTCCTGCAGACCGGCGACGGACAGACCGGACGGCCGCCCAGGCTATTCGTCTCCGACTTCTTCGACTTCTCAATCTACGTCGACGCGGACCCGGCGCATATCGAGAACTGGTACGTCCAGCGCTTCTTCACCTTGCGCAACACCGTCTTCCAGAGTAGCGCCTCCTATTTCCACCGCTACTCTCACCTATCCGACGACGAAGCGCGGCAGGTGGCAACGGAGATCTGGCGCACCATTAACGGCCCCAACCTGATCGAGAATATCCTGCCTACGCGGGAGCGCGCCCACCTGATTCTGGAGAAAGGCGAGGACCATGCCGTGCAGGGCGTCAGGCTGCGCAAGATATGACGGCATAGGGGAGATATAGGGTTGCCTAGAGTCCGGCCGAGAGCAACGCGAACGCGCCGATGCCGGCCGCCAGGCAGTAGTAGGCGAAGGGGTCGAGGCGGTTGTGCCGGAAATAGCGGTCCAGGAAGCGGACGCTGAGGTAGGCGGCTATCGCCGAGAGCAGGCAGCCCAGCACCGCATATCCCAGGACACCGCGGCCTGCCGGCGCGAACAGGTCGGGGGTCGTCTTGAGGCTGGCGGCCAGGATGATCGGCGTCGCCAGCATGAAGGTGTAGCGCATGGCCTCGTGGTGTCGCAGTCCCAGGCTCATGCCACCAACCATCGTCGCCCCTGAGCGCGAGATGCCGGGCAGCAGCGCCAGCGACTGGAAGAGGCCCACGATCACCGCGCCGCGCACTCCCAGCTTGTCGATATTCTTCAACTCCTGGCCCGTACTCAGGTCGCCCGCCTTCTCCGAGGCATACTGGCGCCGGCGCAGCGCCTCGCCGACGAGCATCAACACGCCGTTGACGGCCAGCAGCACCGCGGCGGACTTGGGGTTGCCGAAGTTGGCGCGCAACGCATCCTGGAAGAGCAGGGCCAACACCAGCGCGGGCACGGTGCCGACGATGATCAGCCAGATGAAGCGCTCGTCGGGGTCGTCGCTGAACTTTCCCCGCGCCAGCGAGGCGAAGAGAACCCGCAGCAGGTGCACCCAATCGCGCCAGTAGAAGGAGAACAGCGCAGCGGCCGTTCCGAAGTGCAGCAGCACCACGAAGGCCAGGAAGGTCGGCGACTGCTGGTCGATGTTCCAGCGCAATAACGAGGGCAGGATGACGGTGTGGCCAAGCGAGCTGATGGGGAAGAGTTCGGCCACCCCCTGAAGAACGGCCAGCACGATGACCTGCAGGAGGTTGAGAGAGGAGGCTAGCAAGACAGTCACGGCTACAATGCACCTACCAGACCGGGATCGATGACAGACGGCACGACGGCAAGCATACCGGGCAATCGGCGACGTGTCAACCGCCCGCTCAACGCTCGATCCGGGAAAGTAGATAACGCAGGTTAGTCAAGGCCGCCCGTTGGCCTGCTTGTCAGAACGCGGACGAGGGCCTGCCTGCCTGCCCGCGCTCCCACTTCCGGGGCAGCCTTCGCGAGAAATAGTGGATAGAAGGCGGCCCCAGTCGGGCGGACTGCCCATGCCAGCTCACCGGCGGGCGCGATCGGCAAGGTGTCGGGGCTCTCCTTACTTTTCTTGGGCTTCTTGGCCTTTGCCGGTTTGGCGGGGGTCACCTCGAAGTCGTGGCTCCCGACGGGCTTGCCGTTGACCAGTGCCGATACGGTATAGCGGCCGGCATCCGCGAAGCTGCCGACGATCCAGTAGCTGCTGAAATGTCCGGCGACCTTGATGTCGAAGCTATGACCATTGGGGAAGGTCCAGCGCGCACCGACCGAGGCTTTCTTGGGCAGATTGTTGATATGGATGATGGCATAGGCATGGCCGGCGTCGAGGCTGAACGCATCGCTCGGATTGACCGCTACCGGCACTCCGCCATCGCCGAAGGCGTAGCTCGACGCCGTCACGATCTCCGCGCTCAGCTGCTTATGGTCCGCCGGCTGCGGGGTCTTGGTCGCCGTGTCGGTAGGAACCGGCGTCCTCGTCTCGGATGGGGTCTGCGATGGTGTCACCGGTGTGTGCGAGGCGGTCGGTGTCCCTGTAGGGGACGGCACCGTGGGTGTTGCCGTGGGCTGAACGGCGATGAGACTGGGCGCGGTCGCCGTGGCCGCCGGTGTTCTCGCCGCGCCAGCCGGCGTTGTCACCGCGGAGGCCGGTGCCGTGGCGGTGGAAGCCGGCGTCGTTGCAGTGGGAGCCGGTGTCGTTGTCGGCGCCCTTGTAGCCGTTGTCGTCGCCGTCGGCGTGGCCGATCGCGCCGCCGGTAGCGCCGGACCCGCATTCGGGCTGCGCTGTCCCAGGAGCGACTTGATGTCGTTGCCGTGGGCGTAGGCGAACATGCCGGCGCCGCCGAAGAGCGCCAGCATGAGCAGGGCCACCGCGGGCGCTCGGCGGCGCGGCGGCGTGTGTACGGGCGCGACCCGCACGGTGCGGGCCTGGGCCGCGCGCATCTGGGCGGCTCGTGCCACGGGCATGGCCGTGCCGGGTCTGCCGGCGGAGGCCGCCGCCGCGGCCAGGGCCTCGGCCAGCGCGTTGCCGGACACGTAGCGATCAATGGGGTGCTTGCTCAGGGCCTTGAGCACCACGGTGTCGACGGCCTGCGGCAGTTGCGGTACATAGGTGCGCGGCGGCACGGGCTGCTGAGTGATGTGCTTCATCGCGACCGAGAGGGTGGTGTCGGCGGTGAACGGCAGGCGCTTGGTCAGCATCTCATACAGGACCACGCCGCTGCTGTACAGGTCCGATTGCGCCGTGGCCGGCTGTCCCTGGGCCTGCTCGGGCGAGAAGTATGAGACCGAGCCGAGCACGATGCCGGTGGCGGTCTGGCCGGGAGTGGTCAGCGCGCGGGCGATGCCGAAATCGCTGACCTTGACGTGGTGGCCGGCGCTGAGCAGGATGTTTTCCGGCTTGATGTCGCGATGGACGACGCCGTGCTGGTGGGCGTAGTCCAGGGCGGAGCCGAGCTGGCGCATGATAGCGATGGCCCGATTGAGCGGCAGCGGGGCCTCGCGGGCGATGATCCCCTTGAGCGAGCCGCCGTCCACGTACTCCATCACGATGAAATAGGTATCGCCGTCGCGGCCCATGTCGTAGATGGCCACGATGTTGGGGTGGGTGAGGCCGGCGGCAAGCTGTGCCTCTTGCTCGAAGCGCCGCACGAACTCGGGTTGGCCGAGATAGTGCTCGTGCAGGACTTTGACCGCCACGCGGCGCGCCAGGCGCTCGTCCTCGGCCTGGAAGACACGGGCCATGCCGCCATCGCCAAGCACGTCGAGGAGGCGATAGCGCCCCCACAGAACCGTGTCCCGATTCGCCATCTTAATCTATGTCCTGTTGCCTGTCCTGGAACGCCACCCCCTATTCTATCAGTGGCTTCCCTATACGGCTGAAACAGTGCAGACATGAACGAAGCGCCAAAGGCGTTTGGTGAGCGCTCCGCCCAATGGCGCCGCAGATCCATCGGTGTGCGCGGTCCGGGCCTACCGCTGCATCCAGGTGGCCACGTTGACATGGAGGCAACAAGTGCGATATACCCTATACAATCGGCGGTAGCCGATAGGTGGACGCTCTATACAAAGGTGCGGCAGCCGGCGCACTGTAGAGTCACTGTGTCGATGCCTGAAGATGTTTAGCTGATTGTCAGTTGTAACTGGTTAAAAGGAGGGATGCAACCATTTTCATTCCGACAGTACTATGTGGTCTTCATCACTCGGTGTCCTAGAGGCTACGCTTTTCTTAGAGCCCAAGGCTTCTCGATCTGATCAGGTGCTTGCCGGCAGTTCGCCGGCCCCGGTACGAATTATGGATGTTGAGGAGTAACAGCTATGACCAAACGGTTCGGCCGCATCATGCGAGCAACCGGCCTCTCCGCGCTCGCCCTTGGCATTGCCACCACGGGTGCGAGCGCCGCCCGGCCGGCAGCACACCCGCAGAGCACCATGACGCTCACGATCGGCACGTCGGTGCCGCTGACCTCCGGCCTCAAGGAATTGGCCGACGGCATCAATAAATCGGTGCAACTGGCCGTCATCCTGGCCAACAAGAACAAGACGGTCCCCGGCGTCTATTTCAAGACACGTCTGCTGGACGACACGGTGGGCACCAACTACAGCCCGGATAAGGACGCGGCCAATGCGCGCACGCTGATCGCCGATTCCTCGGTTATCGGCGAGGTGGGCCCGCTCAACTCGGCCGCGGCTCTCGCCTCCATGCCCATTTACAACAACGCCGGCCTGGTGCAGATCAGCCCGGCCAATACCAACCCCGGCCTGACCGACCCGGCCAACCTGGGCAAGCTCCAGCCGGCCACGGCGGCGGGCAAGGGCCCGCGCACCTATTTCCGCACGGCGGTCAACGATAAGTATCAGGGCGCGGCCGACGCCCGCATGGCCGCCAACGTGCTGAAGGCCAAGAGGGTCTACGTCGTCGATAACAAGGACACCTATGCCGTCGGCGTGGCCCACGAGTTCGAGGTGAATGCCAAGAAGCTCGGCGTGAACGTGCTCGGCCACCTGGAGCTTGAGCCGAACCAGCCCCAGATGGGCGCTCGATCGGTCGCCACGGTCATCAAGAACAACACGGGCGGCAACGTCGATTTGGTCTTCTTCGGCGGCGAGTACGGTCCATCCGGTGGCGCCGAGTTCCTTGTCAGCGCGCTGCGCAAGGCCGGCCTGACCAAGCCCATCTTCATGGGGCCGGATGGTGTCTATGCCAACGACTTCATCACAGGTGCCACGCCCGCCATCGCCAATGGAACCTACGTCTCCAACGTCGGCTATCCCGCTGATGCCAAGAACGTGAAGGTCCCGGCCCCGGCCATCGCCTTTGCCGCGGCCTTCAAGAAGCAGTATCCGGGCGTTAGTATCGCGGGTTACAATACCGAGTCCTTCGACGCCGCCAATATCATCATCCAGGCCGTGGCCAATGCCATGAAAGATGGCTCGCTCAAGGCGGGCAACAGCATCATGCAGAACCGCATCGCGGTGGCCAAGGCTGTGGCTGCGATCAAAGAATTCAATGGCACCACCGGCAAGGTGACCTTTGATAAGAACGGGGACACCTCGATTCACGCCGTCATCAGCATCTACAAGGTGGTCAATGGCGCCTGGAAGTTCATCCAGTATGCGCCGGGATTCGAGCCGCGGTAGGACGTAGCGAACTATGGTAGGGGCGTGGCGCTCGGCGCCACGCCCCTCGGCTACGCCTCCATTCGCCATCCGCCTTTCTGGACGAGGGCTATGTCGCTGACTTACATACTGAACACGCTCATCGCCGGCCTGACCATTGGCGCTCTGTATGCGCTGATCGCCCTGGGCTACACCCTCGTCTACGGCATCATCGAGTTGATCAACTTCGCACACGGCGATGTGTTCATGGTCGGGGGCTTTCTCTCCTGGCTGGCCCTCAACGCGGTCTACGGCAAGCAGCTCAACGCCAACGGCGGTGCGGGTATCCTGACCGGAGCCGATCTCATTATCTCCATCCTGCTGGCCTTCGCCGTGTCGATGATCGGATGCGCCATTCTGGGCGTGATCATCGAGCGCTTTGCCTATCGTCCGCTGCGCCGCGCGCCGCGCCTCGCCCCCCTGGTCACGGCTATCGGCGTCTCGTTTATCCTCGAAAACACTGTTCAGCTCTGGCAGGGCGCCACGACGAAGAACTATCCGAGCCTGATGGACCAGACCTACTTTTCAGTAGGTACCGTCTCGATCAGCAATATTCAGATCATGGTCATAGGCTCGTCCCTCGTGTTGATGGTCGCGCTGCTGCTGCTGGTGCAGCGCACGCGCATCGGGCGCGCCATGCGCGCCGCGGCGCAGGACCCCGAGGCGGCCACCATGATGGGCGTGGATATCAACCAGGTTATCACCGTCACGTTCTTTATCGGCTCTGCCCTGGCCGGGGCCGCGGGCGTGATCTGGGGCATCTCACAGAACAGCATCGACTACCACATGGGGTTCATCGCCGGCCTCAAGGCGTTCACCGCGGCGGTGCTGGGCGGCATCGGCAATATACGCGGTGCTGTGCTCGGCGGCCTGGCGATCGGCGTGCTCGAGCAGTTCGTGGAGACGGTGGGCAACGGGTCCGGCCTGGCCTGGTCTGAGACCGTCGTCTTCCTGTTGTTAGTGCTGGTGCTGGTCTTCCGGCCCACGGGATTCCTGGGCGCGCAAGTCGTGGAGAAAGCCTAGCGATGTCACAGCAATTGCGCACGACGCGGCGCCTGTCGGTCCCGGATGGCAGGCCCTGGCAGATCGCCGGCCTCGTCGCCTTGGTGCTGGCCTTGCTATTCCCACTGGCCCTAGCCCTGACCAGCCAGGCGCAGATCTGGCTGGACACCGTGGCCTATGCCGAGGTCTTCGCCATCCTGGCGCTCGGGTTGAACGTGGTCGTCGGCTTCGCGGGATTGCTCGACCTCGGCTACGCTGCCTTCTACGCCATTGGCGCCTACACGTTCGGCTTGCTGGCCTCCGGCCAGGCATCCAACTTCCTGCCGGGAAACGTGACGCTCAATCTGCCGTTCCTCAATGTTGCGAGCTCCGGTGTGCATCAGGGCGTGCACCTCAGCTTCTGGCTCGCGTTGCCCGTCTGCGGCCTTATCGCCGCCACCTTCGGCGTGATTCTCGGTGCACCGACCCTGCGCCTGCGCGGCGATTATCTGGCCATCGTCACCTTGGGCTTCGGCGAGATCGTGCCCGAGGTGATCACGAACCTGGGGCCCGACAACTCGCTCGGCTGGCCGAACCTGACCAATGGAACCAACGGTGTGTCGGGCCTCGATCAGCCGAAGGTTTTGGGGCTGCAATTTTCTACCGACCAGCTGCCGTGGTACTATCTTGGCCTGGTTGCGCTCGTCGTCATCATCTTCATCGCCGGTCGCCTGGAGAACTCGCGGCTGGGCCGCGCCTGGATCGCGATGCGCGAGGACGAGCTGGCCGCCTCCTGCATGGGCATCAACCTGACCCGTACCAAGCTGGCGGCCTTCGCCATGGGTGCCTTCTTCTCCGGCATCGCCGGCATGATCAATGGCAGCCGCTTGCAGACGATCACGCCCGACTCGTTCAAGTTCGAGGTGTCCATCACCATCCTGACCATGGTCGTGCTGGGCGGCATGGGCAGCATCCCCGGTGTCCTGATAGGTGCATTCATCGTGGCCGCGGTCCAGCTCACCCTGCTCGATCAGCTCACCAACTTCCTGCAATATATTGGCGGTGCCGTTCATAGCAGCTTCCTGCAGGCCGTCGACCTGACGCAGGGCAAGAACCTCATCTTCGGCCTGCTGCTGGTGCTGATGATGATCTTCCGCCGCGAAGGGCTCTTCCCCAGTCGCAGGCGCAGCATCGAGCTGCGTCCAGCGACCACGCAGGAGCAGGCCGAGGAGAATATCCAGCTTGCCGGCCTGCGCGAGGAAGCGTGATGAAGCAGACCGCCCTGCTGGAGACGCACAAGCTGTCCAAGTCCTTCGGCGGCCTGGCCGCGGTGCAGGATGTGGATTTCCACGTCAACAAGGGGGAGATCGTCAGCGTCATCGGCCCCAACGGAGCCGGCAAGTCGACCTTCTTCAACGTCATCACCGGCCTGTATCGTCCGACCAGCGGGCGCGTTTTCCTGGAGGGCCAGGAGATCACCGGCCAGCGGCCGGACGCCGTTTTGAGCAGGGGCATCGCGCGTACCTTCCAGAATATCCGCCTCTTCGCCAACATGACGGTGCTGGAGAACGTGCTGGTGGGACAGCATGCGCGCCTGCGCTCCGGCATACTGGGCGATATCTTCAAGGGGCCGCGCACGCGGCGCGAAGAGCGGGAGGCACGCCACCACGCCTATGAGGTCATGTCGCAGTTCGGCAGCCGGCTGACCGGCCAGGCCAACACGCTGGCGCGTAACCTGGCCTACGCCGATCGCCGCTACCTGGAGATTGCCCGTGCCATGGCCTCCAATCCCAAACTGCTGTTGCTCGACGAGCCAACCGTGGGCATGAATCCGGCGGAGACGGAGGAGGCCATGCGCCATATCGCCCGTCTCCAGCGCACGGGCTTGACCATCGTCCTGATCGAACACAAGCTCAACGTGGTGATGAGCATGTCGGATCGCGTGGTCGTGCTCGACTACGGCCAGAAGATCGCCGAGGGCACGCCGGCCGAGGTGCGCAGCGACGAGCGCGTGATCGAGGCCTACCTCGGCCGGCGCCAGACGACCGCCATGGCGGCAGGGCTGGCCACGGTAGCGGACCGTGCCGCGCCGGATGCATCGTACGCGCCGGATGCATCGTAGTGTAACGGCGGGAAGACGGGAGCCATGACAACGCAATCCAAAGACGTGGCATCTGCCCTGCTCGAGTTCCGCGACGTGCATGTCTCGTATGGCGCCATCGAGGCGCTGCGCGGCGTCAATTACCTGGTGCGGAGCGGCGAGATTGTCTGCCTGCTAGGTGCAAACGGCGCCGGGAAGACCACCACCATGAAGACGATCATGGGCCTGATACGCCCGCGCCAAGGCCAGGTGCTCTTCAAGGGCGAGCGCGTCGACAACCGCCCCTCCCGCGAGATCGTGCGCGGCGGCATCGCCGCCGTGCCCGAGGGGCGCCGCGTCTTCGCGCGCATGACGGTGCTGGAAAACCTGGAGATGGGCGCCTATACGCGCAACGATCATGCCGCCATCGCCCAGGACCTGGAGCGTGTCTTCGAGCTTTTCCCCCGCCTCAAAGAGCGCCGCGGCCAGCTGGCCGGCCTGATGAGCGGCGGGGAGCAGCAGATGCTGGCCATCGGCCGCGCCCTGATGGCCCGGCCGCAGCTCTTGATCATGGACGAGCCGTCCATGGGGCTGTCGCCGATCTTCGTGGAGCGGGTTTTCGACACCATAAAGGAGATCAACGCGCAGGGCGTGACCATCTTCATGGTGGAGCAGAACGCCAACATGGCCCTCTCCGTGGCCGGGCGCGGCTATGTGCTGCAGACCGGCGAGATCGTGCTGGCCGATACCGCCGCCAACCTGCTCAACAGCGAGATGGTGCGCCGCACCTACCTGGGCGAGGCGGTCTCCGTCTAGCGTGCGCCCAGCAGCACCTCCGTGGTGAGCTGGTCCAGGCGCTCGTAGCCCAGCCCCCGCGCGGCGATGGCGTCGACGTCGAAGGTGGCATTCTTGAGCGCCGCGGCGGCGTCACGACTGTACGCCCCGGGCGGCAGCGGCCCTTCGGCGCCGCGCCCCTTGATCTCGGCCAGCAGCCCCTGGATCTCGGGGTCGGCGTTGAAGCGGCGCGCCTTCTCCTGCAAGATCTTGTAGGTGCGCATGCACCCTGCCGCGAAGGCCCATACGCCATCCTCATCCTCCGTGCGCAGCGCGTGCGCGTCGAAGTGCTTCGGCCCGCCGTAGCCCGCATCCTCCAGCAGCTTGACCAGGAAGAAAGCATTGCGTGGATCGGCCTGCCCGAAGCGGAAATCCTGGTCGTAGCGGCCCATCACCTGGTCGTTGAGGTCGATATGCACGAGCTTGCCGGCGTCGATGGCCTGGGCGACGGCGTAGACGAAGTCGAGCCCGGCCATGCGCTCGTGCGCCACCTCCGGGTTGACGCCGACCATCTCGGGGTGGTCGAGCGTGGTGATGAAGGCCAGGGCGTGGCCCACCGTGGGCAGGAAGAGGTCGCCGCGCGGCTCGTTGGGCTTGGGCTCCAGGGCGAAGGTATAGCCGTAGCCCTGGTCGATGTTGTACTCGCAGAGGAAGTTGATGGCCTCGCGCATGTACTTGATGCTGTCGCGCGCATCCTTGCCGGCGTGCGTATCGACGCCTTCGCGCCCGCCCCAGAAGACGTAGATTTTGGCGCCCAGCTCCGCGCCGAGGTCCATGTTGCGCATGACCTTCTGCAAGGCAAAGGCGCGCACGCGCGGGTCGTGGCTGGTGAAGGCGCCGTCGCGGAAGATCGGATGTGTGAACAGGTTGGTGGTGACCATGGGCACCACCATGCCCGTGGCATCGAGGGCGCGCTTGAACTCGGCCACGATCTGCTCGCGCTCCCGGGCGGTGGCTTCGAATGGTATCAGGTCGTTGTCGTGGAAGTTGACGCCACAGGCGCCAAGCTCGGACAGCTTCTCGACGATATGCGTGGGCGTCATGGCCGACCGCACGGGGTTGCCGAAGGGGTCGCGTCCCGGATTGTTCACGGTCCAGAGCCCGAACGTGAAGCGGTCGTCGCGCGTCGGGCGATACGGGTCGGTACCTGTGGCCATTGTCTCTCCTCCATCGTGGTAATGCCTGACACCGAAGTGCCATACGGTGCAGCGTTAACCGACTTTAGTCGGCGTGTCCTGCCAGGCGACTTCAGTCGCCGGTTCTGCCCACTCCTATTGACGTGTACGGAACCCATTGTACACGTTCGGGCATCCGGACTTAGCGTACCAGCAGCACCACGGCCACGGCGGCCAGCGCCACGCCGGCCGTGGCCGGGCGGGTGAGGTGTTCCCTCCAGAACAGCACCCCGGTCACCGCCGCCACCACCACGCCGGCCGAGCTGGACACCGTGAAAACCACGGCGGAGGGCAATTCGCGCAAGGCTTCCAGCAGGCAGAGATTCGAGCTCAGGTTGACGGCCCCTAGCAGGAGGCCCAGCGACAGGTCCTGGCGTCGCGGCGCCATGCGGTAGCGGGCCAGGATGACCAGGGCGGAGATGGCCGCGCCGCCGAAGAGGCAGGCGAGGTAGAGAAAGGTATTGCTCTGCGGCGCGCCGCTCGTGAAAATGCGCGCCGCGAGCTGCCCCAGGCCGTTGATGACAAACAGCGGCACCAGCACGCCGACCAGCATGCCGCCCTGGCTCTTCGAGGAGGCCGTCTGGCCGCGGCCCAGCAGCGGCAGGGCTATCGCGACCAGCGCCAACCCAATCGCCTGGCCGACGTGCAGCGGCTCATGCCAGACCAGCAGGGCCACGGCCACGGGCAGGGCCACCGAGAGGCGGATCGCCGAGGTGGCCAGGCCGACGCCCAGGCGCGTGACCACCGTGAAGTAGTAGAGCAGGGAGACCAGG
>Ga0209062_1003661_pt1 | contig 17368 bp, 12 predicted proteins | sample Coa_R2_2_FD_187158 | JGI IMG/M metagenome (GOLD analysis project Ga0209062, IMG submission 187158) | Surface soil microbial communities from Centralia Pennsylvania, which are recovering from an underground coalmine fire - Coalmine... | ecosystem: Environmental > Terrestrial > Soil > Unclassified...
CGATCGCGTTGTTCGGCTCGATCCGGAGGGCCGCTTGAAACTGCTGAATGGCTTCCGGGAGGCGGCCTGGGGAATCCAAATAGTACGCACCGAGGGAGTTGTGGGCGATCACATTCCGGTCCGTCACAGCGAGCGCGTGCTGGAACAGGGTCTCGGTGTTCGTCCAGTATTGCAGTTGGTGGTATGTGACCATCGCCATCGCGGCGCAAGCGGCGACGGCGAGGGCGGCGAGGGGGCGCGCGCTCTGCCGCCAACGCATGGACAGTTCGGCCGCACCCCACGCCAGCATCACCGAGAGGCCGATCATCGGAAGGTACATGTAGCGGTCCGCCCAAGCCTGCCACCCGGACTGGACGATGCCGATGACCGGCGCCATCGTGCCGAGATACCACAGCCATCCGGCCAGCAGGTACGGACGGCGCAGCGCGATCACCGCGGCCGTCACGGCCGCCAGCAGGATCGCAGCCGCGACCGGTTGCCACAGGGGAATCGACTTCGGGTAGGGATAAAATAGGGCCAGATCCGTGGGCCAGAACATCTTCTCTATGTAGAGGACATAGCGAATCAGCGCGTTCTCCACGCGGAGATGCAGCGGAAACGTCTCGATTCCGGCGCCGCCGCTTCTTGCGCAGGCAACGGTCACGATGCCGGCCGCCGCCGCGAGTGCAAAAAGAGGCAGTTTCTCCTTAACCGACGCCGCGAGCGGGATCGGCCGGCGCAGCGGCCAGACATCTACCAGGATCAATACCAGCGGGAGGGTTACGGCCATGCTCTTGGACATCAGTGCAAGGCCGAGGAAGATCGCTACGGCGGCATACCGCCGGCGGTCCGGTTGCCGGGAATAACGGAGCCAGGCCCATAGCGTCAGCATCCAGAAGAATGCGCACAGGACGTCCTTCCGTTCCGCGACCCAGGCAACCGACTCCACATGAAGGGGGTGCAGTGCAAATACGAACGCCACGAATGCGCTCGGCCACAGGCCGCCCGTAGCACGCCGGAAGAACGCAAACAGGATCGAGGTCGAGAGAATGTGGATGAAGGCGCTCATCAGGTGGGCAGCCCCGCTATTGACGCCGAAAAGCTGGCAGTCCAGCATGTGAGAGAACCTGGTAACGGGGAACCACCAGTTCTCCGCGCCCGAAGTCAGGGCCCACCAAAGTCCTTGGAGGGTGAGGCCTTGCCGGGTCAGCGGACCGAGCACCCATTGCGAGCTCAGGTCATCCAGGGTAATGAATTGGAAGTTGCGGACCTGAGCGAAAACGGCCGCGGTGGTCAGCAGCAGGGCCGCATAGACCCATCGTTCCGGAACGCGGCGTTGGGGCGAGTAAGAGGCACGAGTATCTCCTCGCTTCACGGGGCCGAAATGATTCCGCATTCGCTCTCCCGGCGGGCAGGCTGGCGCACTTTGTTCCAGGGCGCACTGCCCGGCCACCAGAGTATAATCGAGCTCCTCGAAGGGGTAAGTCCGAAGTTGGCGGCGGCCTGGGCAAAACTGTTACCGGGAACGCAAGTGATTTGTACCCGCCAATTCTTTTCCTGGGCGGGTTCGGCAAGGGGGGCCGGAGAGACGCGCAACCCACCGTCAGCACCGCGCCCGCGGCGTGAGCGTCAACGCCTTGGCGGATCACCCACGCTCTGCTAATCTGCGTGTGTGAAAGGAATCAACTCCAGTGCCCGTTAAAGCCGTCAAAGCGCCGGCGCGCGGCAGGCGCAGCCGTGCGGAAGTGCAGCAGGAATTCGAGGAAGTTCGCGAGCAGGCCGAAAGCGCGCGAGAGGCGGCCGATGCGAAAGCGGAGGAGGCCGCGCGACTGCGGGAAGCCGAGGTGCGGCAGGCCGTGGAGGGCGTCACTGTCGAGGCGGTGGTCGCGCGGATTTCCGGCCTGGGGCTGGAAGTCTCGAAAGCGCTGGCGGAGATCTCGGGGAAGCTGACCGAAGAGGTGCAGTTGCTGATGTCGGTGCGCCAGGCGGTCGCGCTGGAGCGGGCCGAACTGGAGCGCCTGCACAAAATCGATGTGGCCGCGACCGCGCTGGACCAACTGGTGCAGGATTACGGCCGCGAGAAGGAACGTCTGGAGGCGGAAATAGCGGCCCGTCGCACCGCCTGGGAGGAGGAAGCGGCGCGCGCCGAGCGCGAGCGAAAGGAGCAGGAGCAGGCGCTCAACAAGCAGCGGCAGCGCGAAATCGAAGATTACGAGTATAAGAAGGCGCTGGAGCGCAAAAAAGCGCAGGATCGATACGAGGAAGAACTGCGCCTGGCCGAGAAGAAGAACCAGGAGAAGCAGGAAGCGCTTGAAAAGTCCTGGGAGCAGCGCGAGGCGGCGCTGCGCGAGCGGGAAGAAGAACTGAACCGGCTGCGGCAGGAAGCCGGGAGCTTCCCGGCCCGCCTGCAAAAAGAAGCCGAGGCCGCCGCAGCCGAGGCGCGCCGCGCCACCGAAGCGCGGTTCGAGCAGCAGATGGTCGTACTCCAGAAGGATGCCGAGGCCGAGAAGCGCGTGGCGGCCCTGCAGGTGCGGACTCTTGAAGAAACGGTCGCCCGCCAGGCCGCGCAGATCGCCGCGCTCGAAAAGCAGTTGGCGGATGCCAAGCAGCAGGTGCAGGAGATCGCCGTAAAGGCCATTGAGGGCGCCAGCGGAGCGCGGGCGCTGGCCCATGTCAACCAGATCGCGATCGAGCAGGCGAAGAACCGGCCACAGGGATAGGCGCCGCGGGTCCACAGCGGCAAGCCGCTCTCTTCCCCTGTCCAAAAGATACGCGGACGGCCCGCAGCGCGGTTGCCATAATCAAATTACCCGGGAAGGCGTGGCATGACGACTGTTCGAAGGATCTGGGATGAACATTCAATATGTACGTCTGGACGACGATATCTGCGAAGTGCTGAACCGGCTCGCGTTTGAGCGGCGGAGAACCGTTTCCGAACTGGTGAACGAGATCGCGCGCGGCTGGCTGGCGAGTCAGAACGTGGCGGAGATCAAGCCGGCGGAGTGATGGCGCAGGCGCTGCCGATTTGACAACCGGCCCCCTGTCCCCGTAAGCTAAATATTTTGTAACGGAAGAAGTGGAGACGTGTGTGTCAATGAGTACTGAGTTCCCCTCCAAGAACGGCATCGAGCGCCGCTGGCATGTCATCGACGCGGAAAACGTAGTCCTGGGCAAGCTGGCCAGCAAGGCGGCTATGCTGCTGATGGGAAAGACGAAACCGTCCTATACGCCGTTCCTGGACACGGGCGATCACGTGATCGTCATCAACGCTGATAAAGTGAAGCTCACGGGCCGGAAAGAAGAGAAGAAAGTGTACCGCCATTTCACCGGTTACCCCGGCGGGCTGGTGGAAACGACATTCCGGCGCGTGCGTGAGACGCGGCCGACCCGGATCGTCGAAGAGGCGATTCAGGGAATGCTTCCCAAGACCAAATTGGGCAAGCAGATGTACCGCAAGCTCAAGGTTTACGCGGGGGATCGGCACCCGCATGCGGCCCAGAAACCGGCCGTGCTGGCTGTGAAATAACTGTTTGGGCCGGCGAACGGCCCGGAGGATGCGAGTTTAGTGGCAGCGACGATGGTGCAATATTTGGGTACGGGCCGCCGGAAGACCTCGGTGGCTCGCGTGTTTTTACGTCCCGGCAAGGGCGAGATCAAGGTGAACAACCGGCCGTTTGAAAATTATTTTCCGACGGAGACTTCGCGCGCCATGGTCCGGCAGCCGCTCGCGGCGACGGAAACCATGGACCGGTTCGATGTGCTGATTCTCGCTGATGGCGGCGGTGTCGCCGGCCAGGCGGGCGCCGCCCGTCTCGGTATTGCCAGGGCGCTGGTGGAGTTCAATGCGGAACTGCGGTCACGGCTCAAGAAGCTCGGCTTCCTGACCCGCGATCCGCGCGCGCACGAGCGCAAGAAGTACGGCCAGAAGGGTGCCCGCAAGCGGTTCCAGTTCTCCAAACGCTAACGTTTCCGGCGGACCGGGTGCAAGCCCGGTCCTCGAATTTCTCCGGCAACTCAGGGTAACCGTATTGCCGGTGTGGAAGCAGGCCGGGTCCGCCGCAGGCGGATTCCGCTCTGCCAGGGCCCACGGCGCAAATCCCGCTTTGGACCGCGCCGCGAGGTCTTCTCAACTGACTAGGAGGTTGTTTGCCTGCAATTAGCATGAAGGAATTGCTCGAAGCTGGCGTTCACTTCGGGCACCAGACCAAGCGCTGGAATCCGAAGATGAAGGAATACATCTTCGGCGAACGTAACGGAATCTACATCATCGATTTACAGAAGACGCTCAAAATGTTCAAGGACGCCGCCCGCTTCGTCGGGGAAATGGCGGCCCAGGGCAAGAATGTGCTCTTCGTCGGCACCAAGCGACAGGCGCAGGAAGCGATCGCCGAGGAGGCGAACCGCTGCCAGATGTTCTACGTGAATCAGCGCTGGCTCGGTGGGCTCCTGACCAACATGGCGACGGTGCAGAAGTCGATCAAGCGGCTCAAAGAGCTCGAAGGTATGGCCTCCGTCGAAGGCGGCTACGCCGGCCGCCCCAAGAAGGAAGTCATCCGCCTGGAGCGGGAGCGCAAGCACCTCGACCAGAACCTGGCGGGTATCAAGGATATGCCCGGCCTGCCGGACGTGCTCTTTGTGATCGATTCGAACAAGGAAGCGATCGCAGTGAAAGAGGCGCGGCGCCTCGGCATTCCGGTCGTCGCCATCGTGGATACGAACTGCGATCCCGACGAGGTCGATTACGTGATTCCGGGCAACGATGACGCGCTGCGGGCCATCCGCCTGTTTGCGAGCAAGATCGCGGACGCCGTCATCGAAGGCCGCTCGCTCGCTACCGAGCAGGATTTTACCGCCGACAAGATCGTCCAGGACGAAACTCCTGCCGGCGAAGGCATGATGGAGTACACCGAATACGTGGACCCCAAGTATGCCGAAAAGATCATGGCCGAGAGCCTGAGCCTGGAAGAAGAGCCGGCTCAGCCCTCGCAGCGTAAAGGACCCGCCTCCGAAACCGCCGAACCCGAACCCGAGACGGTGGTGAAGGAAGGGGGACACTAGGAAGAATACAGGAGACAGGAGTCAGGAGTCAGAGGGTCGGGAGGCGTCTATGCGCTCCTGACGTCTGTCTCCTGACTCCTGTCTCCCAACCAGTCATAAGGATTCATAAAGATTTATGGCGGAAATCACCGCACAACTAGTTAAGGATCTCCGCGAGCGCACCGGCGCGGGGATGATGGAGTGCAAGAAAGCGCTGCAGGCCACCAACGGCGACATCGCCGAGGCCGAGGTTTACTTGCGCAAACAGGGTATCGCGTCGGCCGGGAAGAAGGCGTCGCGGGCCACCAAACAGGGTCTCATCGGCAGCTACATCCATGCCGGCGGCCAGCTCGGCGTGATGGTTGAGGTCAACTGCGAATCCGACTTCGTCGCGCGCACCGATGATTTCAAAGAGCTGGTGCACGATATCGCGATGCACATCGCCGCGGCCGATCCGCGCTATCTGCGCCGCGAAGAAGTGCCGGCCGAAGTCCTCGAGAAGGAAAAGGAAATCGCGCGCGACCGCGCCCGCAACGAAGGGAAGCCGGACAAGGTTCTCGACCGCATCGTGGAGGGCCGTCTGGCCAAGTTCTACGAGGAAGTTTGTCTGCTGGAGCAGCCGTTCGTCAAGGAAGCCACGCTCACCATCGAGCAGCTCGTGAAAACCAAGATCGCCAAGCTCGGCGAGAATATCTCGGTGGCCCGCTTTATCCGCTTCAAGGTCGGGGATGTGGCGGCGGCGGAAGCCGGCGGCGAAAACGCGGCGCTCGAACCGGTCGCGCAGTAGATGCCGGACTACCAGCGCATCCTGCTCAAACTCAGCGGCGAGGTGCTGGCCGGCGGCGCGCCCTTCGGCATTGACGCCGCGCGGGTGCAGGACTTGGCCCGCGAAGTGGCCGATGTAGCCAGCACGGGCGTGCAGATTGGTATCGTGGTCGGCGGCGGCAACATCTTCCGCGGAGTGGCCGCCGCTGCGCGCAACATGGACCGCGTCACCGCCGATCATATGGGCATGCTGGCCACCGTGATCAACTCGCTGGCGCTTTCCGACGCGATCGAACAAATCGGGATTCCCACCCGCGTGCTGAGCGCCATCGAGATGCGCCAGGTGGCCGAGCCGTACATCCGCCGCCGCGCCATCCGGCATCTCGAGAAGGGCCGCATCGTCATCTTCGCGGCCGGAACGTCGAATCCCTATTTCTCCACCGATACCGCGGCCGCCCTCCGCGCGCTCGAGATCAAGGCGGATGTCATCGCCAAGGCGACGCGCGTCGACGGTGTTTACGATAAAGATCCCCTGAAGTTTCCGGACGCCCGGATGTACCGGGAAATCTCCTACCTCGAGGTTCTCTCCCAGGGCCTCGGCGTAATGGATGCCGCATCCGTCGCCATGTGCCGCGACAACCGGCTCCCCATTATTGTTTTCAATTTGAATACAACAGGAAATATAATGCGTATGTCGAGGGGCGAGTCCGTCGGCACCGTGATTCACTGAGCCGCCTCTGCTCCTTCGGAGATACTGCCGATGAAAACCGAACCACAAGCACCCCCCAGCGGTCATTCCTTCGCCTCGGTCAAGGACGTCGAGGCGCACCTGAGATCGCGCATGGAAAAGGCCGTGTCGGACCTGCAACACGAAATGGCCTCCATTCGCACGGGCCGGGCTTCGTTGAGCCTCCTGGACCACATCCGGGTGGACTACTACGGTACTCCCACGCCGCTCAATCAGCTTGCCAATCTGCACGTCCCCGAGCCGTCCCTCATCACGATCCAGCCCTGGGATGTGTCGCAGATCGGCCCCATCGAGAAGGCCATCCGCACCTCCGATCTGGGGCTGAACCCGGCCAATGACGGCAAGACGATCCGTCTTCCCATTCCCCCGCTGACGGAGGAGCGCCGCAAGGACCTCGTCAAGAAACTGCATGCCGCGGCCGAAAATCACCGGGTGGGCGTCCGCAACATCCGGCGTGACGGTAACGAGGCCGTCAAGAAGCTCCTCAAGGACAAGAAGATCACCGAGGACGAAGAGAAGCGCGCGCTCGACGAGATCCAGAAGATGACGGACGGCTTCATGCAGAAGATCGACCAGGCATCGAAGAGCAAAGAAAAGGAAATCCTGGAGATCAAGTGAGCGGGTCTGCCGCGGGCTGGCGCACCCTCCGCGTCCCCGCATCCAGCGCCAACCTCGGGCCGGGGTTCGACGCTCTGGGGCTGGCGCTGGGCGTCTATCTGACCTGCCGGTTCCGGCGCAGTCCGGCGCTGTCGATTCGCGCCACGGGCCGCGACGCCGCGCAGATCTCAACCCGCTCCGATAACCTGATCTGGCAAACCGCGCTCTCGGTGGCGCGCGAGCATCACCTCGACCTGCCATTCATCGAGCTCGAAATCCACAACGAGATCCCGATCGGCAAGGGTATGGGATCGAGCGCCGCGGCTCTCACGGCGGGCGTGGTCATCGCCGACGAATTGCTCGGTCTCGGCTGGAAGCCGCCGCGAATCCTGGATGCCGCGGCGAAGCTCGAAGGGCATCCGGATAATGTCGCGCCGTGCACGCTCGGCTCGATCGTCGCGAGCGCGATCGATTCCGGCGGCGTGACGCGCGCCGTGCGGCTCGACTTGCCGCAGCGTTTCGGGCTCGCTGTGGTCGTTCCCGATTTCGACCTGCCCACAGTGAAGGCGCGCGCGGTGCTCCCCTCCGGTTACAGCCGCGCCGACGCCGTGTTCAACGTGCAGCGAGCGTCCCTGCTGATCGCGGCTCTCGCTACCGGCGCAACGTGGGCTTTTCCGGCCGCACTCGAAGACCGCTTCCATCAGCCTTACCGCGCGCCGCTGGTACCCGGCCTGGAGGAGATCCTGAAACTGCGGGCGCCGGGCCTGCTCGGCTGCGCCCTGAGCGGCGCGGGCCCGAGCATCCTGGTATTTTTCGAACGCGGCTACGAACCGGTCTGCGATCTGGTGCGGCAGATTTTCCGGCTGCACGGGCACGAATCCGAGACGCTGTTCGCGGATATTCCAGAGTGCGGCTTTCGGGTGGAATGATCGAACCGGAATCCGGTGTCAAAATGGCGCCACCCACCGCGCGTCCGGCCGGATCTCTTTGGGCAGCCATGGGCCGATGAGGGATGCCGATTTGCGCAGCAGACGCCACCAGTATGCGGGCGAGTCGAGATGGATTGCCACCGTCGGGATGTAGGTCACATACCGCGATAGCGGCGCCCCCGTGCCCGCCCAGATGATGAATTCCTTCATTCCCTGTTCGATGAGAGTTTCGATCAGATACCCGCGCAGCACTGACGATAGCGAATAATCCGGAAAATCGCGGTCGTTGTTCAATTGCAGCAGCAGAACTCCGGCGGCCGGCCGGTAGATGCCGCACAGGATGCTCCACCACTCGCCGTTCCGATGCCTGAGCCCGGCGGCCAGCGGCCGGTCCGCCAGGGCGGCCATATTGATCGACCGGTCGACCGAACCGGGCTGGCACGGCTTACTGCACTTCCGTTCCAGGTAACCGGCGGCCGAGCGCAACTCATCGATCGGAACGGAATCCACATACACGCAGCCTGCGGCCTCGCAACGGCGCCGGTAATACCGGAAATTGCGGCGCGTGGTGCTGCCGAAACTCCGAAGCATCCGCTCGTAGGTTTCCGGCAGCGAGAGCACCGCATGATCCTGAAACCGTGAAAAATAGGCGTCCAGGCGAGTGAGCGCCAGCAGTTTGCGCACTGCCGCCAGCTCGGGACTGCGCCGCCGCACTCTGAGCCTGAGACCGCGTATGCCCGGACGGGACAACAGGTCCGTGAGGGCAAAAAGAACGGTTTCGGGGTAATCCGCAGGATCTCCGATCAGTACACTGCCGAAGGTCCAATCGGCATACACGATTCCCAGGCGATGACCGGAGAGAAATCTCTCCTTGGCGTAAACAACGCCAGCGAGCTCACCGCCGCGGCGCACAACCGCGACGCGCGGCTCCCATCCTTCAGTCAGTGAGGCGAGGTAGAAGGAAGGATCGAACATCAGATCGCCCCGGAACCGGGAACTTCTGATCTCGGGCTTCAGCGCTTCAATTTCACCCGTTGAAGACAACACTTCTCCGGCCAATGCGGAGATGGATTCCTGCCCAAAAGCCCGCATATTCCCCGCGACAACTCTGAATTTATAGAGAGTCCGCCCACTCAACGAACTCATCGGCCCGCGACCGGACCGTTCTGCCGGGGAGCCTGGCTGGCGTTCCGGCGTCTGTTGCAAGAACAATATCACAACCACCTCAGAGCAACAGCGCCATCCCGCCCGCCTGAGTGCTTTTCCGCCCATCGCGCCGGGTTAAAATTTAAGGGAAGCCCGTCCTATGACCACTCCCCAGGAGCGCCAGCAAGCGCTCGCCGACATCCTCGACCAGCGTGTCCTCGTCCTCGACGGGGCCATGGGCACCATGCTGCAGCAGCGGCACCTTACGGCCGCGGATTTCGGCGGACCGGCGCTGGAGGGTTGCAACGAGTATCTGGTGCGCACGCGCCCGGATGTCGTCCTCGAGATCCACCGCGCCTACTTCGCCGCCGGAGCGGACATGGTTGAAACCGACACGTTCGGCGGCACGCCGCTGGTGCTGGCCGAATATGGGCTCGCCGGCCAGGCGCAGGCGCTCAACGCCGAAGCCGCACGGCTGGCGCGGCAGGCCGCGGCGGAGTATACGACAAGTTCCCGCCCGCGCTTTGTCGCCGGCTCGATCGGCCCCACGACGAAGGCCATCAGCGTGGTCGGCGGCGTCACGTTTCCGGAGTTGATCGAGGCCTTCGCCGTGCAGACCCGGGGCCTGCTCGAAGGCGGCGTGGATGTGCTGCTGGTCGAGACATCCAACGATACGCGCACGATCAAAGCCGCGCTCATCGCCATCGACCGCGTCAAGCGCGAGCTCGGTCTTTCCACGCCGGTAATGGTTTCCGGCACCATCGAGACCATCGGCACGATGCTCGCCGGACAGACTGCCGACGCGTTCTGCGCGTCGCTGCTCCACGCCGATCTCCTGTCGCTCGGCCTCAACTGCGGCACCGGTCCGGAATTCATGACGGACCACATCCGCACCATCGCCGGCATGGCGCCGTTCCGCATCTCCTGCTATCCGAATGCCGGCCTGCCGAACGAGGAGGGCAAGTACCTCGAAACGCCGGACGCGCTGGCCGCGCAGCTCGAACGCTTCATCGCCAACGGTTGGCTCAATATCGTGGGTGGCTGTTGCGGCACCACGGACGCGCACATCCGCGCCCTCGCGCAGATGGCCGAGGGCAAGCGGCCACGGCCCCGGCCCGCGGCGTCGCACCGCGCCTACTATTCCGGCATCGAATTGGTCGAGGCCGAGGAAAGCAACCGGCCCCTGATCGTCGGCGAGCGCACCAACGTGATCGGCTCACGCCTCTTCAAGAACCTGGTCGCGGAGGAGAAGTGGGAAGAGGCCACCGAGATCGCGCGCCGGCAGGTGAAGAACGGCGCGCATATCGTCGACGTCTGCCTGCAAAGCACCGACCGCGACGAACTGCGCGACATCCCGCCTTTCTACGAAAAGCTCATCCATAAGATCAAGGCGCCCGTGATGATCGACACCACCGATGCGCGCGCGATCGAGCTCGCTCTGACTTACTGCCAGGGCAAGAGCATCATTAACTCCATCAACCTCGAAGACGGCGAGGAGAAATTCGAGCGCGTGTGCCCGATCGCGAAGCGTTACGGCGCGGCGCTGGTGGTCGGCTCGATCGATGAAGACCCGGTACAGGCCCAGGCCTTCACGCGCGAGCGGAAGCTGGCGGTTGCCGAGCGCTCCTACAAGCTCCTGACGGAGAAATACGGCATCGCTCCGGAAGACATTATCATCGATCCCCTCGTCTTCCCCTGCGCCACCGGCGACGCGAACTATATCGGGGCGGCGGTCGAAACCATCGAGGGCATCCGGCTGGTCAAGCAAAAGCTGCCGCTGGCCAAGACGGTGCTCGGAATCTCGAACATCTCCTTCGGCCTGCCGGCTGCGGCGCGCGAGATCGTCAACTCGGTCTTTCTCTACTACTGCACGAAGGCAGGGCTGGATCTTGCCATCGTCAACGCGGAGAAGCTGGAGCGCTTCGCTTCGATCCCCGAAGAAGAGCGCCGCCTGGCCGAGGCGCTGCTGTTCAATACTCCGCCCGTCGATGCCGCGGACGAATCGCTGCGCACCGCGCCCGAGGACTGGCGGCAGCAGACCCAGGAACAGAAGATCGCCATCAACCAGTTCCACATCGCCGCCATCACCGAACATTTCCGCAAGACCGGCGCGCGCGCCAAACATCGGCCCGAAGACCTGCCGCTCGATGCGCGGCTCGCGAACTATATCATCGAAGGCACCAAGGACGGGCTGATCCCCGATCTCGACCGCAAGCTCGCCGAAGGCGCCGCGCCGCTCGATATCATCAACGGGCCGCTGATGGCCGGCATGTCCGAAGTCGGGCGCCTGTTCAACAATAACGAGTTGATCGTGGCCGAGGTGCTGCAATCCGCCGAAGCGATGAAGGCGGCCGTCAGCTATCTCGAGCGGTTCATGGAGAAGGCCGATAGCGCGGCCCGCGGTAAGGTGCTGCTCGCCACCGTCAAGGGCGACGTGCACGACATCGGCAAGAACCTGGTCGAGATCATTCTCGCGAATAACGGCTACACGGTCGTCAATCTCGGGATCAAGGTCGCGCCCGATGTTCTGATCCGCGCCGCACAGGAGCACCGGCCGGACGCGATCGGCCTCTCCGGGCTGCTCGTCAAGAGCACGCAGCAGATGGTCATCACGGCGACCGACCTCAAGGAGGCCGGCGTGTGTGTGCCGCTGCTCGTCGGCGGCGCGGCGCTCTCGGAAAAGTTCACCCGCACCAAAATCGCCCCGGCATACAGCGAGGCCGTGTGCTACGCCAAGGATGCCATGACCGGCCTCAGCCTCATGAACCGGATCATGGACCCGGCCGAGCGGGAAGCCGTGCTCGCCTCGCACCGCTCCGCCCAGGCCGAGCCGGTATCGCTCGATCAGGAGCCCCGCACGCCGGCGAGCGAGCAGCGCAGCCGGAAGGTCCGCACGGACATTCCGATCCCGGCCGCGCCGTATCTCGATCGCAAGGTCCGCAGCGTCCCGCACCTCACCGAAGTGTGGAGCTACATCAATCCCTTCATGCTCTACGGCAAGAACCTGGGCTACAAGGGCAACTTCGAAAAGGATCTGGCGGATCGCGATCCCAAGGCGCTCGAACTCTTCCACAAAATGGAGCAACTCAAGGCGGAAGCGGCGCAGTTCATGAAAATACGCGCGGTCTGGCAGTTTTTCGAGGCCGAGCGCGAGGGCAACGCGATCCACCTCTTCGCGCCCGGCGCGGATTCGCCGCTGCACACCTTCCGCTTCGGCCGCCAGCGCCGCGAGGACGGCCTTTGCCTGAGCGATTACGTGCTCGATAGCCAGGACGGCCGCCGCGACCACATCGCGATCTTCGTCGCCACCGCCGGCGATTGCGTCCGCGAGCGCGCCGAAGCGTGGAAGCAGCAGGGCGAGTTCTTCAAGTCCATCGCAATCCAATCGCTCGCCACCGAGACCGCCGAGGCTGCTGCCGAATGGCTGCACCGCCGCATCCGCGAGGATTGGGGCTTCCCCGACCCGCCGACCACCACGATGCACGACCGCTTCACCGCGAAGTACCGCGGCAAGCGTTACAGCTTCGGCTACGGCGCCTGCCCGAATATGGACGATCAGCAGGGAATCTGGAAGCTGATTCACCCCGAAGAAATCGGCGTCCAGCTCACCGAGGGCATGATGATGGAGCCCGAAGCGAGCGTCAGTGCGCTGGTCTTCCACCACCCGGACTGCGCGTATTTTACGGCCGAATAGCCGCCCCGGCGCTTCACCACACCAGGCGCGCCGCCATCTGGATGGACCGCGGCAGGTTCGGCTGCGTCGTGATCTTGCCGAACGCGCTGCTGGTCGCGCTCAGGTTCGGCGCATCGAATTCCGGCCGGTTGAACGCGTTGAACGCCTCGAATCGCAACTGAAAGTTCACCCGTTCGTTGATCGGCGTATTCTTGATCAGCGAAAGGTCCACGTTGTCCGCCCCGTCCTGCCGCAGGCTGCCGTAACGCGTCCCGAACGTATGGATATTGCTGCCGAGCTGGTCCGCGCTCTTTGTGTCGAACCGCGTGATGTCGAAGATCGGCGCGTCCAGGTTGCTCGGATGGGGATTATTGTCTAGCGGCCCGCCGAAGTAGATCAGGTTGTTGCCGAACGTGAGCGGCGCGCCAATCTGGTTGGTGTAGATGCTGTTCAGCACCCATCCGCCCACGATCCGGTTGCCGAGGCCGGAGTGCAGGTCGAACCGCTTGTTCTTGCCGAACGGCGGTTGATAGCTGCCGCTCAGCACGAACCGCAGCGGGCGGTCATCGGCCGCCACGCGTTTTTCGGGGGCCAGGTCGGTGTCGTTCTTGTACGCGTCCTGCGAGATCAGCTTGGAATACGTAAAGTTGGCCAGCATCGTGATGCCGTGCGAGTAGCGCTTTTCAATGCGCACATCCGCGCTCTCGAAATACGAGCTGAACGCGTTCGGCCCTTGCAACGTAATGCCGGTGAACTCCGGATACGGCATCAGTAGTTGCTGCCGGGAGACCGTGGAGCCGTTGAGCCCGGTTCCGGGGAGCAAATTGGCAAACGGATTCGGCACCAGGGCCGAGAGGTAATCGATCGTGGCCTGATCGCGGAACGGCGAGGTGCTGAGATACGAAGCGGGGATGTAGTCCAACTGCTTGCCCGAAGCCGAGGTGCCGCCGAACAGCCGCACCGCGTGGTTCCCGATGTACGCCAACTCGACGACCATGTCCTTCGGCAGTTGCCGCTGCACGCTCAACTCCCAGCGGAAGGAGTAGGGATTGCGGATGGTCGGGTTGAAGTACGAGAAGCTTCTGCCCAGATTGGTGGCCAGGCCGAGCGATGAGCCGGTTGGCTGCAGGAACCCGTCCGGAAACGGGTTCGCCAGCGTCGCGTAGGGCGAGAGATAACTGTTCTGCGTGGCAACCAGCGTAGTGGTCTGGCTGAAGCCGTCCTGATAATAGTTCGGGTTGTTGATGGGAAAGACGAAAACACCCGTGCCGCCTCGGATCACGGTCTTCGGGTTCGCCGTCCACGCGAAGCCGAAGCGCGGACTGAAGATCTTGGATTGCGGGCTGAAGATCGCGGGATGCGACGAGCTGGCGAACAGCGGGCCTCCCAGGACTTTGAACTGGCTGGCGGGCAGAACGTCCGGCTTCAGCGCGTAAGCGGCTTGCGCCGCTTCGGCGATGGGGTTCGGCGTGACGGGATCGAATCCGTTCAACGCGCGGTTGAATCGTTCGTAATTCGCAAAGTCGTGCTCGAACCGCAGCCCCAGATTCAAAGTCAGCCGGGAACTCACGCGCCAGTCGTCCTGCACGAAAAGCGCGAGGTATTTGGCGGTATTGGTGCGCGTCGTATTGAGGTCGAAGCTGCCGCCGGTCGGCAGCCCCATCAGGAATGCCGCCCAGTCCTGTCCCACCGGCGCGGAAGGCGAGTTATCCAGCGGCCCGCGGGTCCAGTTGGTGCCGAACGTGTAGCTGCCCTGCGACTGCCCGAAGCCCTGATTGCTGTCGCGAGCTTCGCGGGCATCGGCGCCGATCTTGATGCTGTGATTGCCCCGGATCTTCACCACATCGCCGAATATCTGGAAGATGTTGAAGGGCCGGTTGGAATCGGTATCCGTCGTGATCTGATTGAAATCCTGGCCGGCCGTCGTGGAGTTGAACTGGATGTGCGGCAGCACCAGCTTTGGGGACGCGGCCGCGATGTAGGCGGGGAATCCGAGCTGTGTCCCATTGAAGCCATCGCCGAAGCTCACGGTGGCTTCGCGAAACCGCGTGAAATTCAGCCGCACGTTCGCCACGGTCGTGGCGTTGAAGGTGTGGACATCGTCCAGGGTGCTGCCCCAGTTGATGCGCAGCAGGTCGCGGCCGGTGGCGATGTTGTCGAAAAGGTTGTTGCGGTCTTCAATGCGATCGTTGTGGCGGAAGTTCCAGAACATCTTGTTCCGGCTGCCGAGATTGAAGTCCAGCCGCCCGATTTCCGAATTGTAGGTGTCGCGCCTCGCTGCCGGCGCCAGATAGTTGAGTGTGCCGTCGGGCCCGCCCGGCTGGTTCGGAAGCGGATAGAACTGGAGGTAGTTCCTGGCGATCGGGCTGATGCGGCTCGGCGGGATGAGGTTTCCGGCCAGCGGCGTCCGGGAGATCCGCGACCCGCTGAGCGCGCCGCTCATCGGATCGTAGATCTGGTATTGCGGCCCGAGCCGGAGCAGCGCGGAGAGATCGCCGCTGCGCTCGGCCTCGGTGGGCACCATCACGGTCTGCGGCTCCGGGAACGAATCGTTGATGTCCTCCATCCCGAAAAACCAGAACACCTTGTTCTTTCCGTTGAAAATTCGCGGCAGCCACACCGGACCGCCCGCGGTCCCGCCCCACTGGTTGTAGCGGCCCGGCGGCTTCAATTGGCCCGCTTTGTTCGTGAAAAAATTCGTCGCCTGCAAAGTCGAAACCTGGTTGAACTCGTAGAGGCTGCCATGGATTTCGTTCGTGCCGCCCCGCATCACCACGTTGGCGGTGCCGCCCCCGGTGTGCCCGTAGGCTGCGTCGGCCTCGAAGGCGTGGACCCGGACCTCCTGCACGGCGTCCACCGGCGGGTTGTAGGAGACGCGCAGATCCCATGTCGTATCCGGTGAGCCGTCCACGAGCAGCTCATTCGTTTGGGCTGGCGCACCGCCCATCGAGAAGCCGGACGGCCCGGCGTTGTCGAATGGCCGGTTGAACTTCGGGTCGCTGTTCGGCACTACCCCGAAGGCGAGCTGCGCCAGCACCAGCGGCGTCCGTCCGTTCATCGGCATGTTCTCGACCGTGGCTGAGTCGATGACCTGGCCGGCCGTCGCGGTGGTCGTATCCAGGATCGGAGCATCCGCGGTCACCGTGACCGTTTCGTTGATTTGCCCAAGCTCGAGATGAATGTCGAGCCCCACCCGGTCGCCGGCATTGACTTCAAGGTTGTCCTGCACATAATGCTTGAAGCCGGCGGCCTCCACCTCGACCCGATATCGCCCAGGGGTGAGAAACGGAATCGTGTAGAGCCCATCGGCGCCGCTCGTCGTGGCCGAGCGCGCGGATGTGGAACTCAGCAGGGCGGTGATCCTGGCCCCTGGGACGGCTGCGCCCTGAGCATCCAGTACACGCCCCGTTAGCGTCGCGCGGAACTCTTGGGCGGCCACGGTGCCAGCCAGCGCGAGCGTGCAAGCTACAACGGTAATCCGGAACAATCTGCACCCCTTCCGGCGGAAGGAACTCCGCCTCACCTGATGTTTAGAGAATGCTATCGGAAGGATTCCACCCGGTCAAGGGGCGGACACTGGCCGGGCGTGTGTGTCCGGCTCTGAACCATCGACCGGATGGACAGCCCCGGCAGATTGTGCTAGATTTTTAGCATGCTGCGCCGAAGGTTCCTCTCGGCCTCCTCGGCTTCGATCTTCCTGCCGGCGGTCTGCCGTCCGCAGCCCGCCGCCGATCTGAAATTCGACATCGCCTCGGTGAAGCCGAGCCGCTCCAACGATCCGCCGAGCTCCAACTTCCCGCTCGGCCCGGGAGACGTATACGTCCGCAACGGTGGGTACTTCTCCGCCACCGGCTTCCCGCTGGTCACCTACATCGCTTTCGCCTACAAGATCATCGGCAACCAGGCGCAATATTTCGACCCGCAGCTTCCCGATTGGGCCAAAACCGAACCCTTCGATATTCAGGCGCGCGCGCAGAGCGATCCCGGCAAGGACGGTATGCGAATGATGATGCGGGCGCTGCTCGCGGAGCGCTTTCATCTCGCCGTGCACTACGAAGACCGCGAACTGCCGGTATTGGCGTTCGTGCTGGCGAAATTCGGAAGGCTCGGCCCGCAGCTCCAGCGTCATCGCGCCGATTCCCCCTGTCCCACCGAGGCGCCGGACACATCCGCGCCGGGCATTGTCAACGGCCGCCCGCCCTTCTGCAACGGTATTTATCCGCTGCCTCCCAAGGTGCCGGGCCGTTTGCGTTTCGGCGGGCGCAACGTCAACCTGGGACTCATTGCCGACACTTTCAGCGCGGGCGTCGGGCTGGGCCGGCCGATGGTCGATGGCACGGGGCTCACCGGCACGTTTGATTTCACGCTGGAATGGACGCCCGAGCGACGCGGCGGGATCACCGCGGAAGTGGAACCCGATTCCTCCGGGCCTTCATTCGCCGAAGCCCTGCGCGAGCAGCTCGGCATCAAGCTGGAATCGCAGAAGCGGCCGAT